>Ga0123356_10000369_pt1 | contig 51376 bp, 53 predicted proteins | sample TergutEmb28metaG_2_FD_92546 | JGI IMG/M metagenome (GOLD analysis project Ga0123356, IMG submission 92546) | Embiratermes neotenicus P3 segment gut microbial communities from Petit-Saut dam, French Guiana - Emb289 P3 | ecosystem: Host-associated > Arthropoda: Insects > Digestive system > Gut ...
CCTTTTTTTATAGTGCGGGTCTGTATTTTTTTCCCAGTCCAAAAGGCTAAAGATATAATCGATATCGTCTTTTTTATCTGCGGGACATTCACCGTTTAAAAATTCCCTTGGATATGTAACGCCGGAAACAACATTTTCATGCACCGAGTTTACGTCTCCATTCCAGTTAAGCTCGTATGTCATTACTGAGCCCGGCGCGTGTATAACTCCGGCAGGAGAGTACCAGCCGGAACCTAATTCTATACGCCAGGCGCGTGAAAGTTCAGTTATACGGGTATCGCCTTTGTTATAATCACGCAGCCGTTGTTTTACATCTTCCGGTTTTGTGTCAGGATCATAACCAAAATATGTAGCGTTCATTTCGCCGGTGTGACTGGCAAACTGAAAAGGGAAGTAATAACATTCAGGTTTACCCAGCTTACCGACTCTTGCGGCAGCTTCCATATCAAGGTGCAGGTGGTGGAACAGGGGAGTATTTAAGTCATAGAATTTTGAAAACACAGGAAATCCGCCGTATTTGTCCATTAACTCTTTTCCGATTATACCGGCGCCCATAATTTCGATTGCTTCTTTCAGGCTGAATTTGTCATCGCTGTCATATCCTGCAGATACAAAACTTAAACCTTCAGTAGGTCCTGCAAGCGGTCCGTTTTGGGCAATATTCGTAGAAGCCATCCACCGTTCTTTTATTGAGCCGCGTTCAAGACCGTATGCAAAGTAATCATCCGGATGAAGCCGAAGCCTTCTGCCCTCAACGCCAAATGGACGCGGGATAAAGTTCGGGTTAAGGCGAAAGACACCTTCTCCCTTTTTAAATGTATTTTCAATTAAGTCTTTATTAGCCATAGTTAACCTCTCTGTTATTGTTATTAATACATTCTTGGGCGTAAATATAATTTTGTCAACCAAAAAATATATTGACAAAAAATGTTATTTTAGTGTAAATTAAATTAACATTATGGATAAGAACACTATATTCGAAACACTTAAAGAACTGTTTGTCTCCGAGTTTCAGGTTAATGCAGAATTAATCAGTTTGGAAAAACATCTGGAAGACGATTTGGATTTGGACTCACTTGACATGGTTGATGTTATTGTCTGCTTAAAAGATAATATCGGTGACAAGGTTGATCCCGGATTGTTTAAAAATGCCAAAACTGTGCAGGATGTTGTTGACTTACTCCATCCACTCTGGAAATAAATCTTTTAATTCCTGAACGCTCAACTGCCGGTAGATCGGTTTTTGATTCTCTGTAAAAGTAACTTCAAAAAACTCTTCATCGTAAAAAGACAGCTTCGAGTTTGTATTTGGTTTACATTCAAGATAGACTATTTTATCAAGGTTAAGGTTTTTAATTTTACATATCTGTTCTGCAAGGTTTTTACCTGCTGCAGTAACAGAAGTCCCTGTGTTTTCCTGATAGAGTTCGGTAACGATAACTACCGGTTTTTCTCCCTGTTGGATTTTAAGGCCGCAAGCGGACGGTACATCCCATTGCCCTTTAAAATTAAAAATCTCATCGTAATATTTTGACGGTACCTGCATAACTATCTCTTTACATCTTTTCCAAATGATTTATTGATAAGCCGCCTGTTCCTTGCGCGGTAAGTCCCGTCATCCATTTCGCGGCTGACAACCGCAGAAAGTAAATGGAACATTTTTTCTTCCTGTGATTCATCTTTATAAAAGGTTTTCCAGGCATAATCGTACAATTCCTGCAGGCGCTCAGGGCTCATGTGTTTGGGTGTGAAAACTACCTGCCCTGCATTAAAATGATCCCAATTTTTGTCAAAAATGCGTCCCTGTCTTTCCAGATCGTCCCATGCTTTAGTGTGAGGGAACGGAGTCATAACGGTGAATTCTGCCAAGTCAAGATTTATATCTAAAAGGAAGTCTATTAGTTTTTTTATATCGTCTTCTGTCTGACTGTCCAGTCCCAAAAGGATTGTTCCTTCAACTCCGATACCGTGGTCGTGGTAACGTTTAACACGCTCTTTAATATAATCGGATGTATCGTATATTGCCTGATAAACATACCATGCTCCTGCCTGTGCAGCAAGTTCAAGTACTTTAGGGTCGTCCTCGATAGTGTGACTAATCCATTTCTTTTTTAACGGGATCATTTCCCTGAATAATTCCATTTCCCAGTTTTTATCCTGAGCAAGTGAATTGTCAACGATAAAAAGTCTGTTGTTCTCTATACCTGCAAGTTCCTGCAGTACCTTATCCATTGGACGAGGGCGGAAAGATCTTCCTCCAAGATACGAAACAGCGCAAGGGTAGCAGCTAAACCGGCAGCCGCGGGAGGCGTGAAAAAGGTCGACCATCTGGACGCCTTTATGGTTGTACAATTCCCGGTTGTATAAATCCCTCCTGGCAGGTCCTACCGAATCTATCGGCGGGTGCTGAGGCATGTAGTTGTAGACTTTTTTAAGATTGCCGTTTTTCCAGTCGTTTATAACCTGTTCCATCCGGGTCTCTGCTTCTCCAAGAAAAACCGAATCCGCATGTTCCATTGTTTCTTCTGCATGAAGCATGGTGGAGATACCGCCAAAAATAACCTGTTTTCCGCGGCGGCGGTATTCATCGGCAATTGCCCAGCCCCTCATCACCTGGGTACTTAACATCATGGATATGGCGACAAGATCACAATTCTCGTCAAAATCAAGTTCCTGCACATTTTCATCAGTAAAAGAAACATCTATTCCGGCAGGTACAGCGGCGGCAAATACGACAGGTCCATGCGGCGGCAGATTAAAGGTTGTTTGTCCCGGAAGTTTGTTCCATTTGGGGTAAATAAGTTTGATTTTCATGTTTGAATTACCCCAATTTAATCATAAAAATTCATACATGTCAAGGCTTGAACAATTTTTATAAATTGGGTAATATATATTCACACTGTAAACGAAGGAATAAAAGGATAATGGAAAATTTAAAGCAACAAATCAAAGAATTGATTATCAGCGCTCTGGAACTTGAAGACGTTACTCCCGGAGATATCGTTGATTCAGAACCCCTTTTTACGGAAGGCCTGGGCCTTGATTCTATTGACGCTCTGGAGCTTGGAGTAGCTCTTAAAAAGAAGTTTGGCGTCAAATTTTCTGCTGAAAATGCAGATAATAAAAAGCATTTTGCATCGGTTAATGCCCTTGCAGCTTATATCGAAAGTGAAGGAGGCGCAGCATGACAAAAGATGATATTTTACAAAAAATGCAGGATATACTTGAAGCACAGTTTCAAATTGAGAGAGATGCCGTAACCCCCGACGCTAAATTATATGATGATTTAGAACTGGATTCCATTGATGCTGTAGATCTTCTGGTAAAAATGAAAGAGTACATCCCCGGAAAAGTTGATCCCGAGATGTTTAAAAAGGCGGTTACCATTCAGGATGTAGTTGAATTACTGTATCCTATGGTTCAAAAGACCTAGGGGATTTTCTGTTCCAAAAAATATTCAAGCGGATAACGACAATCCTGCTTTTTGGAGTGATGCTGGTTTATCCGGTTTTGGTCTATTATTCTCTTGTTATCCGTGAAGTTCCTCTCAGGCATTTTTCGCTTATTGTTGTTGTTTTTGCGCTTTTTGCTTTTATCATCGTAACTTCGCAGAAAAAGTCTGTAGGTTATAATTTTCTAATTCTTTTTATTGTAGGCATTTTATGCCTGTTTTTAAATTCACATATTATTCTAAAATTTTATCCCCTGTTAATGAATCTTGTACTTCTTGGCGCCTTTGGAATGACCCTGTTTTCTCCGCCCAATATGATATTCAGGTTTGCAACAATGCAGGACAAGAAAATCAAAGGATCTCTTGGAGAAAAGAGCGTAGAAGTTTACTGCCGTACTGTAACAAAAGCCTGGTGTGGTTTTTTTATATTTAACGGCAGTATTGCCGCTTTTACCATTTTTCACGGATCCGATTTGGTTTGGTCTGTTTATAACGGAGGAATATCTTATATACTTATTGGTATATTTTTTACAGGAGAATTAATAATCAGAAAAATGGTACAGAAAAATACACCCAAAGCAGTTCCTCTTTCTGTTTTTAAAAGCAGTTCCCGTTCCAGGCAAATGATCATGTGTTATGACGGTACTTTTAATGATTCCAAATTTAAAAACTGGGGTAATTTTCTGGACGAAACTGCCATTCTTCGCATGCAGATAGAAAAAGTTGACAGTAAAAAATGGCTGCTTTATTGCGATGATTACTGGTATTTCTTAATTGCTTTTACGGCTCTTTTGCAGTGTAAAAAAGAAATACTTTTAAGCGCTAATGTAGGTGTTGAATATATTACAGAAATAAGAGACGGCGCTCCGTTTTTAACTGACAAAGTTTTTGGCAATAACGAAATACCGGAAAATACATATTTTGTTTCTGCCTTGCTGGACTGTGAACCTTCTGTTAAAACAGATAAAATACCAGTTATTAACGCAGAAGAAACTTCGATTGTTATGTATACATCCGGCAGTACCGGAAAGCCAAAAGAAGTAATACAGCGTCTGAAAGAATTTGAAAACGACAATAGTTTTGTATTGTCAAAATGGGGTCAGGAAATAATAAAACGTAAAATGTGTTCAACCGTTAATCAGCAGCATATTTACGGCTTATTGTATTCTGTGCTTCTTCCGTTTACTGCCGGTGTTCCATTCAGGAAAACAAGAATAGAATTTCCGGAAGAACTTGAAAAATTAACTGATACAGAATATATGCTGATAACAGTACCAGCATTCCTTAAGCGCGCGGTAGAAATAAAAAAACAGGAAAGTCTTTATCTTAAATCACCGTGGGTATTTACATCCGGCGGTGTACTTGATCCGCAGACTGCAGAACAAACAAACGATGTATTTGGTTTTTGGCCAATGGAAGTTTATGGCAGTACAGAAACTTCAGGTATTGCATACAGGCAGTCAGTTAACGGCCTTGAATGGACACCGTTTGATAATGCCCAGATAAGTAAAAACTCTGAAGGCTGCCTTATTATCCGTTCTCCGTATATAAAAAATCCTGATGGTTTTGAAACAGCGGATTTGGCTGATATATACGAAGACGGACGATTCCTTCTTAGAGGCAGAAGTGATTCTGTTGTAAAGATAGAAGAAAAACGTATATCTCTTACAGAAATTGAAAACAGGATTTTAAATTCAGGTCTTGTCTCTGATGTATGCGTTGTATCGCTGGAAGGCAAAAGGCAATATCTTGCAGCGGCAGTTGTTTTTAACAAAGAAGGAATGGAAAAGTTTAAAGAGCTTGATAAACACAAGATAAACACATACTGGAAAAAATATCTTTTAAATTATTTTGAAAATATTGTGATTCCAAAAAAATGGCGTTATCCTGATTCGCTGCCTGTTTCTGAGCAGGGAAAAAAGAAAAAAGAAGATATAAAAAAAATATTTATGGAGTAATTTATGACAGTAGGTTTTAATGGGCTTGAGAACGAAACAGTATTGGATAAAACCGCAAATTCAGTAAGTTTGACATTTAATATACCGGATACCAATAAATACTTTAATGGTCATTTTCCAGGTTATCCGATTCTTCCTGCTGTCGCGCAAATGGAAATAGTTGTTCGCTTTGCCAAAAAATATCTTGGAACAACCATATCGGTATCTCAAATTAAAAGAATGAAATTTAATACAATTATAAGTCCTTTAGTAACTGTAATGTTAAAATTAGAGAAAATGATGATACATTAATATTTAGATTAACTTCACCGGAAGGTGATATAACATATTCAAATGGAAATCTTGTTATGGAGAAAATGTGAAACAAGGATTAATAATTCCGGTTTACAGACACGGAAAAACAGCATGTATTGTCGCAGATAAATTATCTGTTATGGGTTTACCCATAATCCTGATAGATGATGGTAATGATGCTGAAACAAAAATTATGCTTGAATCATTTTGCGCTGAAAAAAAAGATTTTACACTTATTACAATTGAAAAAAACCGCGGCAAGGGAGCTGCTCTTGCTAAAGGTTTTGATAAAGCAAAAGAGATGGGTTTAACTCATGTGCTTCAAATTGATGCCGATGGTCAGCATGATGACTCAAGAGTTGTATTTTTTCTGGAAGAATCCGTTAGATATCCGGATAAAATAATTTGCGGATATCCTGAGTTTGATGAATCTGCGCCAAGGAGCAGAGTGAACGGAAGAAAAATTTCAAACTTTTGGGGAGCGATAGTTGCGCTTTCCGGAGAGCTTAAGGATATGTTATGCGGTTTTAGGGTTTATCCTGTAGATGTATCAGCGCGTATAATGAAAAATCCGTTTGTAGATAAAAGAATGGGATTCGATCCTGAAATTCTTGTGCGTCTTTACTGGAAAAAAGTTTATCCGGTATTTCATCCCATAAAAGTTATATATCCGCAAGACGGGATTTCCAATTTCCGCGCGGTAAGAGATAATATCCGAATTAGCTGGACATTCACAAGGTTATGTACAGGTATGCTATTGCGTTTACCGCTTTTAATTATCAATAAAATAATACGCAGGAAAGATAAAACATGAGTAAATCTGAACATTGGACAGGTCAAAAAGAAGCCGGTGGATATAACTCGGTTAAATTCATGTTTTTCCTGTTTAAAATATTTCCAATGTTTCTTTTACGCGCCATTGTTTTTCCTGTTGGTTTTTTCTACTTTATTTTTTCCAAAAAAGCAAGAATTGAATCCGGAAGGTTCATGGATATTATTATTCCTTTTATTGATGATCCCAAAATTGTTAAAAAATGCAAATCACGTTTTTCTTCGTTAAGACATATTATTTCGTTTGCGCTTTCGTTAATAGAAAAAATTCAATCATGGGCAGGAAAGTTTCAGTTAAAAAGAGTTAATTTTCAGGATGATGATATTAACGAACTTAAACAGGAGCTTGAAAACGGAAAAGGAGTTTTCCTTATATTTTCTCATCTTGGAAATGCAGAAGTACTAAGGGGATTATTAAATCTGGGGCAGACAGGAGTTTCCCGGAAAATACCGTTTACAGCAATTATGGATTTAAAAATATCTGCAAATTTTACAAATATGCTTAACGAATTAAATCCGGAAGCATCCATGGATATTATTACGGCAAATGATATAGGGCCTCACACGGCTGTTATTCTGGAAGAAAGGCTTTCAGAAGGAGGAATGGTTTTGGTTGCAGGGGACAGAACCTCCGGAATTGAAACCTCCAGTAGTCTTAAGATTCCATTTTTTGGAAAAGAAGCGCCATTTTCTTCCGGTATGTTTTATATGGCGTCTATTTCCAATGCACCAATTTATTTTATTTTTGGATTAAGAAAATCGGAGTTAGCGTTTAAACCCGTATATAATATGCATGTTCATAAATGTAATATCGATTTTACCGGATCAAAAAAGGAAAAGAAGGAAAAAAGCGTCAAATTGGCAAATTCTTTTGTTAATTTACTGGAAGACTACTGTAAAAAACAGCCCTTTCAGTGGTATAATTTTTTTAATTTCTGGATGGATGGTAAAGAATAATGAGAAACCGGCAGAATAACGGACCATATAATATTTATGCGGAAGCAGAACTAGATATAGAATTTTACGATCTGGATCCAATGAGGATTGTATGGCATGGAAATTATATCAACTATTTTGAACTTGGAAGACGAGCGCTTTTACAAAAGTTAAACTACGATTACTATCAAATGGAAGAGTCGGGTTTTGTTTTTCCTGTTATAGAAGTTTCCGCCAAATATCTTAATTCTCTAAGATATAAAGACAAGGCAATAATTAAGGCAATTCTTTTGGAATACGAAAACCGTCTTAGGATAAAATATGAGATACGAAACGCAAAAACAGGAGTATTAACCACAAAAGGCGAAAGTATTCAAATGGCAATAGACGTAGAAAAGAAAGAATCGTGTTTTGTTTGTCCGCAAGTTTTGTACGACAAAGTAGAAGCGCTTATTAATAAGGAAATAAAGTGAAAAAATTTACCGTTATTTTTATAATATTTTTTCTCTTTACAGGTTTTTTAAACGCCCAAAGTGATGATATCTTTCGTTATCCGATGTCACCGCAGACAACAGAAACATTCAGGGCAGTCTGCGCGTCTCTTGCCCAGCATTCATATATCCGCGGAAACTTTGAGCAGGAAAAGACTTTAAGCCGCCTTAACCGCTCTTTAAAGTCTTCCGGTAATTTTATAATCGCCGCAGATTCAGGCATGGTATGGGATACGGTTGTTCCATTTCCTTCTACTTTGGTACTTGGAAGTGATTATCTTATTCAAGTTAGACCGGGCGGGCAAAAAACTGTTCTTAGCGCGCAGGGAAACGAAACTTTTATAAGTATGGCAGAAGTAATCAGTTCTGTTTTTTCCGGCAATTCCAGAGGACTGGAGGGTAATTTTAATATTTACTTTTCCGGCAGCGTTAATTCCTGGGAACTTGGGCTTATTCCGCGTGACAAGGCAATTAATACTTTTGCAGAAAGAATAGTAATGAAAGGCGATTCTGTAATTAAATATATCCATATATCCGAACAAAACGGAGATTCCATAAGATATAACTTATCCAACCATAATTTTCCGGCGGCATTAAATGATAATGAAAAATCGCTATTTTCATTACCTTAAAGAATCAATTAAAAATAAAACAAACACCTGGGAGCTGTTTCTTTGGATCCTGGTACATGCTGGGTTTCCTATTGCATTCTTAATTTCTCTTTTTTTAATTGGTCCTGTAGGTGTAAATACATCGCTCTTTGATATGCTGCCGCGTTCAAACCAGGTAAAAGCAGTTATGGAAGCTGATACTTTACTTGGAGAAAGAAACGGAAGAGAAGTAATTATTCTTTCTGCAGCTCCTTTATTTGAAGAAGCAAAAAAAGGCGCAGTACTTCTTTATGAAAAATATAAAGATTCCGCTGATTTTGAAAATATCTCGTTTTATTTTGATTCTTCAGTAATGGATGATTTTAACCGGTTTTTGTTTGATTACCGTTTTGTTATTGCAGGGAATGAGACTCTTGAACTTCTGGATAATGGTTTGGAAGAGGAAATTGCCTATGATGCTTTATCACGCGCATTCGGCGTTTTTAACTTTTTTTCCCTTGATAAAATTGATAAAGACCCATTTCTTCTTGCGGAAAGAAGAATGGAAGAGTTCCTGACATCTTCGATTATATCCGGTTCCATGACATTAAAAGATGATGTTATCGCGGCAGAAAAAGACGGAATATCATTCGTTTTATTGCGAATGACTCTTGCGCCTGGCAGGGTATCATTGCAGGCAGATAAAAATATAATTGGAAAAATATATTCAGATATAATAGAAATAAAAAGTTCAATAGAAAACCTTGAATTCTATTGTTCAGGTATTCCTTTTCATAGTTATGAAAGTTCATCAGGCGCGCAAAGGGAAATATCTCTTATTAGTACTATTACTTTAATGCTTATATTGTTTGTTTTTCTTTATTTTTTCAGATCTCCTGTGCCAGTATTCTTTTCTGTAATGGCAATTGGAATATCTCTTGGTATTGCTGTAACAACTGCTTTATTGTTTTTTAGAGAGATTCATATTATTACATTTGTTTTTGGCACCACGCTGATTGGTACTTGCGTAGATTATTCTGTTCACTTTTTTATTAACTGGAAGAGTCACCCCGAAAAAACTAATGGAGCGAAAATACGCGCTTCTGTATTAAAAAATATCACAATGAGTTTTATTTCCACTCAAGTATGCTTTATAGCGTTTTTCCTGGCGCCTTTTCCAATTTTAAAACAATTTGCAGTTTTTTCAATTGCTGGACTTTTGAGCTCGTACCTTACTTTTTTCTGTATATACCCGCGCCTTAAAGTTCCGCAAATTAAAAAACCAATAGTAGTACGAAGTAATAAAATAGGATTATTACTATTTAGATATAAACCTGTTTTAATCAGTGTTTTTATACTAAGCATTGCTGTATTATTTATTTTTAATTATCCGGCAATTAAAATAAAAAACGATATTACATCATTGTATACAATGTCAGATTCAATGCTTGAATCCGAAATAAAAACAGCGCAGGTTCTGGATTATGGTTCATCCGGCTGGTATTTTATTGTTTCTGGTTTGAGCCCTGAAGAAACTTTGGAAAACGAAGAAAAACTTACAGCGCGTTTAAATCAGGAAATAAAAATGGGTAATATGGATTCATTTCTGGCAACATCCATGTTTGTTCCTTCCATTGCGGCGCAAAAGGAAACATACCAAAAAATGAAAGCGCTGCTGCCTCTTGTTCCAATGCAGTTTGAATATTTAGGTTTTCCGCAGTGGTATGCAAGTGAATATATCAAAGAATTTGAAGTTTCCGAGAATTACTGTTATCCGCAGGATGCTCCGCAACAGGCAGGTATTTCAAACTTATGGATTGGACAAATAGGAAACAGTTATTATTCATGTGTAATGCCAATGAAAGCAAAAGATGAAGTTATATTCAGGGTTTTGGCAGAAGAATATGAGTTTGTGCATTTTATTAATAAAGCAAAAGATATCGGTAATGATATGGATATGCTTACAAAAACAATGCTTCTTCTTTTTCTTGCAGCATATATAATAGTCTCGGTTATAATATTTTTATCGTACCCGCGAAAAGACAGCATTAAGATATGTTCTGTACCGGTTATTCTGGTAGTAGTTTCTCTTGCGGTTCTTGCCGTTAATAAAATACCTATTGGGTTCTTTTCTGTTGCGGCACTTGTTCTTGTTTTTGGTTTAAGCCTGGATTATATATTTTTTATGACCGGTAAAAAACCTAAAGAGGAAAAGAAACTAACCCTTCTTGGAGTAGTACTGGCATTTTTAACAACGATGCTTTCTTTTGGAGCATTATCATTCAGCAGTTTTATGCCTGTTCATATATTTGGGCTTACAGTTTGTGCAGGATTGGGCGCTGCTTTTATTTCCGCTCTTATTTTACAGGCAAGAGCAGAAGATGAAAACAAACGTATTTCAGGCAGTAATTGAGTTTCTCCTTCAATAACAGATGCTAATATATATCTTTCGTTATCGTCACATGTTAGTTCATATAATCTGAAAAAAAGCGGCAAAGAAACATCTGATTTAAATGAAAGTGTTTGTTCAGGGGATTCTATAAATGATGGTATAGAAGCCATATCTAATACAGAAAGACCGCGCAGTTTTATATAACATTCCTTTAATGTCCAGATTTCAAAAAACTTTATTATACAAAAAGAACCGCTGGAAAAAAGATAATCATATTCGGATTTGGAATAATACTCCTGCGCTATTTTCTCTGCATTTTTTCGCTCGCGTACCCGCTCTATATCGCAGCCAACGCGCAGCCCATAACCCTGAACATGGGCAACTGCTGTAATTTTACCGGAATGGGAGATATTAAAATCGCTTTTTTTGTCCGGGAAATAAGGTCTTCCGCCGGGTTCCCTTGTTATATCAGTATCTTTTATAACCCTGTTTTCCAGACTGGACAAAATACGCTTAGCTTCCGGATTTGAGGATTTATTACCGCACTTTTGCGTATTTGACAAAACTGATAAACCTATATAATATGACATATTATAGGGTTCCAGGGGACTTTTTGAGGCGTAATTTTAGACTTAATAGAAAAATCATTTTATATTCCCTTTTGCTGGTAAGCGCTGTTTTTGGCTTATGTTCATGCTTAACAACCGCGCGCAAAGATAATTACCCGTATATATGGCTTACAAACAATACAAAGTACATTTTATTGTCTCCGGATAATATTGAAAAGCCCCTGGATGGGTTTCAGCGAATAAGCGCTTCATTTGACGGTCAGTTTTATCAGATGAATACCTGGGTTAAAGCCGACGAAACGGGGATTGACATGACCCTCCTGAACGAAATGGGAGCAAATATGGGGGAATTGTCATTCCGAGGCAGCGATATATCCTTTTCATCTGCGGTTTTCCCGTCTTCCATGAGACCTGAGTATATAGTTGCCGATTTCCAGTTTTGCTTTTACAGCATAGATGCATTGACTGAAGCGCTTAAAAAAAGCGGGCTTTTAATTACAGAAACAGGGGATAAAAGGCAGATTTTTCAGGGAAATTCCATTATTATCGAAATAACAAAAGATAACAATTCTGTTATAATAAATAATCATTTACGGGGGTATAGCTATACCCTGGAAGGCGATTTTTAATGAAAAAGAAGATTTATTTATCAGCGCCGGCACTTGTTTGCTGTGCAGGTTTAAACGGGGATGAATTATATGACTCCTGTATTACCGGGAATCAGAGCGGTTTGGTTAAACGTGAACACGGCGGAAAAAGCTACCCTGTAGGTCAGATAAAGGGTGAACTGCCTGAACTTCCTGCAGATATACGGGAACAGCCTGATTATATCGATAACACCAGAATAATCCGGATTATTAATGCCGCTCTTTGCCAGTTGGAAAGCGCCGTAGAAAAAGCCATATCCAAATACGGACGGGATAAAATAGGCGTTTGCCTGGGTTCATGTGATAACGGCAGCGAAGCATCGTTTATGGCGCATAATGATCTCTTTAAAAACGGCGCGTTTCCAAAAGAGTATAATCTTCGTTATCAGAGCGCATCTTTGCCGGCAGAGTTTGTCGCTCGAAAATTTAATTTAGGCGGTCCTGTTTTAACAGTAGCAACAGCCTGCGCTTCCGGCGCATCTGCTGTTATGCGCGGAGCAGAATTAATCCGTTCCGGTTACTGCAGCGCAGTAATTGCCGGAGGAGCCGATATCGTTTCGGAAACTGTCTTTACAGGCTTTAATGCTCTGGAAGCGGTTTCTGACAGCCTGACAAATCCGTTTAGCAAAAACCGTAAGGGAATAAACCTTGGAGAAGGCGCGGCTTTTTTCCTTTTGGATACAGAAGCAATATCCGGGATTGAACTTTTAGGTTCTGGCGAAAGTTCAGATGCCTATCATATGACGGCTCCGGGAACAGACGGCGCAGGTCCCGCAAACGCAATGAAAGCCGCGCTTTTGGAAGCAGGAATTGACAGCAGTAAGGTAGGTTATGTAAACCTCCACGGAACAGGCACTGACCTTAACGATAAAGCGGAATCCAATGCATTAAAAGCTGTATTTAATAAACAGGTACCAGTAAGTTCAACAAAGCCGATAACAGGTCATACACTTGGCGCTGCCGGAGCTATTGAGACTGCAATCTGCTGGCTGACAATAAACGGAAAAAAAGGACTTCCTGTACATTGCTGGGACGGTGTTGCTGACGAAGAAGCTCCTTTCCTCCCGGCAGGTCCTCAATATGAATCACCGTCAATTTGCATGACAAACAGTTTTGCCTTTGGCGGCTGTAATGTAAGTCTGATACTGGGAAGGTCAAATGATTGACAGGGAAGAGCTGTGTTCCATCATTCCTCACAGCGGGGATATGATGCTATTAAGCAGAATAATTAACTATGATACCAGCAGTAAAAGCATAGAAGCGGAATATGATATAACCGAAGACTGCTTATTTTATGACCAGCAAGAAGCAGGTGTTCCATCATGGGTAGGATTCGAATTTATTGCCCAGTCAATTTCTGCATTTATAGGAATAAGAGACAGAGAAAACGGTTTGCCGCCGAAAAAGGGTTATATTTTAGGAGTTTCTCAAACTCAGATAGGTCTTCCCATTTTAAAAACGGGGAGTATAATAAAGATTAAGGCAAAAGAACTTGATAATGTTCATCCTGTTTATGTATTTGAAGGAGAAATCCACCTGGATGACAAAGAAGTCCTTGCCGGTAAAATAACGGTTATGGAAATAGATGATAGTAATACAAAAAAAACTGAATAGGGAATGTTATGGAATTGAGTGAGAAGAAAGTTCTTGTTACAGGAGCAAGCAGAGGCATTGGACGTGCGATTGCGATAGCCTGCGCTGAAGCAGGGTATCATGTTACTGTGCATTACAACAAAGGAAAAGAAAAAGCCGAATCATTACTTGCAGAAATTCAACAAAAAGGCGGCAAAGCAGAATTGATTCAATTTGATGTTTCCGATAGAACAGATTGCCGTTATAAGCTTGAAAAATGGTCCGAAGAAAACGGCGCTTTTTGGGGTATTGTTTGCAATGCCGGAATTACCGCGGATAATGCGTTTCCTGCAATGAGCGAAGTTGAATGGGACTCGGTGCTTCGTACTGACCTTGATAGTTTTTATAATGTTTTACATCCGCTTATTATGCCTGTTTGCAGGAAGAAAAAAGGCAGGATTATTACGATTTCATCAATGTCTGGGATTATGGGAAACCGCGGACAGGTAAATTACAGCGCTGCAAAAGCTGGGATTATCGGAGCAACAAAAGCGCTTGCTGTAGAACTTGCCACAAGATCAATAACAGTAAATTGCATAACTCCGGGACTAATCGAAACAGATATGCTGGAGGGCGTACCTATGGATAAAGCTCTTCCGCTTGTACCAATGGGCAGAACCGGCACGCCTGAAGAAGTAGCTGCTTTGGCAGTGTTTCTTCTTTCAGAGCAGGCTTCATATATTACAAGACAGGTAATTTCAGTAAACGGAGGAATGTTATAATGAAAAAACGGGTAGTTATTACAGGCGGTTATATTGTCAGCGCTTTGGGAAATGAATGGCCGGAAATTTATAAAAATCTTAAAACCGGAAAAAACTGCATACGTTATATGAAAGAATGGGAAAGGTATAAAGAAATGAATACAATGCTTGCCTGCCCCATAGATTTTAAAATGCCGGATTATCCCCGCAAAAAAATCAGGGGACTTGGCAGAATCGGACAGCTTGCTCTTGTTTCTGCAGATAAGGCAATGGAAAGCGCAGGTATTAGCCCTGAAGATCCAATAATTAAAAGCGGACGCCTTGGAATCGCATATGGTTCATCAATGGGAAGTATCGAACCGCTATTAGATTTTTACAGCATGCTGGTGCTTGATGATGTTAAAAAAATAACCGCAACAACTTATATAAAGGCAATGCCCCAAACCTGCGCCGCAAATATCGGCGTCTATTTTGGAATTACAGGAAGATTAATTACTACCAATACAGCATGTACATCCAGCAGTCAGGCAATTGGTTTTGCATACGAAGCAATCCAGCGCGGCATTCAGGATGTAATGCTGGCAGGCGGCGCAGAGGAATTAAGCGCGATGGATGCCGCAGTTTTTGATACGCTTTTTGCAGCCAGTATCCAAAACAGTACTCCGGAAAAAACACCTGCCGCATACGACAAAAACCGTGACGGTCTTGTTGTCGGTGAAGGTGCAGGCACTTTGATTTTAGAAGAATATGAACATGCAGTAAAGAGGGGAGCAAAAATTATCGCAGAGATTGTAGGCTTTGCAACAAACACAGACGGCATGCATATTACTTCTCCGAACAGGGACACACAGAGCATTGTTATGAAAATGGCGCTGGAAGACGCAGGGTTAGATCCATCAGTTATTGGTTATATAAATACTCATGGTACTGCTACAGATACAGGGGACGTCAGCGAAACCTGGGCAACCCATGATGTTTTTAAGAGAGCAGTACCTGTTAGCACCATAAAAAATTATGTAGGTCATACTCTTGGAGCATGCGGTGTTATAGAAGCATGGATATCCGTAAATATGATGAAAGAAAAATGGTTCTGTCCGAATCTTAATCTTGTAGAACTTGATCCTGCAATTGCACCTCTTGATTACATTACAGGAAGCGGAAGAGATATTGATACAGAATATATCATGTCTAATAATTTTGCGTTTGGCGGCATTAATACATCAATAATTTACAGGAACATAAAGTGAATCAGGAAATTCTTGAAATTGGGCAGAAAAAACTTACAATAGAAGACCTTGTTTCTGCGGCAAAAGGACAAAAAAAAGTAAAGCTTTGCAATAATGCAGAGTTTATAAAAAAGATAGAAGCGGGAACAGCTTTTCTTGATCATGCCCTTACTCAGCATGGCGGTATTTACGGCGTAACAACAGGTTACGGCGCTTCCTGTACCCAGCAGGTTGATCCCGGTCAGTATAATGAGCTGCCGATAAATCTAACGCGCTTTCACGGATGCGGCATGGGTGATTATTTTGACATCGAAACAACAAGAGCTTTAATGATAATAAGGCTTAATACCCTTGCTCAGGGTTTTTCTGCAGTCAGTCTGGAAATGTTAAAATACATCGAATTCTTTATAGAGAACGATATTCTGCCGCTTGTTCCGCAGGAAGGTTCTGTTGGAGCATCGGGAGATCTTACGCCTCTTTCATATCTTGCAGGCGCTTTGATTGGTGAACGCCGAGTGTTGTACAAAGACAAAGTGCGTTCTTCCGCCGAAGTACTCGCAGAACTTGGAAAAAGCCCCTATAAATTCCGACCCAAAGAGGCCATAGCAATAATGAATGGAACAGCAGTAATGAATGCTGTTGCAGCTCTTGCATTTTATGATGCAGATTATATTGCAGATCTTGCATGCAGGATAAGCGCGATGAATTCAATTGCTCTAAGGGGAAATGCGTATCATTTTAACAAACGTCTTTTTGAATTAAAACCGCATCCCGGTCAGGCGCTTGCTGCAGAAAAAATCCGTACAGCTTTACCCAATGAAAACCAGGGAACACCTGCCGCTCCTGCTTTAATTCAGGATAACTATTCATTAAGGTGCGCTCCGCATGTAATTGGACTGTTTTACGATATAAAGGATTCACTCCGCGATTTTATTGAAACAGAAATGAACAGCGCAAATGATAACCCGCTTATAGACCCTGAAACAAAAATGGTTTATCACGGCGGGCATTTTTACGGCGGGCATATTTGTTTTGCAATGGATTCATTAAAAAATATTACTGCAAATATAGCGGATCTTTTAGACAGACAGCTTGCAATGCTTGTAGATATAAAATACAACAGGGGACTTACTGCAAATCTTTCAGGAACAAACGGAAATATTTCCTGTAATCACGGCTTTAAGGCAGTACAGATTGCATCTTCTGCATGGACAGCCGAAGCTCTTAAAAACACAATGCCTGTTAGCGTTTTTTCACGTTCTACAGAATGTCACAATCAGGACAAGGTAAGCATGGGAACAATTGCTGCCCGCGACTGTGTGCGTATAAACAGGCTGACTGCACAGGTAATGTCCGCTTCTTTGCTTGCAGCTTTCCAGGCTATTGATTTACGCCTTAAAAATGGAGAGCTTTCTTCTGCAGATTTGGGAAAGACAGAAGTTACAATAAAAGAGATAACATCTTACTTTAAGCCTTTAAAAGATGACAGGCCGCTTGAGGACGATTTACGAAAAACTCTGGAATTGATTGAAAAACGTTTTTTCAGTTTATAGTTCTTCTGGATTTTCGATCTGATACAAAATATTTGGATTAACCAAAACAAAGCCATTTTGTATTAGAGATATAATAATTTTTTCTACTGTTTCCGGAATCCAGGAGCGGTTGTAGACACCGTCAGGTTTTTTTTCAAGATTCGTATCTCTATTATAATAAGCTCCGCGCGCATCATGGAGAAGTATTATCCCGCCGCCGTGTTTTTTTGCTTTTTTTAGCACCTTTTTTACAATCTTATCCTGTTTTTGGGATGTAGCAGCAGCGTCGTGCGCTCTTATGGTAGCAGGTACTAATATCCAGTTATTTTGAGTCCATATTTTTTCATGCCGTGATTTATAAAAACCTCCATGAGGCCTGTATAGTTTTAGATCCAAATTAAATCCAAGGGCTGCAGAAATTGCGTTTTCGCCGTCAACAAGGTTAGCCAAAAAGTCTTCGTTATTCATTGATAATGCCCATTTTTCGGAGTACCCGTGGTTTAAAATTAAGTGTCCCTCGTTATAAATCCTTCTTACAAGTTCCGGATATTTTTCTGCATTTACTCCTAATAGGCAGAACATTGCCTTTGTATCGTATTTTTCAAGCACATCCAATAATAATGATGTTGTGGTTTCATCGGGACCATCATCAAAACTTAAAAAAATATTGGAAGGAGAAATACCGTATTCTGTTTTAGAAACTGTTATACTTTGGCAGGAAAAAAGAAGGCTAATTGCTGTTAAAAGAAAAAATAGTTTTTTTATGACGATCTCCCAGGGAATATTTGTGATTCTACTTCTTTCATTATTAATTTAGCAGCAGCTGTGGAAGGCATTTCCCTGTATTGTTCGCAGTTTATTTCGTTTCCAATTGTAAGGTGATATATATACCGGTCGCGTGTGTTAAATCCAAAAAGGGGATCTTTTTTGCCAAGACCGTACTTGTCGGTTCCTCCGATATGAACAGGAACAATGTTACATCCGGATGCCATTGCGATACGCGCGGCTCCTTTTTTTAATACATTTCTGCCGTTTCTGGGTGTTCTGGTTCCTTCCGGGAATATAATAAGGCAATTTCCTGCTTTTAACGATTCGACGCTTGTTTCCAGAATGTCATCGTAATCCCTGGAACCCAAAATATAAAGCTGGCATGCGACACCGCTTAAGATATTGCGCTTTAAATATGCGTTTACAATACAATCGGCGTTGGGTATTAATGAAAGAAGCATTACAACATCAAGCAAAGAAGGGTGATTTGCTACAATTATTTTGGAAGAAAGAGAACTGAATATTTTCCGGTCTTCTACAACAAGTTTTACAGCTCCAATACAAAACATAATAAAAACAAAAAATCTAAGTGCGGACGAAATAAAACGCCTTCCGTGTTTTTGAAACCTCGCTTTAGGATGAAGAACAAGACGCATAACAGGAAAAACAAGAATGCCAAGAATAACAGAACTAAAACCAATTATAAAAAAAGAAAGAAACTTGGCAAATACCCTGTAAGCATAAAGCGGTTTATTCTTAAGCGGAGGAAGATCAGGGGGAAACATTCATGCCCCCAAGAAGCGTCTTCTTCAGAAATGAAAGGGGATTATCCTGTTCATCCGGAAGCTTTAAACCAACGCATTTTTCATCCGGGGTTTTTGATAAAAGTAAGCCAAAAGAAATAGCAACAGGAACATTGCCATTAAAAAAACTGCAGTATTCGGAAGGTACTTCCTCGTCTGCATAGATAAAAGCAATTTCTTCTGCAGTTCCGCCAAGAATTGCAGCCTGAGCAGTAAGAAGGCTTGTGGAAAAGGAATTATATCCGGGATATATTGCCGAATATCCTCCTTTAAGACCTAAAGCCATTGTAGCAAGCGCAACAGGAGCGTTAAAAACAGAAAGAGAAAATGATGCTGGACTAAGCATATTTTCTTCGATGAGCATTTTATTTACATTAAACTGCCTGGAAATTTCTCCGCGGAATGAATAGAAAAATATTTTTGTATTATCCAATGGCATTAAATCATGAGCAGCCTGTATTGTCATTTTGGAAATAAGGCTTAAACGGCGTCGGAACATTGGATCTGCAAATGAAAGATCCGGTCCTTTTGTGCCTGCGGTAATTTCTTTATTTCCTAAAGCCCATTCTTTCCATTCGTCTGAGCCTGTAATACCGGGCGCCCAGGCAGATATTCTTTTAATAAAAACTTCTGTGTTCATGAATCTCTCCTGCAGCGAAGAAGCGAATATGAATTTGATCCCAGGTTATGCCACGATTCAACGATATTATAACCGGCTTTTTTAACCGCTTCTTCGAATTCTTTGCTATTATACATTTTGCTGTTTCCGTTTGCCATACAGGTAAAATACAGCGAGGTTGCCTGAAGAGAGAATGACGCTGCTGCAAATTTCTGCATATCCCAGAATGGTTCAAAAATAAAAACATCTGTGGAAGTTTCAATTGAATTACGTATTTTTTTCATTATTCCGGTAATCTCGTCCAGGGAAAAACAATCCAGGAATTGACTCATCCAGATTACATCTGCACCTGCTGGAATGGCGGTGCTTTCATCAAGCATATTACATGGAAAAGTTTTTATCCTTTGCGAAAAGCCGGCTTTGGCAGCTTCCTGCTCGGCAACCGCAGTTTGCCCTGGTAAATCGACAATAAGCATTTCTACATCCGGATTATAGTTACAGCAGCAAATAGCCCACTTTGCAGTATTTCCGCCAATATCGGTTATTTTTTTTGGCTTATTTTTAAAAACAACAGGAAGCGCCTCTTCAAAACCGATATCGGAGTAAAAATGATCAAACTCAAACCAGCTCTTTTTTACCTGTTCCGGCAGGGTGGAAAGAACCTCATAAATTGTTTTTCCTTCGTGACCAAAGACAGAAAGCCCATGGGGTTTACCTTCTTTTACCGATTGTTTAAGCTCGAAAGCTCCCTTATAACAAACATCATTTACAAAGTTAAAATTAACCCTTGTCATATCATCTTCAAGGAGAAACCAGCCGGTTTTTCCAAGAACAAAGTGATCTTCATTTTTTCCCGGCAGTACTTTAACAATGTTCATTCCCAGCGCGACTTCCAAAAGCACCTTAACGCCATAATGGGAAATATTTGTTTTTTTTGCTGTTTCTTCTATGGTAATTCCGTTTTCTTTTGAATCAGAAATTATTTTTAAAATGCCAAGTTCAAGAAGCGCTCTTACAGCCTGGTAGGTTATGGGGGCAAAAGCGATTTTCTGGGCTTCGAATTTGGCATCTACAGCTTTAATATTGTCTTTTATGTAACTTTCGTTTGTATATTCCAGCATAATCCAGTGTATTCATTATAAAGATGACTGTCAATATGTGAATTTTATAGGCAAATATGTATGAAAATAGATAGAAAAACTGCTAAATATGTGCTATATTTAATGTAGTAGGATCATTCAATTGAACTATTTAAACTTTTTGGGGGTATAAAATGAAAAAATTAATGGTTTTAATGCTTATATTTGCAATTGTCGGCTTAGCGTTTGTTTCCTGTGTAAGTGAAAGCGTTACATATTGTCCGTTCTGCGGTAAATCAAACATTAAAGAAGAATCTAAATATGATCCAAATACCGGAATGACGAATATATCCTATAAATGTCAGAATTCAGACTGCGGTAAAAGATTCGGCGCAGGCTTGTTATAAGTGTTTAAAGGAGGATTAAAAATGAAAAAGATTGCTATTCTATTATTAATTGTTTTTATAGGTATTTTTGCTGCAGCATGTGCGTTTGATCACGTTTACTATTGCCCTTATTGCTCATACGGCAATGTGGATAAGATAGAAGACGGCAAATATAAATGTACAAGGGATGCTTGCGGTAAAACATTCGGCGCCAAAGAGATTAAGTAAATAATGGTTTAAATATCTTCAAATCTTATCCCTTCTCCGGAGGGGATAAAGTTTTGCGCGATTCTTCCTTCGATTGCTTTTTCCCAACAGGGTTCAAGGCCGGGCCGCAGGACTTTTTCTGTTCTTAGAACTGCATAATCGCATTTTTTTAAAACCTCTCCCTTTTGAATGTCCCTTAATGCATGAATTGAGCGGTTTGTTAAGCGGTAATTAAGTTTCTCAGATGGAGCCAGCTCTTTGATACCGTTCCCAAGTATTTGTTCAACAAGAGGAGCGCCTCTCTCGCGGCTGCAGCGCAATATTGTCTCCTCTGCGCCTGCTTTTGCCGCCTGTTTTACTGCAGTAACCATTTTGGAAAAATCACTGGGTTCAAGGGCAATCGGGTCATCAAGGCCTGGGTCTTTTTTAGACAGGCAAAAATGCTTTTCCACTGCAGCCGCGCCCATGCTTACTGCGAGAGCAGGGACAAGTTCCGGGTCACTTGAGTGGTCGCTTACCCCAACCGGAATACCAAAAATCGCCGCAAGGTTTGGAAGCACTCTTAAGTTATAATCAGTCTCAGGAGCAGGGTAGGAAGTTACGCAATGTAAAAGACATATATTATTCTTTTTTAATATATCTATGGCAGACTCTATGTCCGAAAGCCTGGAAACCCCACTGGATAATAGCACTGGCATTGTTTTGCCTTGCAGCTCCCAACCGGCTATTTCTTCCAGTAAACTTGTAAAATTCAATTCCGGCGAGGCAATTTTCACCATTTTAGGCTGGATTTTGCGTAAGATAGCAGCGCTTTTTAAGCCAAATGGGGTGCAAAGGAACAAAAGTCCCTTTGATTCTGCGAATTCCTTAACCTCAATATAGAATTCCGGTTCCAGTTCAAGAGCTTTAAACCTGTCGTATAGCCTGATTTTTCCCCCAGGCAGCGGGACAATACCCGTATTTGGGTGCAGAATCTCATCGGCATAAACCATTTGGACTTTTATACAGCCTGCTCCGGCCTCATAGGCGGCAGAAATCATGTCTTTTGCCTTATTTATATCGCCATTGTGGGAAGTTCCCAGTTCTGCGATTATAAGCGGGTTTTTGGAGCAAAACCCGGTTCCATCAATATTTAAAATTTTTCCGTTTTCGTTCATATAGGTACTCGACACATTTTAATAGTTTTTGTATACTATAACAAGATTAAAATTAGGAGGCATATATGATCACTATCAATTGTGATATCTGCAAGAAAAGAATGGACAATCCGATAACCGACAAGACATTTTTTTACTATGCAAACGCCAGTATTTGCGAACCATGCAAGGACAATCTGGAATTTTCTATGAAACCTCAAGTAAGAGCAAAAGAACCCTTTACAATGGACTGGTATGAGAAAGTTTTACGCGATTCTCTTGCTAAAGCATGTCAGAGGGGAAGAGTCTAGCTCCTTAGGAGCTGTTCCTTTGGAACTAATCAGATTCTCATTCTATAGTTAAGGAGTTAATATGTCGGGCCACAGTAAATGGGCGACGATTAAACATGCAAAAGGCGCCGCGGATGCAAAACGCGGTCAGATGTTTACCAAGCTAATAAAAGAAATTTCAATCGCAGCCAGGATGGGCGGCGGGAGTCTGGACGGAAACCCAAGACTTCGCACTGCCATAATTAAAGCCAGAGGCGCGAATATGCCCAAAGATAATATCGACAGGGCAATCAAAAAAGGTACAGGAGAACTTGAGGGTGTAAGCTATGAAGAACTTGTCTACGAAGCATACGCTCCTGGTGGTGTTGCAATTTTTATTGAAGTCCTTACCGATAATAAAAACCGCGCAGCTGCGGATATCCGTAATATTCTTACGCGTGCAGGCGGTCAGCTTGCAACTTCCGGTTCTGTTTCCAGGCTTTTTAAACGCCAGGGTGTAATTACCATGGACGGCGAAAAGTACACAGAAGACCAGGTGATGGAAGTTGCGATTGAAGGCGGCGCAGAAGATGTTTCAGCGCAGGAAGGAATTATCGAAGTTATTACTGCGCCGGAAGATTTTGAAAATGTTATGAATGCGCTTCAGGAAAAAGAGTTCGAAACCATGAGCGCACAGATCAGCATGGTTGCAGAAGCGGAAGTTTCGCTGGATAACGACGGGACAGCAAAAGCATTAAAGCTTATTGATAAGCTGGAAGAAAATGATGATGTGCAGAATGTTTATTCCAATATAGCGATACCCGAAGGCTTTGTTCCAGGTTAATGCCGCGTAAATCCAGCCGGAGGATATTAGGTATAGACCCCGGTCTTGCAAGTACGGGCTGGGGTGTTCTGGATGACGTTAACGGCAAGATTCAATATATCGATCATGGAATGATTGTTACAAAGGCGGACCGTCCCAGGGCGGATCGCCTTTTTTTTATTTTACAATGTGTACGTTCAATAATAGAAAAATATAAACCAACAGAAGCTGCTATAGAAACTTTATATTTTGGCAAAAATGTTTCAAGCGCAATTCCGGTTGCAGAAGCGCGCGGTGTTATTTCTGCGGCGATTGCAGAGAAGGCTATTCTCCTGCATGAGTTTACCCCAAATGCAATTAAACTGGGAGTGGTGGGAAGCGCTTCTGCAGATAAAAAGCAGGTTCAGGAAATGGTTAAAATTATTTTAGGGCTGGAAAAACCGCCCAAGCCCGACCATGCTGCAGATGCGCTTGGAGCGGCGATTTGCGCCGCGAATAATAAGATCTAAATATATTCATTTTTGAATATTTAAATCTTTTTTACTTAATGCTATAATATAACTATGTTTAACAGTATTCGCGGGCTTGTGACCGCAAAAGGTGTTGATGGCGTTTATTTCCTTTCCGGTGATATTGAATGGGATATAGCTATGCCGGCAAACGATATTCATGATTTAAAACTGAACAATGAGCATAGGATTCTTACCTGGCTGTACCATCGCGAAGATCAAATGAAGCTTTTTGGCTTTGTATCCGAAAGAAGGCGGAATACATTTTTGGAACTGTTAAAAGTTGAAGGAATAGGTCCAAAGGGCGCGATAAAAATAATGGGCGGTATAAGCCAGGATGATTTGGAAAATGCCCTGGAAAATGCTGACTTAACAAGGCTTGAAGCAGTACCAGGGCTTGGAAAAAAGACTGCGCAAAAAATGCTGTTATCGTTAAAAGGCAAACTTGTTCAGGCAAAAGGAAGCGGCGCAGTTTCTACGCCTTACAACGACCTTGTGGAAGCGCTTGTTGGCATGGGCTACGATAGACGGCAAGCAACCGAAGCCATAACAAAAGCTGAAGCAGGTGTAGACAGTAATCTTCCTGCTGCAGAAAAAGAAAAGCTTCTTTTCCAGGAAGCAATAGTTTATATGAGCGGCTCATGAAACAAAGCCCGGTACATCCAGAAACTATAAAAGAAGATTCCCACGACATGGCTTTGCGCCCGCGGAACTTAAAAGAATTTCTTGGCCAAAAAACAATGAAAGAAAACCTTTCTGTTTTTATTTCTGCGGCAAAAGAGCGCGGTGATTCGCTCGATCATCTTTTTTTAATTGGTCCTGCAGGACTTGGTAAAACTACAATGGCGCAGGTTGTCGCCAACGAAATGGAAAGCGGTTTTATTCAAACAACTGCACCTGCGCTGGACAAACCAAAAGATCTTGTAGGATTTTTAACGAACCTAAAAAAAGGTGATGTTTTTTTTATTGACGAAATTCACAGCCTTAAACCTGCAATAGAAGAGCTATTATACATCGCAATGGAAGATTACGGCATTGACTGGGTTGTAGGGCAGGGGCCGATGGCAAGAACAATTAGAATTGCCATTAAACCTTTTACACTTGTAGGAGCGACAACAAAAGCCGGTGTTGTTTCCAGTCCGCTTATTAGCCGCTTTGGAATTACCTGTCGTTTTTCTTTTTATGAACAGCAGGATTTGGAGGCTATCGTTCATCGCTCCGCAGGGTTATTAAATGTTAAAATCGATAAAGATGCCGCGTCTCTTTTGGCAAAATCTTCCAGGGGAACGCCGAGGGTTGTAAACCAGTTATTAAAGCGAATGAGGGATTTTGCTCAATATGCAGGTGAACCTTCGATAACAGTGGATGTAGTACGTACCGGTTTATCGCGACTGGAGATTGACGAACTTGGACTTGAAAAACAGGATAGAGAAATATTAAAAATAATTATTGAACGATATAAAGGCGGTCCTGTAGGAGCGGATACATTGGCAATTTCTATTGGTGAATCTGTAGAAACACTGGAAGATTACTACGAACCGTTTTTGATTCAGGCAGGACTTATTCAGCGTACTCCGCGCGGCAGAGTGGTGACGGCACTGGGGTATGGACACCTTGGCTTAGAAAGCACAAATGAAAACGAAAGACTTCTTTTTTGATTTACCAGAAAATTTAATTGCGCAGCATCCGCCAAAGGAGCGCGGGCAGAGCAGGCTTATGACTCTGGATTTAACTTCAGGAGAACGCTCGCACAGGACAGTTTCGCAATTGGCAGAAATTCTTTGCACCGATAGGTTTTTAAGTCCAACTGGCGAAAAGCCGCTTCTTGTATTTAACGACACAAAGGTACGCAAAGCTCGTCTTGTTGGAAAGAACGACAAAACCGGCGCTGAAGTTGAATTTTTATTGCTGGAAGCCGTTAATGACGAATGGAAAACTCTTGTGCAGCGCGCCAAACGAAGAAAATCCGGCAGTAATTATATTTTTTACGATAATTCCGGAGCAGAAGTTAACCGCGCAGAAATAACAAGAGAAGAACAGGAATTCAGGTTTATTAAATTCGACAAACATATAGATGATATTTTCCTGGATAAATATGGTCATATGCCTTTACCGCCGTATATAAAAAGAAAAGATTCAAATGCAGACTCAGAAAGATATCAGACAATATACGCAAAACAAACAGGTTCTGCAGCAGCGCCAACAGCAGGTCTGCATTTTACACAGGAAATTTTAGACACTCTTGCAAAAAATGGAATAGAGAGAGAATTTATTACTTTGCATGTAGGTCTTGGTACTTTTCTGCCTGTACGAAGCGAAAGTATACAGGATCATATTATGCACAGCGAGACTTTTTACATTAATGAACAAACAGCAGTAATAATAGAAAATGCAAAGGCAAAAGGCAGAAAAATAATCGCAGTTGGAACGACTAGCGTTCGAACATTAGAGAGCGCCTGGGAAAACGGTAAATTTAAAAATATACAGGGAAATACTTCGATATTTATTTATCCCGGTTACAAGTTTAATGTAATCGATGCAATTTTTACTAATTTTCATACACCGGAGTCAACTTTATTAATGCTTGTATCTGCATTTGCGGGAAGAGAATTAATCCTGGAAAGTTACGAAGAGGCAGTAAAAGAGCAGTATCGTTTTTTCAGCTACGGCGATGCTATGTTAATTTGTTAATTACCTGATTCTGAATGACACAGGGTAACGATACCTGCAGGAAACAGGCTCACCGTTTGCATATGCAGGAGTGCCTCGTCTTCCGGTAAATGCTCTTACTGCCGCTTCGCCGAATCCTCTGCCTTCCGGCTCTTCGCGCAAGATCGTTATCCTTTGAACATAACCTGCACGATCAACAAATAACTCAAGAATGACCCTGCCTTCAATTCCTGAGCGCAGTGCAATTGGCGGATAAATTAGTTCTGCCATTACAGCGTCTTCATCAAATTGGGGGCGAATAGAAACCTGATGCATTTGAAGATAATTGTCAAATGACTGCAAATTTAGAGTGCCTGCCGCTACAACAGTTTGAACAGGCGGTATATCTGTTTCTATCATTATTTCTGCAATTTCTTCTACCTGCGGAATTTCCGGGTCAGGTTCAGGCGGAGGAAGTTCTGCCAAATCTGTAACTTTCATTACCCTGGCGTTTTCCATTGCTTCCTGGTTATACCTGTCGGTGTCAAATACAAGAAAGAAAATAATGACAAGGTGCAAAGCCGCGGTAAAAATTACTATTATAAGACGATTAAGTTTTTCATTCATTTGTTTTTACCACAAAACTCACAACCCGGTATTGAAGAAGCTGGAGAACCTCCAGCACATTATTAATTTTTTCGTATGGCGTATTTTTATCTGCTATAATATGAACTCTTGTATCCGGTGCATGAACATAAAGATCTGCAATTTTTCTTTCCAAAGCAAGAAAATCAGACGGTTCTGCATCAAGAAAAATATTACCTTCTATGTTTATCCATACTTCAAGGTTCTTGTCGGCTGTCGCGCGAAGAGCTGTTTTTGCCTCGGGGTATTCAATCTTTACTTCCTTGCGGTAATTAATTAGCGAAACAAGCATAATAAAAATTAAAAGAAGAAAAGCTATGTCAGATGTAGAAAAAAGAGGAACAGAAGCAACAGTTTTTCTTCTTCTTAGATTCATTGGATGTCCTTTTTCATGGAAAAGGAAAAAGAGTCAATTTGTAAATCCTGGGCAAGTTCGACAAAATATACTACATCCTGCCAGGCAGCCTGGCTGTCTATAGTAATTATAACAGCGATATTCGGATTATCGCTTTGAGCGCCCTGAATTATTGTTTTTGCTCGGGAAATGCTTAATATATCTTCTTCGTAAAATATTTTGCCTTCCGAGTCCATGTCAAAGCGAAGCAGTTCTTCTCTTAGAATCATTCTTGTAGAATCTTTTGCGGGAAGATTCATTACAAAACCTTTATTTACATTAAAGCCTGCTATAACCAAAAAATAAATTATAAGCAAAAAGGCAAGGTCACTTGCTGCGCAGGTTTCCAGAAAGCCATGTTTTTTACGGCGTTTTATTTTCATTTATGGGATTCACCTATCTTAGTAATCAGGCTGGAGCAGACACTTTCGATTCTTAATGCAAATTTATCAACAATGTGACTGAAAATAGAGTGTGAAATCATTGCAATAATTGCGATTATAAGGCCGAATACTGTTGTGATTAGCGCTTCGTAAATACCGTTTGCAACAATTTGCGCGTTTACTTCTGTTGCTTCTGCAATTGATCTGAATGCGCCAATCATTCCTGTAACTGTTCCAAGGAATCCTGTAAGAGGGGAAAGGGAGCCAAGGGCAGTAATAAAATTAAAGCCGTTTTCAAGTGAATTAATGCAGTTCATTGCTTCTGTTTCGGCAGCGCGTTCTGTACGATGTTCAGAGAACTCTTCTCCTGGTTTTACGTTTTGAACAAGTTCCAACAGAACCCTTGCGCCCATCCGGCGTTCTGTTAAACCAGATAGAAAATCAGATGCGCCTGAATAATCATCTACTTTGATATAATCTGATACTTTAGAATAAAGATCTTCAATTTCAAGGTTATGGTAAATTAAATAAACTGCGCGTTCAATTGTTATTGCGACAACTGCAATAGAAAATACCAAAAGGGGCCACATCATAACCCCGCCAAGTTTAAAAAGTTCCAATACGCTAAAAGAAGCAGTTTCCATTTGTATACCTCACTTTATATTTTCAAAAATTGTTTTTCCACAAAACAGTGCAATTATGTTTTCCCATTCATATTCCAAGTATATCCAGGATAGCGCTTCTTCCCAATCCCTTAGCATGGTACCTGAGTTTCGCACAGGCCACAGTTCTTCGGAAAAAACACGTTCTGTGTAGCTTATATTCCATTTTATACTTTCTGCTTTTTGATAGATATCTCCCGCTTGCTCCCAGCCTTCAGGTTTGTTTTTTTTCTTGAGAATTTCTGGAAACAGGACAGGTTTCCAGTATTTTTCAAAATCATTTAAGTTTTGGGCAGCAGGTATATTTGTTAGATTAATCCAGTCTACTAGCGCAAGTATGCGGTCGCGCCGGTTACGCAGAGCTGTTAAAGCATCATTTCCTGTAATTCTTGTATCGTAGCGGTGTATTTTACCTTTGGAAATCTGAACAGTTTCTATTTCTTCTATATCCAGAATAGAGTTTTCCAGGTCAAGAATACCGGTACCTATTAGATCCAAAGTATATTCATTCCAACCATGCGTGCTTCCGGCAAGGTATTCCAGAGAACTTATATAAATAATTCCATCTTCATTGGGAAATGAAGCGCGGATTTTCATCATTGGATATTTTTTTACAGTAAAAATTAATGATTGTTCGCTGTTTTTATTTTCTACTATAAATATATTTATATCAGAAACAGCTCCTACCTTATTTAACGATTTATACGAAGCGATTATTTTTTCTTCAAAGGCGGTTCCATCAAGAATCTGCCCTGCTTTTTCCATAACCGAGATACATCCGGATAAAAGCAACAGTATTACCGCTGTAAAAGAAGTTTAATTATATATTTCATTAATATCCTCTTAATAACTTATTTTAAACCCAAATGACGGTATTGGAATAGGTATCTCATAGCTTGCCGAGGTGCTTCCTGTATCAACTTCGCCGGTATACTGATTAAAACTGGTATTTCCCTGAGCTGTATATAATAACGATAATACATTTTCTATCGCAAAATAAAGTTCATATTTTGACTTACCGGTTTTATTGCTTCCAAAGATGGAAAATTTAATATCCATTGGAAGGGATGGGGTAGTGCGGTTATTTTCGTCTGTAACTGATTCCCATCTGAACTTTTCAATAAAATAACTGTTATCAGGATCGTCAATGTTATAAATTAATACCGGATAACTAACAGGTCTGTCTCCGACACGACGAGATAATTGTACGCCGGATGCAAAACCAAAACGTAAATAAATATTAATAGCCTGTACCGGCTTTATGTTAAGTACAAGATTAAGATTATGAAATCTGTGATACGATGGAAAATACCAGTCACTGCCTCTGTTTCCGCCGGACATTCCCATTACGCCAAGTTCGCCTCCGGGATCGCGGTACTTTGTCCAGTTATAGGAATAGGCAAGCCAGCCGTCCCAATAACGGCTTTGCACTTTCTGAAGCATAAAATCAAGTCCCCAAATCATTCCTTCGCCGTCAAACTGCGGTCTAATATTTGGATTTTCCTGTCCAAAATCAACCAGAATATACATTCTGTCAAAAACATATTTATAATAACCTTCTATGTTTAAACTTAAAGATTCAGGGAATTCAAATCTAATACCTAAAACCGATGTCCAGCTGCGGTTTGGTTTTATATAATCAACATCAAATCTTTCTTCTGCGTTAAAGACTGCACTGTTCAGCGAAGAAAAAAGCCCTGAACCTGCTGATATATCAAAAGAGTTAATATTGCCTTTATTTTTGAATATGTTAAAATCAATATTTAAACGCGGATTTAAAACAGGATCGCTTGGTAATGTAAAACCGTCTCCGAATAAAATAAAATGATCCACTCTAAGCCCAAGTTCAGATTTAAAACGGTTGGATGAATTATTAAACTCGCCAAGAATGTAACCAGATGATGTAAGTAATCGGTTCTGCGAATCAGGTTTGAATACAGCCGGCATTCCAACAATTAAATTGGAAGTTGCAATAGGAAAGAAGTTTAATATATTTTCTTTTACTTCTTCATCTTTTATGTTCCCGTACCATATATCATAAGACATTCTCTGATCGCCCTGCGATTTTGATAATGTAAATAATTCCTGTATTCCTGTTGCAACAAGCAGGTTGTCTGATAATTTCCAGTCAAAATCAAGGCGTCCTTGTAAATTAAATTGAGAATCAGATTGCTTTATAAAACCTTTATCTGAATACTGGTATTTATCCGGGTCAAGCCCTTTTGATACTAAAAATATTTTTAATGGTGGTGGAAAAAAATCTGTAAACTCTTTGTTATGAATATTATATTCCATCTCTGCATCGATTTTCATGTCTTCGTATCCGGCTCCCGCAGTAAGTTTTAAAAGCGTTTCATTGCTGGGGTTCCATGAAAGTGAGGTAGTACCAAAACCCTGATAGTTTTTAAAATCTATATCAGCGGATGTATCACTATGAAGTTTTCCTGTATCGTTAGAGTTAAGGAAGTACGCGCTCATGCCGTCCATTCCCCAAAAACCTGTCGCTGCAAATTCCAGGCTGTCTGTAAAACGGTAACTGCCGGTTATTGTTCCGGCTCTGATATATGGAGCTGTCCGTATAAAATTAATAACTTCCAGCCTTGGAACATACTCTGATAGCTGCTTAGCCATATAAATTACTGGGTCGTAATAAGTAATACGGCCCATAAATAATATTCCGCCTTTTCCAAACAAAGGAAGAGAAAGGTTAAAATTTGCCGCGCTTGAGTTAGCGCCTAGTTCAAACTGGGTTTCGGTATTGGATGGTTTTTTTGTTGTTATATCCAGCAGACCGGAAATTGTATGCCCGTAACGGGTAGAAAACACACCATGAGACAACTGTGCGCTTTGAACCATACGCGGATCAAAAATGGAAAAACCGCCGCCCCAAAAATAAGGATTGTTGATATAAAAACCGTCCAGAGATGCAGTCATGTCTCCAGGATGTCCGCCGCGGATACTTGGCTGAGCATTAAATGTTCCGGAATAGTTTACGCCGGGAAGAAGTTTTATGGTGCTCATTACATCTTCTATAATGCCAATTTCTGCGGTTTGGGCTATTTCTCTTTGGCTTACAGCCACGCTGCGTCCTGTACGTGTCTCGCTGGATCCTGGTCTTGCCGCTTCTACGACAAGTTCCCGTCCCTGCAGGACACCGGAAAGGCGAAGGGGAACTGTAAAAGAATTTCCAGTAACTGGGATTGTCATAACGCCCGTTTCGTATCCTGGATAAGAAGCATAAATAATAATTTGCCTGTTGTCAGGCGCCTCCATTATTACTTTTCCGTCTCCATCGCAGATTAATTCAACTCCTTCTCTGGTACGGATTACAGCTCCTTCAAGCGGAAGGTCAAGATCAGAATCAATTATAATAACAGTAATATCACGCGAAAAAAGAGGGAAAACGGCAATAAAAAGAAAAGTTATTAAAATTAAAAATCTATTCATCATAACCTCTGTGTAAATCATTTTTTGCCATTTGAATTACCGTTGGAATATGAAGAACGCTGAGCATCTCGTAATCATCGTTAAGCACAATACCCGAAAAAACAGGTATTTTTTCCATAAAAGACGGCATTGTTTTAAGTATAACAGATCTCATACTGTCTATATTGTCTACAGCAAGAGCGGTAATATCTTCGTATGAGCGTATTATTAAAATAAAAACATTTTCGTTATTTTTAACAGTATCCGATCTAATATTTAGAATAGTTTTTAAATAAAATAATTTTATTCTGCGGTCATCGTAGTCAATCTCCGGAATATCAGATTCGCTGATTATTTCATCTTTATTTAATAAAAGTATGTTATCTACAAAGTTTCCCGGTATAATGAATTTCATTCCGCCAGATTCGATAGGAAAACCCATAATAGTTGAAATGGAAAGAGGAATCATAATTGTAAAAGCAGTGCCTTCTCCCTGGAAAGTATCTACAACGATACTGCCTTTTAAAGCTTCAATGCCTTTTTGCACAACATCCATTCCAACGCCTCTGCCGGAAACATTACTGACATCGCCAGATGTAGAAAATCCGCTATGAAAAATATACTTAATAAGTTCTTCGTTTGTCAGGCTTTCTGCAGAGTCTTTTGCAATTAAGCCATTTTTGACTGCTTTTTGCCTGATTTTTTCTATGTTAATACCTCGGCCGTCATCGGATATTACTATTTTCATGCTGCCGCTTTCGCGTGAGCAGGTAATAAAAATGTTTCCTGTCTCGCTTTTTCCGACAGAAAGGCGTTCTTGCGGCGTTTCCAGCCCATGATCTATCGAGTTTCTTATCATGTGCATAAAAACTTCTGAAATGGATTCAATTATATTTCTGTCAATTTCGTTTTCATTACCTTCGATTGTTAAATGAATTTTTTTACCAAGTTCTTCTGATAATTGATAAACATAGCGCGGATAATTGTCAAATATTGTTGATAATGGAAGAGTACGAAGCGAAATTACACTTTCATAAGCAGTACGGATACTGTTTCCGGTGTCTATAACATAATTTTTTAATGATAAATTAAGCCTTGCGCACATCCTTTCAAGTTTTCTGGAATCTGATAACAGTAAAACATCCGCTTTTTTAAATTCTTTTATTGTTTTTGAGTATTGTCTGATCATTGAGTTAAGCGCTTTAACATCATTAAAAATTGCTTTTGATGTAGTTTCCAGGGTTTGTAAAGAAGCTATATTTTTAATAATATTGTCAATTTTATCAAGAGAGATTCTTATAGTTTCTGTATTTGATTCCCTGCGTCTGTCTAATCCGGAATAAGCAGCGGCTGCAGTTTCGTTTTTATTTGCAGATTTTGGATTATCGTAATCTATATTTTCTGCAATAAAGGATAACTTTTTTACATATTCGCTAACTTCAATCGAATCGTTATTTGTCTGATGTAGGCCAGTAATTCCTGATTTTAAAATATCAAGAGATGATAAAATTATTTTAAATGAGTTTTCGGAAAAACCCATATTTTTATCTCTCATGGAAACAAAAACACTTTCCAGAGAATGTGTTAATTCTTCGATACGTTTAAACTCAAGCATTCTGGATGTACCCTTTAGGGTATGCAGAGAACGCAGTAAAGTGGCAAGATCACCTTCTGACGAGACTTCTTTTTTAATATCAAAAACAATATTTTCGACATTTGCGATTATCTCAAGGCCTTCGTCTATATATTTTTTAATGTATTTTTCTTTATTTATTGCCATTATCTTTCCGCTTTGCCTGACAAAAGATGACCAAGTTCCTGTGTCATTTGCGTAAGATCTTCGGCTGAGGAAGTTGCAACTCTTGTAGATTGAATAAAGTTTGTTAAACCTTTTGATATATCTGCAATTGCAATATTTGTATGCTCTGTAGATTTTAACTGCTTTTGAGTGGATATAGTTATATTCTGCGCCTGGTATGAAGTTGTTTCGGCGCCTGATCGGATTTCGCTGAAAATCTCTTCAAGTTCCTTTATTAAATTATTGCCTTCTGTTATTTTATCTGCACTTTCTTCACTGGAAACAATTAACGATGCGGATGAACTTTGAATTTCTTCTGCCTGTTCATGTATTTGCATTGTAAGAGAGGCTATATCGTCTGCAAGACGGTTTACTTCGCTTGCAACAACAGCAAAGCGTTTTCCGCGTTCTCCTGCGCTTGCAGCTTCAAGTGATGCATTAAATGCAATTACCTTGGTCTGATCTGTTATAGAATTAATTTTTTTAACGATATCGCGTATCTTTAATATTTTATTGCCTAAAGAAATAATACCGGAAATTAATCCGTCGTTCTTGTATTTTATATCTCCTAATTGCTCAACATTGCGTTGTAAAACAGAAAAACCATGTATAACATCTTCTTCCATTTTCATGGAAATTTCAGCAACGCTGGATGTTTTCTCTGCAATTTCACCTGCAATATTTTTATTTTGTGTTATTGTGGTTTCTATCTGCTGTATATTTGCCGCCTGGCTGTTGGCAGTTGAAAATATCTCTCTGGATGATAAAAATATATCATCTGTTGATTTTTGAATTATTTGCGCTATGTGCCGTGTTTGTTCAACGATTCTTTCTGTGGCTTCGGCTGCCTTTGACTGACTGTCTAACATATCATTAAATAATTTAAAGTGGCGTTTACATGCAACTCCTGTAATAAATCCAGTTACAATCATTGCTATTACGCGGAATGATTCATTAATAACCGGGAAACTTACATTGATGGTATCATTTTCAAATATAAAAAAGTAGGGTAGATCAAGATTTTTTCCGTTTATTACAACAACCAAAAAGTAACAAAAACCTGCAAATATACCGGAGAAATAAGCGCATGGTACGCTGTATCTGAATGCACCTATAATAATAAGTATTAAAAAGAAAAGCGCCCATGTAGAAAGATATGTTATAGCCGGAGCAATTAATGGATATGTACAGCCAACCCATATGCTTGCAGAATGTATTAATATATCGGTAATAACGCATATATATTTATATGCCGGAGGAACAGTTTCTCTTTTTTTAAGATAAAAATAAATAAATACAGCATAAATAAAAAACAGGCTGCAGCATATATAGGCGCGAAACGGAAAAGGAAGCTCCCCGCTAAGGCTTCTCATTAACGAAATTGCGGGAACACTAAAAATAAAAATCACAGCAATAACAAGGCGGAATTTACAAATTAATTTTTCTCCGTCAAATTCATCTATTGCTATTTTTTTATCTATTTCACTTTTAAGCATTGTCTTTTCCTGTTGATATATGGTACTTGTCAAGAGTTGCATTAAGTTCTCTGGACATATTATTTAATTTTTCTACTGTAGAAGCTGTAAGGCTGGTAACAGATACAAAATGATTTACGCCGGCAGAGATTTCTTTTAATGCCGAAAAAACATGAGTGGAAGCGTGTTCCTGTTGTTTGCTAAGACCTGAAATTTGCTGTGTTTTAATCGCTACTTTCTGGGAAACTTTGACAATATTTTCAAAGACTTCTTTTTGTTCAACCATTCTGTTATAACCTGTATCAATTGCGCGTGTTCCGTTATTTGCCTCTGTAAGGAGCCTTTGAACAGCTTCATGTATTTCAGAAATATTTTCTTTTACTTCAGATGCTGATTCTACAACATCATCGGCAAAACGGCGAATCTCGGATGCTACAACCGAAAAACGCGACCCGGCTTCTCCGGATGATGACGCTTCCAAAGCTGCGTTAAAAGCAATTAGTTTAGTATGATCCGCAATAGTATCTATAATTTTAATTGATTCATCAATTCTGGAAAACATGTCTGCAAGGTTTCTTATTATTTCTATTATTTTAGCGTTTTGATTACTGATATCCAGCATCATATTTTCGTTTACATCTCTTAGATCGGCGCCTCTTTTGCTTAGCTCCTGTGTCTGAGAGGCAAGGTCTGCAACTTCTTTTGTTTTTTCCGCTGCTTGTTCTGATAAATATTTATTGTTTTTCATGGTATTTACTATTTGCGCGACGCTTGCGGATTGTGCATTTGCCGTAGACGTTATTTCTTTGGCAGAAGATGAAAGTTCATGAACAACAAAAGAGACCATATTTGTATTTTCTATAAATGATGTAAATGCCGCCTGTAATTTTTGCAAAAAACCCTTTAAGGCTGTCATAAACTCGCCGAGTTCATCTTGGGATAACGGTTCAATGACTACAGAAAGATCGTTTTCATCTAACCTTTTAAAAACTTTTCCCATATTATCAGTTGATTTTCTGATACTTAAAGAAATTATATAAATTATAAAGAATGCAAATATGGAAGCAAATATTGCGGCAGCCAAAGATAATATCAGGCGAAGGCGGTAAGAAGTAACTCTTACGGTAATAAGTTCATGTAAACGTTCAAGAGAAGCGGCCTGAAGGCGGTACATGGAATTATTTGCGTGGCTTGCAGTTTCGTAAAGTGCAGACAAAGACTGTAAATTAATTACAGGTTCATTTATAACATAATCTACTGTATCGGCAAAGTATGCAATTCTGTCATAACAGGTTTTAAGCAAAAGTTCGAATGATTCAAGAGTTTCCGAGTGCCTTATTCTAAGAGTTTCCGCAGCCCTGAATCTGTTTTGAATACGCGCGTTATCTGAATATACCAATAATTCCAGATGACGGTTTAATTCGGCTCTTCGTCTTTGCGTAAAAGCGCCGTCTTCTATTGTTCTTAATAAATTAACAATAAGAACCATTCTTTCCTGCGCCTGAGGGAGCTCATGGACTGCAGCGGCTATTAAATATGCATTTTCAATATCGCTGTCAGTTATAAGCCCGGATAAATCACCGACGTATACTATTATCTGATGAAGATCCTGCATTAACTGCCTGAAAGACCATAAAACTGTGTCGCGAATTGCGGTATTTGATAAATGTTCCCAATTTTCAAATAGTGACTGGGGAGATACAACATAACCAATACCGCTAAAATGTTCGACATATTTATTTCTTAGCTCTGTAAGAAGGTTTGTTGTCTGCTGTCTTGCAAAAGCAGCATCGCCTGGAACATCGTCAACAGTATACCTTACATATTGAGGTATTATTTGCATAAGTGATATTGCAGGGCGAAGAACTTCAAGACCTTTTAATTCATTGCTGTTCCTTCTTATGGACGATAAATAAATCGAAGTAATGGAAAACAGCATTATTCCAAGAGGCAGTAAAAAAACAAAAGCGCTTAGGGTAAACTTGGTGATAATTTTAATGTTTTTTAACTTTTTAAAATTCATTAAACACCTGTTAAAAATACCAGTTTATTTGCAATTTCATTTAACGGTATTACAATATCTACGCAGCCTGTTTCAATAGCAGTCTGAGGCATACCGAAAATCATAGATGAAGATTCATCCTGCGCCATGGTAATACCGCCTGAATTTTTCACGCGTTTTGTTCCTTCGGCTCCGTCGTTTCCCATTCCTGTAAGAACAATGCTTATAAGCGTATTGCCGTATAATTTAGCAGCGCTTTTAAATAAAATATCAGCGGCGGGTTTTTGATTGTTAATAGGGTCACTGTTATCAAAGAATATACCTGATTCATTTACAGTAATATGTTTGTCTGTAGGCGCGACATAAACATTTCCTTTTACCGGGAGCATTCCATCTTCGGCAATCTGCACCTTTAAAGGAGAGTAGCCGTCAAGCCATTGAACGAATCCTTTATCGAACCCGGATGTATTATGCTGTACAAGAATGATCGGAACAGGAAAATTTGCAGGAAGAGCAGAGCACAATTGACAAAGAGCCATTGGACCCCCTGTGGAAGACGCTATTACCACACAGTCTATCTTCCTTGGGACAGCAGTTGAGCTGTCAACTGAATCCTGTAAAGTTGCCGCTTTTTTCTTTAAATTTGTAATATGTTTTAATGTGTTAAATACATCGATACGCTGCCTGTCAGTCATCTGTGATGTAAAAATATCTTTTGCAAAAAATTCATGCGCTCCCTTAACAGTAGCTTCGTAAGCCATTTTGGCTGTATCATGTGTGCTTATTACAACAATGCCGCAGGAACTGAATTTACGGATTTCCGTGATTGCATCAAGCCCGTTCATTACAGGCATTTCGTAATCCATTGTTACAAGATCAGGGTTAAGTTCTTTTGCTTTTTTTACCCCGTCCTGTCCATTTTCGGCTTCGCCGACAATCTGAAAAGAACCTTCACTTTCAAGAAAATCTTTCAGGATATCGCGGACAAGCGGACTGTCATCAACAATTAATGTTTTGATCATTTTAAAAACTCCTTTTGTCTGTTAATTATATGGTTGTAATCCAGAACAGAAACTAAATTATTATTCCAATTAAACGAGGAAGAAATCACATCCGGTAAATCTACGGAATCTGAATTATTTTCCGGTATTAACATGTTTTCCGGTTGTATATCCTCTATGCTTATTACGTCATCGATTAAAAACGCAATATGATCGATTTTATCTTTAAAAACAATTACTTTATTGCGCGGACAGTGTTTATCATGAAGCAGAAGGCCAATATCAAATAATGCATAAGGAACGGAATATCTGTTTACCACACCAAGCACATAAGAGGGCATAAGCGGCAGCGGATAAACAGTATCAAACAAGGCAATCTCTCCAATTAAACGGGAAGGAAAACTGTACAATTTTCCCAAAACTGAAAATATCATGAATTTTTCGCTATCTACAGCAGAATCTGAAGATTCCACAATATCTGACATCTTGTGTACCTCTGATTTAAGATTATATCATTAATACAGAAAGTTTTCCATGTCCTGTAATGTATTGTTTAAATCACCAAAACTTGTTTTTGTCTCCGGAAGAGAGTGAAGAAACAGCCGTCCATACGCTTTTTTAAGTATACGCCCGTCCAGAACAGCAACAATACCCCTGTCGGCGCTTCTGCGCATAAGCCTTCCAAAGCCCTGTTTAAACTTCATTACAGCCTGGGGTAAAGAAAGTTCCATAAATGGGTTACCGCCGTTTTTCACAAGTGCTTCCCGCCGCGCTTCATGGACAGGATCACCGGGTGTACGGAATGGTAAACGGCATATTATGACAAGCCTAAGGGTATCACCTGGAGCATCAACGCCTTCCCAGAATGAATCTGTGGCAAAGAGACAAGAGCTTTCATCGGAAAGGAAAGTTTGTAAAAGCCTGGTACGGTCATCATCCCCCTGTTTTAAGCACCTGATTCCAAGCGAAGTTAATTCATTCTTTGCTGCCTTAAAAGCGCTGGTTAATGACTGGTAGGAAGTAAACAAGATAAGCGCTGAACCTCCCGCAATGGCGCAAAGGCGTTTTACCGCTGAGTTTATAAAGTCCTGATACCCGTCTTCATCGGGAAGCGGCGCGTCTGCCGGAGAAGTAAGCAAAACAGCGCTGGAGTAGGGAAAAGGCGAAGGAAAACAACCGGAAAGAGGAATGCGATTTTCTACATTGTTTATGCCGCAGCGGCTTGCCCAGTATGAAAAATCTTCATTAATTGCCAGAGTCGCAGATACACAGACAACGGTTTTATTTGGTTTAAAAACACTGTCTTTTAAAATCGGCGCAAGGTCAAGCGGAGCTCTTGTTAATACAGCCCAGCTATCTTTTGTATAACGCACCTTTTCTACCCATAAAACTTCGTTTTCGTGTTTATGATATTTACAGAATGCATTACAGATATCTGCTGTGTTTTCCAGCCGTCTTATAATTGTTTTTATTTCCCAAACAGCCGGGTCGCCAAGATCTTCATCATCAAGATTTTCTACCGTATCTCTGATTAAACCAGTCAGGTTTAAGATATCTTTTCGCAGAGTCTTAAGGTATGGAAAAAAAGATTTTTTTAAAAACGATTCATCCGACGCTGAAGAAAGTCTGTAGATTCCCTCTGTGCCGCAGATCTGAAGCGCCCGATCATCCAGTTCTTCTGCAGAAGAACGTATTTTTTGAACAATATCTACAATGCTGTCAAGCGGATCTTCGCTGGACGGCAGCATTGAACAGAGCTTTACCAAAAGCCCTCTGTGATTCGCTTTTCGTTTATTGTAAAGTCTTCCAAGCTGGCGGAATATTCCAATGCGGCTGAAATCTGCACAAAAAAATGAAGTTGCCGAATTTTCGATTGTATGCGCTTCGTCTATTATTAATCTGTCAAACGGAGGCAATACAACAGCATTCTCATATCCTGCGCCCTGATACCTGGCTGCAAGGTCTGCAAATAAAAGGTGATGGTTTACAACAATAATATGCGCATTGTTTGCTTCCTTGCGCAGAGCAAGGATAAAACATTGCTCCCTCCATGGGCAATGATTCCCCATACAGAGATCTGATTCTGAGCAAACACCCGACCATACCGAGTCGGAAGGTAAAAAGGAAAGTTCGGCTTTTACGCCTGTTTTGGTTTTTTTTGACCATTCAACAATGGATTTAAGTTCATCGGAATCAAAATCAAAAAGCGGAGGTTCACGTAATGTGTCATCAAGCCTGCGGAGGCATAAATAGTTACCTCTGCCTTTCATGATTACAGATTTTAATTTGGCAGGCTGACCGGAGTTATCTGTCATTGCAGAAGCAACAAGCGGGATATCCTTTTCGAATAGCTGCTGCTGCAGCGTTATTGTCGCAGTGGAAATAACTACAGGTTTACCAGATGTTTTTTCTCTGTTTAAAAGAGCAAAGTGCATTGCAGGCAGAAGGTAAGCAAATGATTTACCAACGCCTGTACCTGCTTCTGCCATGACAAGAGTCTCTTCGTTAAAACTTCTTATGATTAATGAGAGCATATCCAGCTGTGCCTGACGGGGTTCATAAGACGGTAGTTTTCCGGCAATTGAACCGCCTTCCTGCAGAGCTGCAATAATCTTTTCGGATACTGGCTTTGTTATGGAATTATCTCCCTTTTTAAAATATATGTATTATATTAACATATTTTAAGTAGTATGTCTAAGACCATTAACCGGAAAAAAGCAGTTGAATTAAAATTAAATTCATGTATAATAAAGATATTCTAAACAAAAAGGAGAAATTAGAAAATGAAAAAAAGTGCAATATTTGTATTGTGTGTTCTGACTGCAATGCTGCTTGCAAGCTGCGGCGGAGGTTCAGGTCAGCTTGATGGTATCTGGACAGGAAGTATTTACGGAGACGATGTTACTCTGGTTGTAGTAGATAATATTTGCTTCATGAGAGAAGGAAGAAGCGTTGATGCCGCAACTTTCAGACTTGATGGAAAATCAGGCGATATTACATTTGGAAGAGATAAATTTCCATTTACAGTCGAAGGAAAAAATATTGTTGTTTCTGTATACGGAGAATTATTTGAATTTAGCAGAACAGCAAAAGCAGATGCCACTCCAAAAGCTTTAAAGGGTGTATGGAATGGTCCTTATGATACTACACTGGTATTTGTTAATAATTTTGCTTACTTTATTGATGATGACGGAGATGCAGACTATGCTTCTACTTATACATTCAATAAAAACGAAGGCTCATTAAGAAGCACACTTTACAGGTACGATGTAAAATTTACTGTTAAAGGCAACTCACTCAATGCCTCTATAGAAGATTTTGGAGAAACCTTAACCTTTACCAGAAAAAAATAATTGTATTATTTTTAAAAAGACTGCAAACCTGACCGCTTTAAAGTGGTCAGGTTTTTTATGAATTCATCGCCATTAATGCCATTACTTTGGCATCTCCGATTATATTATCCAATAAAACATATTCGTTCGGCTGATGAAGTGTTTGTGCTGTCTTTGTCCAGACAGCGCAGTCAATTCCTGCATTTCTAAGATATGCTGCCATTGTGCCGCCGCCAATACCTACAGGCCGAGGGTTTACTGCGTATACTTCCGTAATTGCCTTGCTTAGCAATTTAACAACCGGTGCGTTTACATCCGTTGGTTTTGACTGCATTAGCTGCGGCAGGGTATATTCAATTTTTACATTGTATTTTGCCTGAACTTCCGATTTTATCCTGTCTACTTCTGCGAGTACAGTATCGGCAGAATACCTGGGAAGGACGCGCATGTCCATGTAAAAAATATCTTCGCCGGGAATAGTATTTATATTTGGAACATTCGCCTCTTTTTTTGTCGGCTGGAAAGTAGAATAGTCCGGATCAAATAAAGGATCGCGTTCGTTGAATTTTGCGGAAAGTTCATTGTGCAGACGAAGCGTTAGATCGGAGCCTGCCAAAAAAGCATTAGCGCCCAAATCCGGCCTTGAACCATGAGCCTGTTTTCCGCTTGTTATAAACTGCATCCATAAAATATTTTTTTCTGCAATTTCTATATGTTCGCCTTTTGGATCTCCTCCGTCCGGAACAAGCACCATATCGTTTTTATTAAATAAATCCAAATGATTTTTAACAAGCCATTCTATGCCAAAGACAGATCCTACTTCTTCGTCGGCGGAAAATAATAATTTAATTGTGCGATAAGGTTTTAAATCCTGTTTTATAAATGAAAGAGCAGCCAGTACCGATGAAACAAGTCCCTGCTGGTTATCTTCCACGCCGCGCCCGAATAGTTTTGTACCGGATGAGTCATCTTTGCGCACAACAGTCCAAGGGTTATAAGTCCAAAGTTTTTCTTCTCCAGGGGGAACAACATCAATATGGCTTAATATCCACAAACGCCCTTCAGATTCATCTGCACTGCCGTTAATTGTAACGACAAGATTGGGACGTACAGCGCCCTTTGCTCTTTCATCGGGCGCGTCGTATCTTTCAAATTGTTTTATACCATTGGAACGAAGCCAGTCTTCAAGATAGAGGCACTTATCAAGTTCGCCAACTCCTCCTGAATCCGGAGAAATAGCAGGATACTTTGTTAATCCGGTTTCAAGTTCAATTGCAGTGTTTATGGAATTATCAATCCAGGAAAATATTTTATCTTTCATTTGGAATAAACATCCCAGCTTGTTTTTATTAATGTTTCCAAATCAGAATATTTTGCTTTCCAGCCTAAAAGTTCATAAGCAAGAGAACAGGAAGCGGTTAGTTTTGCCGGGTCGCCGTTTCGGCGTTCTGAGATTTTTGCCGGAATTGGCTTACCTGTTACTTTACGCGCAGTTTCCAAAACTTCGGTAACGGAGAATCCCTGTTCGCTGCCAAGATTAACAACAATACTTTTATTATTTTTTACGATATAGTCCAAAGCTATTGCATGCCCGCAAGCCAAATCGTTTACATGAACATAGTCACGGATGCAGGTGCCGTCCGGAGTTTCGTAATCGCTGCCGAAAATCTGCATTTCTTTTCTGATTCCGCATGCAGTTTCCATTATAACAGGAAGCAGATTTGCAGGATTCTGTTCAAGTCCTGATATTCTTCCTTTAGTGTCGTAACCTGCGGCATTAAAATAGCGCAAACATGCATAACGGATATTTTTTAATTTATCGTACCATTCTAAAAACCGCTCTATCTCCAGCTTTGTAAAACCATAATAATTTTCTGGTTTGGTAGGATGTTTTTCGTCTATGGGAAGATACTGAGGTTCGCCGTAAACCGCAGCGCTGGAAGAAAAAACTATATTTTTTATACCGGCTTCGCAGGCGGCATTTAGAATATTAATCGTACCTGTAATATTATTACGGGAATATTTTTCCGGATTCAGCATTGATTCACCGGCTGCCTTAAATGCTGCAAGATGAATTATTGCGTCAAATTGCGTGTTTTTAAGACCTTTCATCACACCAAGCAGCGCAGGGTAGTCATGAATATCGCCGTGCACGAAAACTGCTTCAGGAAAAAGATTTTCACGTCTTCCGCTGGAAAGATTGTCATAAACAGTACAATTGTGTCCCAGATCAAGGAATTCCCTTGTAACATGACTGCCGATATATCCGGCTCCGCCGATAACTAATATATTCATTTTTTTATTATATCATGTATATAGGAAAATTAAATAGCAGTTTATTTATAATTTACCAGTTCAGATGTAATTGTTTCCCATTCACCGGTTTTTATTTCGATTTCTGCAGCATATTCATCAAGTTTTTGTTTAACTCCCCGTGCTTTTTCACCATTTGAATAAACATCCGGGCGCGCAAGTTCTGCTTCTTTATCTGCTTTTTTAATCTCAAGTTCTTCCAGCGCCTTAAGGATTTCTGATTCCTGTCTTTCCAGCCTTCTAATAACAGCCTGTTTTTGCTTATCTGCAGCTCTCTGCTCTTTATTATTATTTATAATCTCTTTGTTTTCGGTATATTCTTTTTGTTTTTTTACCTCTTTGTGCTCTGCGTTTTTTTGTGCTCCCGCGTGAGTCTCAAGATAATACGCATAATTTCCGTAATAAAGTTTTGCTACAGCCGGATTAAAATCATTGCCGGGAACAAGTTCAAGAGTTTTTGTAGACAGATCTTCCATAAAAGCGCGGTCGTGAGAAACAAATATAATTGTTCCTGAATATTTTTTTAAGGCATCCAGAAGAATATCTTTTGAATGAAGATCAAGATGATTCGTAGGTTCGTCCAGTATTAAAAGGTTCATTGGTTTTAAAAATAATTTTAATAGAGAAAGACGGCTTTTTTCTCCGCCGGAAAGTACAGAAACTTTTTTGTATACATCATCGCCGCGGAATAAAAATGCTCCAAGCATATCTCTTAATTTTGGGATTAAAGACGTTGGCGCTTCGTTTTCCAGAAATTCTAACACTGTCAAAGATGAGTTTATCGTATCTGTGTTTTCCTCGGCTGTCGCCGGAGAAAAGTATCCAGTTTTAATACCGGCGCCGAATTTTACAGATCCTTTAAAATCATTATCTTCGCCTGCTAATATCCTTAACAGGGTAGTTTTACCGGCTCCATTCGGCCCCGCTACAACAAGGCGTTCACCTGATTCAATGTTTAGATCCAAACCGGATAAAACATTCCTGGAACCGTAACTTTTTCCGATACCTTCCAGAGTTAAAGCAATATTGCCGGAATGCGGAGCAGGGGGAAAATTAATATTAATTTTTTTAAAGGATTCAGGAATTTCTACTTTTTCCATTTTTTCAAGACGTTTGATTAAATCCTGAGCGAAAGAAGCTTTACTTGCTTTGTATTGAAAGCGGCGGATTAGTGCCTCGGTTTTAACAATTTCCTGCTGCTGTTCAGCATAGCGCTTTACAAGTGTAACAAGTTCAAACTGGCGTACTTTTTCGTAAGAACTGTAATTACCTGCGTATCGTTTTAAATCACCGCCGAAAAGTTCATAAACTTCATTGACACAAACATCCAAAAAGTATCTGTCGTGTGAAACAAGAAGATATCCGCCTTTAAAATTATTAAGCCAATCTTCCAGCCATGTTCTTGCTTCAATATCAAGATAATTTGTAGGTTCGTCCAACAGCAGAATATCCGGTTTTTCCAAAAGAACTTTTGCAAGAGCAATTCGCATTTGCCAGCCGCCGGAAAATTCTTTTGTATCACGATTTATATCTTTTAAGGAAAAACCAAGCCCGGAAAGAACCGATGATATTTCTCCTTCTCGCCTGTAATAACCGGTTTCTTCAATCTGTTCCTGTAAATTATGGTGATCCTCTACAAGAGCTGCAGTTGCAGAACCATCGCTTTTTGCTTTTTCAAGCAATTCGCCTTTTTTTTCCAGGTTATCAAGTAAATTATGAACATATGAATAGGCGCATTCAGCTTCGTCTCTAAGACTTTTACCATGATGTACAATTCCTGCCTGAGGCAGATACGAGATGCGTGTATTTTTTTGAACTGCAAGATCTCCGTAATCCGCTTTTATGTTTCCGGAGATTATTTTCATTAAAGTGGTTTTTCCCGAACCATTGGCTCCGGTAAGACATGAACGTGAACCTGCAGCAAGCCTTAAAGATACATCTTTAAGTATATCCCTGTCACCGAAGCTTAAGGAAATCCGGGAGAATTGTACAAAGGCCATTACTGACCTGGTGAGTCTCTGAAGAAGTATAATACCAAAGGAGACGCTGCTCTTCGCATAACAGTTATATCTTCTATGCCGAATTCAGGAATGGCTTCAAGGCGTAACCCCTGGTTGTCGATAGCATACATAAAATAAATAGTGTTATTTGATCTAATATCCGAGAATCGCATCGTAAAAGCTCCGTTATAGCGTTCTTCATAAGACGGTGAAATATACAAATCCATCGTTATACGGCCAGCGCCTTTTGTTTCGGCGGGAATAAGCTGCGGAACAAGAAGTTCATAACCTGTCCAGTTAAAATCGCCGGTCTGAAGAAATGTAATGGTTCCGTAATTGTTGCTTGAAAAGACAGGTCCCTGATTATGAATCGATAAATAAAGAGTTTCGCGCCTGGCATTTTCCTGAATAATAAGATCATCTACATTAACTGAAAGTGAATTAAATAAAAGAGTGCGTCTTGTGCCTGAACTTTCTGTAATTTGAACAGCAAGGGTAGTATTTGTTCTAAGCACCATCTGAAGATTCGAACCTTCAAACCGCCAGGCGCGTTCTCCGTCCGGAATAATTCTTTGATAGGAAAATTGCCTTTCTAAATCCGGCAGAATAATTCTTGCAATGCCGGTATCCTGTCCGGGATCAAAGCGGTATTTTTTTTCAAGTTCCTGGATATTAAAACGCCTGGAATTAATCATTTGTAAATAAGATTCAGAAGACCATGTTCTGGATAAAACCATATCCAGTTCTGGATCAGGAGCAGAATCCCTTATGGAAGCAGACGTTGTCTGAACAGATCCTTCGTTCTGGTTAAACAATCTTAATCTGAATGAAAAACAGTAACCGGTAACACCGTCATTTGTAAGAACCCTGTACCAGTCTCCGGGGAGCGGGTCACCTGTAGCGCTGATTGGAGGAATCCCTTTTGCAATACCAAGAACCTTAACGACTTCTCCCAAACGCAGACGGTAAACGCGCCGTGAATTGTTATCAGGATTGTCGCGAATCGGAAGGCCGTCCTGTAAATTTTCTGCATATGCAAGAGCATACGGCGAAAATTCTATTGCCCATTTTTCTGCTTTACGCCTGTTGCCGATAAATTCAAGCTGATTTAGCGGGATTTCTTTTTTATAGTCTTTATTTGCTTTAACAACTTCCGGTACGCCTACTACCCATATTTTTTCGATATTGGATCTGATATAGACAGGCAGGACAGTACCGGAATCTACCGGAGGATCATCCAATGACCACAGCAGTACGCCGTATCCGAGCTTCGAACATGACGAAAGAACAAGGACAAAAGCGAGAGATAATAAAAATAAAATCCGTTTATAATTATTCAACAACTGCGATAATATCAGCCATTTTAAGGATCAGGTGTTCTTCTCCGTCGATCTTTACCTGAGTTCCGGCGTATTTGTCATACATTACTTTGTCGCCGCTTTTTACGGTAATTTTTTCTTTTTCTGTACCTGGTCCAACGGCTACAACTGTTCCCTGTTGGGTTTTTTCCTGGGCTGTATCGGGAATAATGATTCCACCGGCAGTTTTTGCCTCATTTTTTTCTAATTTTACAATGACACGGTCAGCCAAAGGCCTTACTTTCATCTTTATCCTCCGTAAATCTGATGTTTTGATTTATTACAGTGTACAAAATACAAGATTTATCGTCAAGAGGGGAACCTTCGCATTGCAAGTCACGCCTGGCAGAGGATCAAGACATTAATAAGTAAATCTGTCCAGATCCAGCCTTGCAGCCAGGTTTTCCGGGTCTAAATCAAGGGCATATTGAAGAGTCCGGCGCGCTTCACCAGGGCGGTTAAGAGCGGAAAAACATCTGGAAATACGCAATTGCATACGGGATGCAATTTTGGGATTATACTGAATTGCTTGCAGTTTTGCCGCAGCCAGTTCGTATTGTTCCAGCGCGCGCGCCGGCGAACGGATGGTTTCATAGATTCGTCCAAGATTCGCGCAAACAAACCATTCGGCATCCTGAGACGGAATTGAACTGAAAATATTTTCTGCTGCATCAAGGTTTCCTTCGTCCATAAAAAAGAGCGCTTTATAGATATCAATCCAGTCTGCATTTAATTTTATTAAGTCCATACGATCCAGAAGAATCTGCGCTTCATCAAAACGTCGCTGGAAAAAGAAAAGCCAGGAAGCCCACCGGTACAGTTCTTCGTTATCGCTATGACGATCCAGTAAAAGCCAGGTTTCTGCCACCTGACGTCCAGGGTTTCTTTCCTGAGCAAGGCGCCTGCAGATTTCCAGATCGATATACGGATAATTAAGCGGTGACAAATTAATTGTATTACGAAGCAGAGAAAGAGCCGCGGTATGATCCAGCATACGGCTGTAATGAATTAGCCCGAACTGGCGGCTGTCAGAATTGGAAGCAGTATTCAGATTAATAAGTTTTTCCAGCCAGGCCTGCGATGTATTTTTATTATTCGTTGTAACAGCAAGGTTATAAAGACTTAATTCATTTGGAATCTCTGCAAGAGAGCTCCAGATTGATGAAGCGCTGTCACGGTAACCTGCAAGGTACAGCGCATCAGCCTGACGAATCATGGCATATTCGTCGTTTATAAGCGAAAAAATTTCTGCGCTGCGTTCCAGGCTGCCAAAATCATAATTATATTCGGCAGCAAAGCGAAGCGCATTTACTGTAGGGTAATTATTCATCATCATTTGAACATCTGCAGCAGCGCCGCGGTAATCTGCCCTAAGTGTTTTTAAAACAGCAAGGTTTACTGATATAAACTCTGAGCCGTCAGAAACTATTCCTGCGGGCAAAGAGAGAGCTCTCTGTGGATTTCTGAAATCTCCAAGCAAAATATGAATTGCCAAGCGCAAGTTATTAAACGAATTTTCAGCAAAAAAGGGAAGCAGTTCCCTAAGCTGTTCTTCCGTTTCATTGTTAATAGCTGTGTTTTTTATAAGAGAAGCTGCCGCAATTGCAGTAATTGGCGCAGAAGACGGATAAACCTTTAACGCGTTATTTATTGAAACACGGTAATTTTCCATGGATGGCGGATGAATATTGGCAAGCGCTCTTCGCCGTTTTAAAATCGAAAGCCAGGATTCAACACCGATAGCTCTTCGTTCAAGGCGGTCAAGTTCGCCGTGAAGACGGTCATATTCCCTTTGCGTGCCGTAAATCTCGGATGCCAGTAAATCATATTGGCGCAAGATACGGTAAAAACTGTCCTGCTGCCGGGATGAGCCGGAAATACTTCTTTCGCTTATGGAAAAAAATGTTAAGACACCGCCTGATATAACAAGTAATATTAAACCGGCAAGCAGAGTAGTATATAAAAACCGGTTTTTATTTATTATTTTCATAGTTCTTCTTTTGAACCTGATTTTTTCTGCAGCGTTAATCGGATACTGTCAAGAACACCATTTACAAACTTGTATGAGTCGTCTGTGCCGTATTCCCTGCAAATACCTATGGCTTCGTCTATGACAATTGTTGGAGAAAGATCGTTTTGGAACATTAATGTATAAACAGAAATACGCAGGACTGCAAGGTCTACACGGTTAAGCCGCGATATATCCCAGTTTTCCAGATGGTCTTTTATTAAACCATCAATAGATTTTATATTTTCGATTGTTCCTGCAGTAATTAATCGGGAGAATGCGGCAATATCTTCGTTCATGGCAGCGATTTTTTCATCACTTAGCCAGGCGAAACATACAAGCTCTTCTACAGGAACCTTATCCGCCTCGTTTGCAGACGATGATTCCCAAAAGTAAAGCGCCTGAAATGCCAGGATACGACCTTTTCGCCTGGAAGTCATGCTGCCGCTCTTACCATCTTATGTTGTTTTCAAATATCTGAAAAGTTCTGCCTGTTCTTAGTTCCATTACAATTTCCTGACTGGCCTGTGCAAGAATTGCCTGATTCCTTTGATTAAGCATAATCTGTCCGATATAATCCCTTACAGTTATTCTTGTTCCAAGCTGAAAAATATCTGTTAGCTCAAGCTGCCTGGAAGGGTAGTTTTCGGTTACTTTAATAATCTGAAAACCCTGCTGACCTTCGATAAGCCGTGATACCTGACCCTGTCTTAATGAAAATGCAACATCCATAAATGCCTGACCTGCAACCTGCCTTGCTTCCTGATTCCTTGGAAGGTATCCCGCGTCTCCTGCCTGATAACCGGAATTAGGCGCAACACTGCGTGAAACAACTTCGTCAAACTTGGAAGGATCGTTATTTATTTCACGGACAAGAGAATCCGCAAGAGTTCTTGCTCTCTGCCTGGCTGCTGCGTCAGGACCGTAGAGAACCTGAATCATGGAAAACCGGATTGTATCCGGGCGTACAAGTTCGCTTCTTAGAAGTGCAAATTCTGCGGCAATTTCTTCGTCTGTAGGCATTTTAACAGAATTAATAAGGTCGCCTTTTTTTGCCATGAGGTATTTCTGAACAATCATTTGCCTGCGGAGCTGTTCCCTGAAAGTAGGAACATCAAGACCGCTTTCGTTCATGACAGCCTGGGCAAATTCCGCATCAGTCGGCTGACGGCCAAGCTGCTGCATCATACTGCCGCGAAATTGCTGAATCTGCTGATTAATTTCGTTTTCTGTAACCAGTATTCTGTCTCGTTCTGCAGCCTGCATAACAAGACGTTCATTAATAATTACATCTAGAACCTGCAGCCGTTCAGGCTGGGTTAAAGGACGCCCGGCAGATTTTTCCATTCTTTCCACTTCTGTACGGAGCTGCCCGACTGTTATGGCTTCTGTCCTGATAAGATTGATAGTTGCCGCCGGCTGTAACCCTGACTGGGAAAAGCCCGGAACTGCAATTAAAAGCCCAAGAAATACAAATAATATTCGTTTCATAATAATCCTTCTGTTTTAATATATCATAAATATAAACAAATAGTAAATGGGAAGGTTAAACTTAAAAATCGTTATTCCAGAACAGCCCTAATCCGCCGTACTCCAGCCGAAGAAGACTGTTCTTTCTGTATTTTAAAGGTGCCCAGCGTCCCTGTACGATCCCCGTGGGGTCCGCCGCAGACCTCTTTTGTAAAAAAGTCCGATGCTGAGGCGCCAATAGTATAGACTTTTACCTGGGATTCGTATTTTTCACCAAAAAGAGCAATCGCGCCAGATGATTTAGCTTCCTCGATACCCATAGTTTCCATAAAAACCCGTAAATCTTTCTTTATTTGCTCGTTTACGATATCTTCGGTTTTTTTGATTTGGTCCGCAGTCATGGGAGCTTCATTAGCAAAATCAAACCGAAGCCTTTCTGCGGTAATATTACTGCCTTTTTGAGCAACATGGTCGCCAAGCACGATTTTTAACGCCTTATGCAAAAGGTGGGTTGCAGTGTGGTATTTAACAGCCATTTCCCCCTGATCACCAAGACCGCCCTTAAAAGCCTGACCGCTTTGGGAGCGGGAAAGTTCCTGATGTTTTTTAAA
>Ga0123356_10000370_pt1 | contig 51249 bp, 46 predicted proteins | sample TergutEmb28metaG_2_FD_92546 | JGI IMG/M metagenome (GOLD analysis project Ga0123356, IMG submission 92546) | Embiratermes neotenicus P3 segment gut microbial communities from Petit-Saut dam, French Guiana - Emb289 P3 | ecosystem: Host-associated > Arthropoda: Insects > Digestive system > Gut ...
CTCTTATTCTTTCTTTCTCGCCCATTGGTAATCTCCCTGCCACTTTTGCCTCCAAGGACATTTTACCAAAAGGGGACATTTCTACTGGTTTCTTAGGGGGACATTATCACAAATTTTCTACAGATAATTTTATTATCTAATCCTATTATTGACAAACTCTTACAAATTATAATAAAATGTTAAAAATCAAATAGGGGAGGAAAAAATGCAAAATACTATAGATTTCTTAAATTACCCCCCCCCCCCCAATTTATCTAGACACAAAACAACAGAAATTAAAGAAAAAATCTATCAAAAACTCGGTTTTCGAACAAAAACAAAACCATCAAAGATGGGCAATGTTCGTGTAGTTCTCGATTTTTAAATTTAGAGGAGTAATGTATATGAAGAAGATTATTTTAGCGTTGATTCTACTGATGTTTTTCTCATTTTCTGTTTCTGCGCAAAAATTTTATTTTGATATAGGAGCCGGTTTTGCGATTAATGCGATGGATACTTCCGAAGGAATATTTTTTTCTGGTACTACTGTTGATGCTTTTTCTTCCTATTCTAGTTTTTCTGCAATTGGATCTGATATCGGAATAAAAATTGGATTTGGTCCGCTTGGCAATGTGCCTATTTATATTGTAGGTGACTTTAATACAAATATTCTTTTTAATAACTCAGAAGACCGTAATTATACTGCAAATAATCTGGGACTTGGTGTTATATTCTATCCATTGCCGCTTGTTCAATTGGGAGCATCTTTTGGAGTTAATTTACTTCCTGATTTTGCCAGATTTTTTGAAACACCGCCAAATACATTTACAAATGACACTGGTTTTGGATGGAATGTTTCTGCTGCAATAGATTTAGGAAAACGTAATCATGGAATATTAATAGGTTTAAAATATTTTGGCGCAATTAATAGTTGGGCGCAGACTTATAAAGATAACATTTCAGATTCTATGATAGCGACAGAAGGAACCCTGCAAACAACATCATTTACTGTTTTTACAAAATACGCATTTAGAAGAAAAACAGATCAAACAGCAACAGAGCAGGTCGCAAGGGAAAGGCAACCGCGCCAGCCGCGGCAGTCAGCCAGCCAGACCAGGGAACAGACTCGCCTGGCAGCAACTGGAATTGACGGTGCAATTAGAAGGGTAAGTGAAAGTTTGATTAATGATTTGCCGGAAAATACAAGTCTTGCAGTTATTAATATTTCATCTAACGATGGAAGTATTTCTGCTCATGTTGCAGATGAGCTTGAATTCCATTTGGTTACATCCAGAAAATTTACAATTGTAGATAGAAATACTTTAGATTTAATTCGCAGTGAACAAAATTTTCAGATGTCTGGTGATGTTAGCGATTCAACAGCAGTGTCAATAGGTGAGATGCTGGGAGCAAGGATTGTAATAACAGGCAGCATAACTCAGGCAGGAGCAAATCAGAGACTTAGTATTAGAGCGCTGGATGTAAGAACTGCTCAGATTTTGGCAATAGCAAGAGAGGAATTTTAGGGAGTAGAAAAGAGGCTACTGCAGTCTTGCGTCGCTCCAGGCGAAATGAACTGCGAGCAATCTGCCAGTAGCAGAGTTTACAGCTCCTCCAAGAGAGTTAAACTCGTTTATATCGAATGTTAGATTAACAGGGTTTTGATCAGGTATTTCTACAACAAAACCCTCGTTGTCGATTCTGTTTCCCTGATACCATGTAGCGTCACAATAGATTTTTCGTCCGTCATTTAAAACTATTACATTCCACTCATGATTACCTGTCCGCGAACCCCATCTTTCCACTTTATCAACTAACGGATGATTCTTGAATGCCTCTGAAACAGCGTTAGAGAACCCATCGCATTTTGCTTTTTTAATGTTTGGATTGCGATATTTAACAGTGATACCGTATGCTCCAAAAAAATCATATTGATTTTCTAATGCGACTTTTAATACTACTTTTTCTATTTCATTGAAAGTCGAATCGTTTCTGCGCTGATCCATTCGATACTGCGCTTCGTCGGCTGCTTTTTTTGTTAAAGTATATCTTATTCTATTGTTATCGATAGAGCCAAAGTAATTTGTCCAGGTATAACCTATCCAGGTAGCAGGATTCCATACATAGTTACTTCTTGGAATTACTGTAAATTACAGACAAGCATTACCTTCGTTATTATAAAAAAACTTATACGATAAATCAGAAGCCGACACTGCATTTTTTTGTAAAAAATCTTTTTTGGTTTCTTCTGCTTTTTCTAAAGCATATTTTGGAATATAGTTTTCTGGCATTTGAAGGGGAGATACGACTGTGTTATTTATTCTTGTAGTATCGGTTTTAGCTGTTTCCGCTCTTGTGTTTTCTCTGGTATTATTTGTAACGCCTGCAACTGCTCCTGAAGTTGTAATACAGGAAGAAAACAGAAAAAGCAGTAAGAATCCTGTTCCTAAAATAAAATATTTTCTCATGATAAAATCTCCTTATTATTAATTAATAATTGAAAAGCTCTTTTAAACTTATTAATCTAACATTACCTATCTGGATTGCAAGTAATTCACATGACTTTGAAAAAGTTGTTTTAGAAAAAAGATAATAATAAGTATTTTCTTTAGTTGTCTTATAAATATTAAACATTTTTGATTTTTCTATCAATTCATTTAATGCTGTTGTATCTTTTAAATTATTACGCCATTTGCATTCGGCAAAAATTATTTTTTTTCGGCTAATATCGGAGAGAACGATATCGATTTCAGTATTTGATTCCCACCATCTTCCTGATTGAGAAAAAATAAAAGGTAATGCCGAAAGGTTATTCATTCTTACCATGTATTGCATACATATATCTTCGAATGGACCGCCGATATAACTGTTTAATTCCGGTAGAAAAAACTTTAAAAGAGCCGCTCCTGCGCCTTGTTCAATACTAGTTTTGTTCATGAACACATATCGATACCAAAAACGGTAGCAATTGTCTTTTATTCGATAAATTCCTTTTCTGCTTTTTTCCGGATTTTCACCAAATGGAAATTCTTTGAATAATATATTAAGTCCTATAAGAGTATCAAGATATTTTATTGTTTTGGAACGTTCTTCTCCTATTTTTATGGAAATTTCATTTAGCTTTGTGGCTCCCAGGGCTATTGCAGAAATAATTGAATTGTACATTGCCCCTTCTCTTAATTCCTGCTTAAGAAGCATAAGTGGTTCTTCATATAAATATCCAGATGGTTCAAAAAAGAGCTCTTCCAGATTTTTTTCAAAACTTAAGTTTTTATTAATCCGTGAAAGATAGTAGGGCGTTCCACCTATACAGGAATAAAGTTTAATAATATCTTCGTTATTATATTTAGAAAGCATATCTGCAGCATCAATATAATCAAATCCGCTTAATTTCATTTGGGCTGTACGCCTGCCAAAAAGAGGGCTTTTGCTGCCTAATACTTCATTTTCCATAAAACTAATATGGCTGCCGGAAAGTATTAAAAAAATATTTGCATTTTTTAATTTATGATCAATTGCATTTTGTAAAATAGATTTTAATTCTTTGTTTGCACCTACTGCATAAGGAAATTCATCAAATACAAGGATAATTCGTTTTTTTTGTGCTTTTTCTGCAAGGAAAAGAAAAGCGCTGTTCCAGTCTATAAATGCGGGCAAACCTGATTTATCCATTTCAAAGAATTTATAAATTAATTCAGAAAAGATTTTAAGGTTTATAACATCATTTGCTTCCTGAGCAGAGAAAAAAATTGCAGGTTTATCATGGATAAAATGTGAAATAAGAGTGGTTTTACCTATACGGCGGCGGCCATATAAAACAAGCATTTCAAATCCACTTTTTTTATATAACTTTTCTATTGTTTGCAGTTCTTTATATCTGCCAAAAAACATATTTTTCTCCTGGAATATAACATTATTGTTGAAACACGATTATACTAATCGTAATTCAACATATGTATAAGATTAATTCATTTAGAAGTGTTTGTCAAGTGATTTTTTTATTATAGGACCCTTTTCTAACAAAAGTCTGTTTTACAGGTTTGAAATTCTCCAGCAGCAGCGAACGTGTGAAAAAGTCCGTTTCCGCTGGTACGTCTATCGAAACATCTAGTTTTTCTGCGTCGGCTCTTTCTACAAGTTTAGAAAGAAGCAGTTTGCCTAGACCCATTGCGCGGTATTCTTCTTCGACTTCAAAGATGTCTACATGTAAAATTCCTTCGTCTAAATAAGCGCTAATTTCACCTGCATATTCATCATTGTTTGTCTTGGCAACAAATATAAAACCAAAAGGATCGATAAGTAATTCTTCTCTGATTACAAAATCTTCAAGCACCAAAGATGAAGTATCTTCGGGTTCTATGCCAATGGGCTCTAAACCCCATTCTTCTCTTAGGGCGTTGTACCAATTGATAATTTCATTTTTCATTTTTTGATTCTTAAAAGAGAACCACATTTTTTCGGTTTCAGGGTGCTGCTCAAGTACATCCCTGAATGCGCGGAAAACGCCTTTGTTTTTGTTAAGAGCATCGGTTAATTCCTGACGGGTAATGGGGTTTTTAAGGCCAGATACAAACTTTTCCATAAGACGAAAGCCGTCTTTTGGTTCCCATTTTGGCAAAAATGTGTAACGACTTTCGTCATAGTAATCATCGTCGCCGAGATAACCATTAATATCAATTATTATCCTTTCCTGAGTATCCAGGACAAACTCGCCGTCCTGATTTTCCATGTAAAAAAGAATATCGTTAATTAAAGCATTATCCAGCTTAAATTGCATATTTTTATTATAGCATAAAATTAAAAAAAAAGATAAAGTAAGATATGCAGAATATCAAACGAACCGCTAATTGCGGAGAATTAAGAAAACCTGATGCTGGTAAAACAGTCATTTTAAACGGCTGGGTGCATCGTAAGCGCAACCACGGCGGTATATTTTTTATAAGCCTTAGAGATCGATACGGAGTTACCCAGGTCACAATAGATACCGAAAAAGACACAAGTCTTGCGGTAATCTGCGAAGAACTGCGAAACGAATATTGTATCGCTGCAGAGGGCAAAGTCCACGCTCGCCCGGACGATATGATTAACAAAACGATGGAAACCGGCGAAATCGAACTTATCGCTTCTAAAATTGTGATTCTTAATCGCAGCGAAGTTCTCCCTTTCCAAATCGACGAAGAAAGTAAAGCCAACGATGACCTTAAATTAAAATACCGTTATTTAGACCTGCGTTCAGACGGAATGCAGAACCGCATAAAATTACGAAGCGAGACAACTTTTGCTGTGCGCGAATGGATGACGCAAGAAGGATTTTATGAAATTGAAACTCCAACCTTTATAAAATCTACACCAGAGGGAGCAAGAGACTTTTTGGTTCCTTCGCGTTTATATCCTGGGAAATTTTATGCGCTTCCTCAGTCGCCGCAATTATATAAACAGATATTGATGGTTGCAGGTTTTGATAAATATTTTCAGATTGCGCGCTGTTACCGTGACGAAGATTCCCGCGGCGACAGACAGCCAGAGTTTACACAGATAGACATCGAAATGTCATTTGTCGAAAGAGATGATGTCCTTTCCATGATGGAAGGACTTATGAACCATGTTTTTAAAAATGTAATGAATGTTGATTTGCCGCAAAAGTTTACGCGCTTGTCATGGGAAGAAGCAATGGAAACTTACGGCAGTGATAAGCCGGATTTACGTTTTGAAATGAAATTAAATGATTTTTCCGGATTTGTTGAGGCAAGCACATTCCAGGCATTTAAAGATGCATTAGCCGCAGGCGGAACAGTAAAAGCGCTGTTAGTAAAAAATGGCGCAAGTTTTACCCGTAAACAAATCGATGAACTTGAGGCGCATGCTAAAATCTACAAAGCAAAAGGCATGGCATGGATGAAGGTAACTGCGGGCGGTGTGTTGGAAGGCGGAGCATCAAAGTTTTTTGCAGATAACGGAAAGCAGATTTTAAGCGGACTTGGCGCAAACGAAGGTGATTTAATTTTAATGGTTGTAGACGCAAACAGAAGGGTAGCGAACACTGCTCTAGGTGCAGTTCGGGCAAAACTTGGAAAAGATTTAAATCTTTGTGATCCAAAGAAGTTCGAGTTTGCCTGGATAATTGACTTTCCAATGTTTGAGTACAATGATGATGAAAAAAAATGGGAGGCGGCACATCACCTGTTTACCTGGCCGCAAGACCAGTATCATGCAACAATGGAAAGCGACCCTGGAAGCGTAAAAGGCGACCTTTACGATCTTGTATTAAACGGCTACGAACTTGCATCGGGCTCTATTCGTGTGCATGATGCAGAAATGCAGCAAAAAATATTTAACATCGTTGGCATAGACAAATCCGAAGCTGAAAAAAAATTCGGATTTTTAACAGAAGCATTCAAATACGGAGCGCCTCCGCACGGCGGAATCGCACCCGGGCTTGATCGGCTTGTAATGATCATGGCAGTGGTTACATCGCTTAAAGATGTAATCGCATTCCCGAAGAACTCGTTCGCAGTAAGCCCCATGGACGACTGCCCGTCAGAAGTCGATCAAAAACAACTGGATGAACTGGGAATTACGATACGGAAAATTGATAAGTAATAAAAATCACTATTCAGGTGAGAGCAGGGGCGGTTCGACAAAACATTTCTGGCGCTCTCCGCGGAGGAGACCGAGCGTAGTGAGAGGCTCCGTAGCGGACTCTTCGCCAGAGTTTTGTCCGAGCCGCAGCATGCTCTCGCCTGAACAATTATAGATTAATTAACTAATAAAATGCTCTTCGAGTAATTTGCGTTTATCATCTGGTATTGGTTTTGTCTGCGATGTGTTAAAATCATAGTAAACAATTACTACATTTCCTTTTACCCCTAATACATCACCTTGCCATGCTTCATGAGAAACAGTAAATGATTTAGTGCCAATTCTTGATATCCATGTTTTAATTTCTACATCAGAATGAATATACATCTGCCCTGTAAAATCATAATCGGTATGTGCGATAATTAACGGGAAAGTTTCTCTTTCAATTTTAAAATCGGGTGCAAACAAACCTAAGAGCGGAGTTCTTCCCATTTCGAACCATACGCAGGGAACAGTATTATTAATGTGCCCAAGTACATCGATGTCTCCAAAGCGCGGAGTTATTTTCATACTAAACATGTTTTACCTCGAGTTCAGGTTAAGACCATTCAAGTAATTTTCAAATGCAGTACGCGCGGCTCTAACATCTGCGTTTGCTCTGTTTAAGTTTGTTGCAGCAGTGTCAATTTCGTTATCCAATGCTACAAGGCGTCTTAGATATTCCTGTCCCTGCTGGGTTTGGTTTCCTGCTGCTTCAAGGTTTCTGCGTACTCTGTCCTGATCTGCTATTAAGCTATTGCGCTGGGCTTCGATTGTTCTTACGTTAGTTTCGGCTGCATCAACAGCGCGGCGAAGTTCAACAGCTCTTGTTAAAGCAGTCCTTACATTGGCAGGAATTTCCTGATTGGTTGAATAACTTAATAAACTATTAATGTGCTGAGAAACAAGAGTAATTCTTTCAGAAACTATTTGACGTTCATTAACTGTTACTGCAGTTTCTCGTCCGCCAGGTAATGTTACATTAAACCTGTAAATCGCAGCAGTTTGTTCATTTGCCGCAGGTGATACAAGCTCTGTATTTGAAGTTCTTGAATGTTCAATAACCATTTGTTTTGAAACAGAAGCAGAACTTAAAAATGTATATGTTCTTGAGTGAGTAATACTGTTATTTATAAGCATAACTCCGCCTGAAACACTAACTGTATTAATTGCTCTTGCAGTTGAAGCGCTTGTATTTGCAGTAACAGAAAGGTCTTCTCCGAACGAGATAAATCTTTTTTCACCTTCATTCCAGAATTCGATAAGAGCGTCACCTGCATATACGCCGCCGTCATAAACAGTAATGGGACCTGCTGGCAGTTTCATTTTGCTTGAATTGGTAATTTCCGCTCCAAGACGGGGATATCTTCCTGTGCCATTGTAAATTAAAACGCCGCGTGCTTCGATTTCTGCTTCAACCAGAGGCAGCATTGCGCTCATACGGCGGTTAAGTGTAACAGGATTTTTAATAGTAAATTCAAACTGGCCGCCTGCATCTGCACCTGCTGCTGTTTGAACTGTTCCGCCAGTAACAACAGGCGCTGCTCTTGGAGCCGCTGAGTATGCTTCATCTGCCATCGACATTCTCATCATCTGACTTTCTGGCCTTGGTACATTTCCTTCTACACCTGCAGGACCGGAAGGACTGCGATCATGTGTTACTGCAGTTGCTGTTCCTGCCAATGCAAGCGGCTGAACAGGCCGTGAAACATAATACGGCGGGTAAAGTTCCTGAATAAACGAAGTAGGGCGGCCGGCAACAAGAGAAAGTTCCACATTGTTCCAGTCGGTGTCACTATCGTTATCTACAATTGCCCAACCCTGAAATAACGGTTTAGAAGCGCCTAAATCCAGACGATACGAAACTTTCCAGACAGGAGACGGCACAACATAACTTATTGAAACATTCCTTCTTGAAGTTCCCGGTAAATTAATATTCAAAAATCGTGATAAATTATTTCTTGATGATGCAATTAAATCCAAAGCGCGGTTTAAATCGTTTTCAATGTTTGATTCTTTAAATTTTATCGAAGTTATTTCCTGTAAGTTATAAGATTTAATTCCATCACTTGTGTTAAAAATTAACCAGGGCTGTCTTGTTTCGCCAAAGACAGAGCCAGTTGCGACTCGGTATTCAATTCCTGCGATTCTGCCTGTGTTGGTAACTCCAGAAAAAGAAATTCCCGCTTCAACACCCCTAAGCCTTGAAAGAATTGTTGGAAGATCAGGAGAATCAGAAAGATCGATTGCTAAACTTCGTAATGTCTGAACCAAAGTATTTTCTGCCTGATAAATAACAGAAGGATTCGCAGAAGCCGAATCGTTAATCACAAGAGTTTTTAACGCATCATTCATCGCGTCAAAACGGAAAGGAATAGTTATATTTGCAGAGCCGCTTACAGAACCGGAATGTTCATAGTACGCAAGACCTGATGTTAGAATTACAACCTTTTTAAGCGGTAAAACTGTACCTGCATTTAAGGCTGCACCATCGCTGGCTTGAGTAGGCTCCTGAATACCCTGAGCCCAAAGATTGGGCATAACAAATGCAAAAACTAATAAAAGAAATATAATTTTATTTTTCATGTTCTAATTTTAGTGTTATTGTCGGCTGATCGCATACTTCGCCGGGACCATAATATTGAATCGCACCCGGGAACATAAAACATGTCTTTTCTGCCCATGTGCTTCTTTCTTTTGCGAATGATTTAAATGGCTTTCCGTCAAGTTCAACTAACGCTTTTTTTATAACCGGTTTTTTGGAACCATGGCGCTGTTCAAGATTCATCATCATTGTTAATGGAACGCCGCCTGCAATCCATTTGTCTGCAGGTGCTGTAAGATTCTTAACGCTGGAAAGGTAACCGGTTAACCCTGAGGCAATTAAAACGAATGCGCTAAAACCAAGACTGTAGCAGTAGTCAGCGTCAAAGTTTGACGGGAAAGCGCAGCGGCCTTCGTAGCCAAAGAAATGTGTCTGGTAACTGAACTTGCCGCTGTAAAGATTTTTTTCTTTCATTGCGGCAAGACGTTTTTCTACCATGCCTACAAGAAGTTTTTCAGTTTCAATGCGGGAAACCTGAACGTTTCCATGCGGGTCTCTATCCATTAAAAATTGCTGGGCGATATCCGGCGGAAGTGACTGCATGATTCTGTACGAGCCTTCCGGGATACGGCTTGAAAGCCAATAAAGCTGATCGATAAAGTTAGTAACAGCCGCAAATGATTTTTCTTCTGCAGCGATAACATCGTTAAGCTCACCGATAAGTTTTTTAATTTCAGGTATAAATTCAACAAGGCCTTCCGGTATTAAAACAATGCCAAAGTTGTCGCCGTTTTCTGCGCGTTTAACAATTGAGGCGCAAATCTGGTCGACTATCTGATCAAGAGAAGTGCCTTTGGATTCGACTTCTTCGGAGATAAGGCAAATATTCGGCTGAGTCTGGAAGGCGCATTCTAAAGCGATATGGCTAGCGGCGCGTCCCATTAGTTTTATAAAATGCCAGTATTTTTTTGCGCTGTTTGTATCGCGGCAAAGATTGCCGATAAGCTCTGAGTATGTTTTACAGGCAGTGTCAAAACCAAAAGAAGTTTCGATATGTTCATTTTTTAAATCGCCGTCTATGGTTTTTGGACAGCCGATTACCTGTGTTGATGAACCGTTTTCCATGAAGTATTCGGCTAACAGCGCAGCATTGGTATTTGAATCATCGCCGCCGATTACAACGACAGCATCAAGGTCTAGTTTTTTTGCAGTCTCAAGAGAAGCTTTAAACTGCTCCGGCGTTTCGATCTTTGTGCGTCCCGAGCCGATAATGTCAAAGCCGCCGGTGTTGCGGTATTCATCGATAATTTCGTCTGTAAGGACTATTGTTTTGTTGTCGGTTAGTCCTGAAGGTCCGCCTTTAAAACCATAAAGAATTGACTTGGAATTACCCTTTTTTAATCCATCATAAATACCGGCAATAACATTGTGGCCGCCGGGCGCTTGTCCGCCGGACAGGATAACGCCGACTTTTAACTCTCTGTTAATTTTTTCGTTTTTACCTTTGGCAAAAGTGGCAAGCGGCTTTCCGTATGTATTTTTAAAAATGACTTTTAGCTCTTCTTTATCCGAGATTGCTTCGGTAGGGGAGCCAAATTCGATGGAAATATCGTTAATGGAACCAGCCAGGATCGCAGGCAATTTTGGCTTATAAGAATAACGAGCTTTTTGTAAAGCGGATATACTCATGGTTAACTCCTGTGTGGATATATATTTTTGGATAAAATTGACAGCTTATTTGTTTTTGTGTCTGTTTTTTCTCAGTTTTTTCTTGCGTTTATGGGTCGCGATTTTTCGCAGTTTGCGCTTTCTTCCGCAGGGCACTTAATTCTCCTAGTTATTGGATAAAGACGGCTCAAGCCGCTTAGATTATTATGCTAAAAAGGCTAAAAAAGGTCAAGTGGAGATAGTAGGGATTATTACCCCCGCTTGACATTTTTTTATAATTTTTATAAAGTGCTTTAAGACTTAAAAGTCTCCATCGTCTAGCGGTTAGGACACCGGGTTTTCATCCCGGCAACCGGGGTTCGATTCCCCGTGGAGATGTTTGCGAATGGAAGGCGATTCCCCGTGGAGATGTTACCCCAGCACAAATGACCCTAAAGTGACGGTTCCTGTACCCTTATAAACAAAATAAAGCGCATGTATGCCGTCCGGTATTTTTATCTCGGCAGAGTAATATTTCCAGATATTGCTGGAAATAACATCAATTGTGCCAACCGGTTTTCCGTCCCAAACAGTTTTTACTTCCAGAATACCTCTGCAATAACCGCGTAATTTTACCTTAACATTTTTAATGTCTTTAAAGTCAAAATATTTAAAACCAATACCGCAGTTATCAAGTATATTTGTAACAAAACCTGTTTCTTCATCGCTGCAATTAGTATTGCAACAAGTGTCAGCGTCGCAGTCAACATTATCCTGCATAATATACGGAATATCCGGTGTCCTGTTAGGCCAGTATGGTTTTTTAACAATAAATTTTTCATCATTATCGTCCATAGTAAAAATATTGCACGCGATATATCCGGGATATTCACCTTTTCCTTTTAGCGGCTGCCCGTTTGATCCGCAGGATGTCATTTCTACCTGTTTAATTGAACCATCATTTTTAATTTCTATTGGTTCAAGACATGCCTGGCGGCTGAACTCGTTTCCGTTTGTATGTCTGTGATAAAAAACATACCATTTGCCTGCAATTTCTACGATGCTTCCGTGATTATTGTTTCCGTGGTACATCTGCTTATTAAAGGGTTTATAGGTATCAATACCAAGGTCGGCATTACTTACGATAACTCCGCCGTATTTAAAATCTTTTATTGGGCTCTTACTTGTCGCATAACATAGTTCATTCATAACAAAAGATGAATATACAAAATAATAGGTATCGTCTTTTTTTCTGATAGATGAAGCCTCAAAAAACTCATGACCTTCAAAACCAGTGCCTTTGCTTACATTTACACCGGGAATTACCGGAAACGGTCCTTCCTGGATTGTCAGCATGTCAGGTCCAAGGACAACGGTTATAGAATAATTTCTAAAATCTTCGACAGTTTTGCATTTGCCTGTACATTGCCCTGAATAAAGATAGGTAACGTTGCCTTCGGTTAAAACTGCAGGATCAAACTGCGGAACATCGGACTCTTTTCTGCCAAGTAATGTTTCATCAGCATATTTAACATGACCTAAATATTCATACTTACCGGCAGGTGTATCACAAACAGCGACGCCAATAATGTTCATTTTATCAAGAACATAGTAAAGATAGTATTTTCCGTCAGGACCTTTGGTTACATCGGGAGCATAAAGGTGCATACTTGCATCTTTGTTGAATGGATCGTCAATTTTTTTAAATATTACTCCCTCGTAACGCCAATTTGTTAAGTCATTTTCGGGAGCAGACCAGCAGATGTAATCGTTCATGCAGTAGGCGTATCCGTTAAATTTATCGTGGGAGCCATAAATGTAAACTCTTTTTCTGCCTTGTTCGTCATTAAACACATAAGGTTCGCCGTCGGGAATATATTCCCAGGACGGAAGAAACGGATTATATCCTTGCTTTTTCATACATTGCCTCTTTCTTTAATATGTACTAGAATAGATTATTACTCAAGACGAGGTTTTATTATTAAAATTGAACTTTTTACATTTTGCGATTTTGCTCAGGAAAACGGCGGAAAACTGACGGTTGTTGGAACTTTCGATACGATTATTTCCAGGAATTTTCCGTGCGTTCATCCGCAGCTTTCTGTTGTAATTCGCATTCGCTTTGACTTATTGGAATTTGGTAACCATACTTTCAGAATTGAGACACGCGATTTGGAAGGCGAAATGAAAATGGAAACTATTAACGGCAATATCGAAGTAAAAGGAGTGGGGAATGCGTCCGCTGTTTCTCATCTTGTTTTTAGTATTTCAAATCTGCACTTTAAAGATCCAGGAATGATAAACTTTGTCATTTTTATTGATGATAAAGAAGTCGATTCAATACCATTATATATCCGCAAAAACGGCTAAAAAATTAAATCTTTGAGCTGCGTGATAATAACAAAAAGTCTGCAAGAACAAGAGATGTCATCGCTTCGACTACCGGCACGGCTCTTGGAACAATGCATATATCGTGGCGGCCTTTAATTTCTATTTCTTTTACATTGCCGTCTTTTGTGAGAGCTTTTTGCGGTTTACTTATCGAAGGCGTTGGTTTGAATACCGCTCTAAAAACAATATCCTGACCCGTAGATATTCCGCCTAATATTCCGCCGCAGTTATTGGTCGTGAATTTTTCATTAACGCAAGGCTTGTCATTGTTCTCGCTGCCTTTCATCTCTGCAGCGGCAAAACCTGCGCCAAACTCTATGCCTTTACACGCGCCGATAGATATAACTGCGGCAGCAAGACGCGCATCAAGCTTATCAAAGACTGGCTCACCAAGACCTGCAGGTGCGTTAGTTACGGTACATTCGATTATGCCGCCTGCGCTGTCGCCTTCGGCTCGCAGTTTTTCGATGTCACAGGAGGTTAATGCCTTAGCGCTTACGTTAATTCCATTAAGAGCTAAGATTTTTTTTGCAACAGCGCCTGCTGCAACTCTGCAAAGTGTTTCCCTGCCGGAACTTCTTCCGCCGCCGCGATGGTCACGAAAACCGTACTTTGCATCCCAGGTGTAGTCGGCATGTCCTGGACGGTAAATATCTTTTAAATGGTCATAATCACTTGAGTTCTGATTTGTGTTGCGCACTATTATTGTAATTGGACTTCCAAGTGTTTTACCTTCAAACACGCCGGATAAAATTTCGGGAGTATCACTTTCATCTCTGGAGCCTGAGTTTCCGCCAGGGCGGCGGCGCGTTAGTTCTGATTCGATATCGCTTAAAGAAAGTTCAAGCCCGGCAGGGCAACCGTCAATTACACAACCCATTGCAGGACCGTGTGATTCACCAAAGGTTGTTACTCTAAAAATCGTTCCAAATATATTTGACATTGCTTTCCTAATTTTTCAAATAAATATAAGTTGTTTCAGCACCATTCATATTATCAAAATAAACGTTGGTATCATCCCAGCGGTTATTTAATGCCCAAAAACCTCTTGAACGCATTAAATGAATCATTGGGCATTGTTCAAGAATAATAGATTGAAACTCATCCCAAATAACCTGCGCTTTAACAGGGTCAATTGTAAATTTTCCTTCGTTATAAAGATAATCAATACGCGCTTCCCATTCTGTTGCAGGTGATGTTTGATTTGGATGCCACAAATGAAGATTGCCTGACGATGGCCAGACATTGCTTCCCTGACTTGGAAAAATATTTGAGCCGGAAAGACCTATTAACATGGAATCCCAGTCAAAGGTAGAAAACAGTTGCTGCACCTGTTTTTGAAAATCAATAACACGAATGTTAACCTTAATACCTAATTTAGAAAGTTCATCTCTGATTATCGATGCAGTGTCCTGATAAATCGTGCTTTCAGATCTGATTGTAAGATTAAATTCAATGCGGCGGTTTTTACTGTCGCGCATAATTCCTCTTCTGTCTCTGTTAATGCCAATGGAGGAGAGAAGCGCCAAAGCTCTTTCAGTATCAAAAAGATACTGCATTGTTATCTCAGGATTATAATAAGGATTCGGCTCCGGGAAAATATTCAATTTGGGCTCTGCAAGACCGCGGTAAACTTGAGCGTTTATCCTGTCCCGGTTAAGAAGGCAGCTCATTGCCTGACGGAATTCTTTTTGCATAAACCAGTCATACTGTGGTTTGCGGTTATTAACAGGATTTTGGTTAAATGTCCAGAATGCAGCACCAAGAGCGCCTTCGCTGTTATAAACTGTATAACTTCCGTCGTTTCTGTTTACAAGTCCGTCAAGATCCTCCGGACGCAAGCGGTAAGAATCAATTTCGCCATTTCCAAATAGAAGAAGCTGTGTATTTTCTTCTGGGATAATGCGGACAATCATCTCTTCGATGTACGGAAGCGAAACGCCGTTTGTATCTTTTCTCCAGTAATCCGGGTTACGTCTGTAAACAAGTCTTTGTCCTGGAGTATATTCAACCAAAAACCATTCTCCCATCGAGGGAATACTTCTTGGATTTACTGCAACGCTAAAAAGATTTAATACTGCTTCTACGCCGCCTTGTCCTTTTGCAGGTTCATAAATGTGACGGGGGCCAAAGTCCATGTTGGTCATTAAAAGCGGTTCTGCTATTATTCGCGGAAAATGAAATGCAAAACGGCGATCATCAATTTTACTTATGTTAATATGTGCGTCACTGCCGTCCGGCATTGTTAAAAATTGCCCATAATAACCGGAACTTTGAAAATCCGGATCACCTGCAATTTCGTTGTACCAGAAAATTACATCGTCGCTTGTTACTTTTACCTTTTGATTTGAATTGTGATAGCTCCAGTAAACATCATCTCTGAGTGTATAAATTACCTGCATTGTCTGATTAGTTTCATTTATGACAATTTGCGGAGAAGCAACGCGGGGTCTCCATTGCCGTGCAACAACATCGTAATCCAGAAGGTAGTCAGTCATACTGCTTACTACAGAAGATGTAGAGCTGTCCTGTTCTGCAATAAGATGATTAAAACTTTTTGGGTCTTCATTCATTACTGCGAACCAGGTGCCGCCAACTCTGCCTGGACGGAATGCTTCGCCCTGCCAGGGTTTTGTAACTGTTTTTTCCAGAAGTTCTGCAAGACCTTCTGCGTTTAGAGCATCAAGTTCTGCCAGAGAAAGTTCTTCGTGCCTTGTACAGGAAGAAAAAACAATACATAAAATTGCAAAAATTAATAAAATATTTTTCATTCGTTTTCTTCCCACATCCATGTTGATAAATACCGTTCACCGGTATCTGGCAGAATTACTACAATCATTTTACCAGAAAATTCTGCTCTTTTGGTAACAGCCAATGCTGCCTCCAAAACTGCACCAGAAGATATGCCGGCCAGGATACCTTCCTCTTTGGCAAGCCTGCGGGCAGTTAGAGCTGATTTCTCATCGCTTACCTGAATAACTTCGTCGATTACCTTTGAATCATAATTGACAGGGATAAACCCTGCGCCTATGCCCTGGATCCTGTGTGTGCCGGTCTGACCGCCGGAAAGTACAGGAGAAGAAGATGGCTCAACTGCGATTATTTTTATATCTTTCTTTTTTGATTTTAGAAATTTTCCTGCGCCGCTTAAAGTGCCTCCGGATCCAACCCCGCCGATAAGTATATCAATTTTGCCGTTTGAATCTTTCCATATTTCCGGTCCTGTCGTTTTTTCGTGGACAGCCGGGTTAACCGGGTTATTGAACTGATCTGGGACAAATGAATTCTTGGTATGAAAAGCAAGCTCTTTGGCTTTTTTGACAGCCGCATTCATGCCTTTGGCGCCGTCTGTAAGGACAACCTCTGCGCCAAGCGCTTTTAACAGTTTTTGCCTTTCTATACTCATTGTATCAGGCATAGTGAGTATAACTTTATAACCTCTGAAGGCTGAAATATAAGCCAGACTGATTCCTGTATTACCGCTTGTGGCTTCGATAATTACAGAATCCTTATTTAGCTTACCTTCTTTTTCAGCCGCTTCTATCATTGCAAGAGCAGCGCGGTCTTTAATGCTGTGCATGGGGTTAAAACTTTCAAGTTTTGCATAAATAATCGCATCGCTGTCATTAATCTTGCTGAGCCTAACAAGCGGGGTATTCCCTATCAAATCTGTTATTTTTTCTACTTTCATGAATAATAATTTAAAATATATTTAAATTTATTTCAATAATGACAAATGAAAACTACAGATTATTTCACAGAACTAAATGCCTGATTTAAGTCCTCGATTATGTCATCTATATGCTCAATGCCGATAGAAAGGCGGATTGTGTTTGGTTTAATTCCGTTATCCAAAAGGTCTTTTTCGTCTATCTGGGAATGGGTTGTGGAAGCTGGGTGAATAACAAGAGACTTTAGGTCGGCAAGATCAGACACAAGCGAGAAAAGTTTGAGTTTTTCTGTAAAAAGGTTTGCTTTTACGGAATCTCCCTTGATATCAAATGTGAAGACGCTTCCGGCACCGTTTGGAAAGTAACGTTTGTAGAGCTCGTGATTTGGATGCGATGGAATTGAAGGATGAGTAACTTTCTCGACCATTGGATGATCTTTTAAAAAATCGACTACTTTTAATGAGTTGTAAACATGTCTTTCCATTCTGAGTGAAAGAGTCTCAACACCCTGTAATAAAAGGAATGCGTTAAAGGGTGAAAGGCAAGCGCCTGTATCACGAAGAAGAGTTGTACGCGCTTTTATTATGTAAGCAAGATTCTTTGCTGCATCTGTGTAAACAATGCCGTGATAACTTGGATTTGGTTTTGATAAACCGGGGAATTTATCGTTTTGTGCCCAATCAAATTTACCGCTGTCAATTATAACTCCGCCTATGGAGTTACTGTTACCGTTAATAAACTTGCTTGCAGAATGAATTACAATGTCGACGCCAAGTTCGATTGGAGTAAGCAAAAACGGAGTAAGGGTATTATCCGCAATAACGGGAATTCCGTGTTTATGAGCGATTGCAGATACGGCTTCAATATCCACAATTGAAGAATTTGGATTATCCATTGTTTCAAAAAAGATTGCTTTTGTGTTAGGTTTTATTGCTTTTTCAAAATTTGAAGGTATACTGCCATCAACATAAGTAACATCTATTCCCATGTCTTTAATTGTGTTGGAAAAGAGGTTATGTGTGCCTCCATATACAAATTTGGCAGAAACTATGTGATCGCCTGTACGGGCAATGTTTGTAACGGCGTAAAAAACAGCAGCCTGACCGGAAGCTGTGGCAAGTGCTGCGGCGCCTTTTTCGAGCGCTGCCATGCGTTTTTCAAAAACATCCCATGTGGGATTTGTAAGTCTTGTATAAATATTACCGCCTTCTGTTAAGGCAAAACGAGCTGCTGCTGTTTTTGAATCCGGATACACAAAAGCTGTGGTTTGGTAAATGGGAACAGCTCTGGCACCGGTGGCAGGATCCGGCTGCTGGCCGGCATGAACCTGTAATGTCTCATATCTGTATTTTTCTGCTGACATAAAAAACTCCTGTCTCATATAGTATTCAAAAAAGATAAAAAATGATATAGTAGGTTATTATTTTTTAAGGAAGGGGTTTATGAAAAAAGTAGCAGTTGTAATGGGCAGCGACAGTGATCTGCCAGTAATGGAAAAGGTTTTTAAGAAATTAAAGGATTTTGGCATTCCTTTTGAAGCGCATGTAATGAGCGCTCACCGGACACCTGACAGAGCGGTAGAATTTTCAAAAAATGCAAGAAATAACGGTTTTGGTGTAATTATTGCCGCCGCAGGCATGGCAGCGCACCTCGCAGGCGTTCTTGCAGCCTGTTCTACGCTTCCTGTAATAGGTATTCCGATAAAATCTTCCCTGGACGGTCTTGATGCGCTTCTTGCCATGGTACAGATGCCCCCTGGTATCCCCGTTGGTACGGTTGCTATTGACGGCGCTGATAATGCAGCAATACTGGCAGCTCAGATTCTGGCTGTAAGCGATGATTCTATTGCGCAGAAACTTGCCGCAATGAAAGTCGATATGGCTGCAAAGGTAGTAGAAAAAGACAATGCGCTTCAAGAGAAATTAAAATGATCGAAAACTGCATGCCCGAAAGCTTGCAGGATAAATGCGGCATATTTGGCATTTACTCAAAAAACATCTTATCAGATGTTGCTGCTCAAACAAATTTGGCGCTTTATGCACTCCAACACAGAGGGCAGGAGAGCTGCGGTATTGCTGTATGCCATGAAGGCGTAATGCAGTACCACAGCGATCTTGGACTTGTTCAGAATGTTTTTAGCAAGGAAATCCTGACAAAGCTCGGCAAAGGGAATATGGCGGTAGGACATGTGCGATATTCGCCAATGGACCAGAAAAGCCGTTCAAACGCACAGCCTTTGGTTGTAAGGCATATTAAAGGTTTTATGGCAATAGCGCATAATGGCAGTTTAACAAATGCCGCAGCGCTTCGTGAGAAATTGCAATTGGAAGGCACAGTTTTCCATACCACAAATGATACAGAAATAATAATTAATATAATTACAAAAAAAAGAATTCATACAAAAACTATAGAAGATGCAATTGATAACGCAATGGCAGAAATTGAAGGCGCATATTCGCTTGTAATAATGTCTCCAAGTAAATTAATCGCAGTACGTGATCCTCATGGTTTCAGACCGCTGTGTATCGGATCTCTGGAAGGCGATATTGTTTTTGCTTCAGAAAGCTGCGCTTTGGACAGTATTGGCGCTGAATTTATCCGTGACGTAGAACCGGGAGATATTGTTGTAATAGACAAAAACGGACTTCGCAGTATAAAAACTCATTGCGGAAAACCCGGCGGTATGTGCGTATTTGAATTTATTTATTTTGCACGGCCTGACTCAATTATTAACGGAGCCTGTGTGCATACGGCGCGAATAAATGCTGGCACTTTTCTTGCTGTTGAGCATCCTGTCAAAGCGGATGTTGTTATTGGAGTGCCGGATTCCGGATTGGACGCAGCGCTTGGTTTTTCCCGAAAATCCGGTATTCCATATGAAGTTGGTTTTATTAAAAATAAATATATTGGACGTTCCTTTATTCAGCCTACACAGGAAGAAAGGGATCGTTCGGTAAGAATTAAATTAAACACCATAGATGCAAGTATCAGAGATAAACGTGTTGTTTTGATTGACGATTCCATCGTGCGCGGAACAACAATGAGAAGGATTGTTAAGCTTGTGCGTGAAACAGGCGCAAAAGAAGTACATCTTCGTATTTCATCGCCTCCGTTTGTTAACCCGTGCTATTTTGGAACAGATATTGATTCAAGAGATAATCTAATCGCCTGTAAAATGTCAGTAGATGAAATCTGTAAATACCTGGGTGCAGACAGTCTTGGTTATCTATCTGTCGAGAATGTAACTAAAATAGCGGAAAATGCCAGTTGCGGTTTCTGTGATGGCTGCTTTACTGGAAAGTATCCGATACCGGAACCATCGAATGTTCCAAAAAATAAATACGATAAGAAAATTGGAGAATTGAACTTCTGATATGCAAAACAGTTTTAGCGAAAGTTATAAAGAAGCAGGTGTTGATGTTACGGCAGGATACCGCGCAGTTGAATTAATTAAAAAACATGTTGAACGCACTAAGGTACCGGGTGTTATCGAAGGAATTGGCGGTTTTGGCGGATTATTTGCTCTTCCAAAAAACGGCAATTCAGAACCCGTGCTTGTTTCCGGTACAGACGGGGTAGGAACAAAATTAAAAATTGCCATGTTAATGGATAAGCACGATACAATCGGGATTGATTGTGTTGCGATGTGCGTAAACGATATTATCTGTGCTGCTGCAAAGCCGCTGTTTTTTCTTGATTACATTGCAATAGATAAAAACATACCGGAAAAAATAGAAAAAATAGTCGCAGGAGTCGCAGAAGGATGTGTGCAGGCAGGATGCGCTCTTGTTGGCGGAGAAACTGCAGAACATCCCGGGATGATGGGTAAAGACGAATATGATATTGCGGGATTTTCTGTTGGAATTACTGAAAAATCAAAAATACCGGATAAAAATATTGTTAAAAACGGCGATGTAATTATTGCTCTTGCTTCATCAGGTGTGCATTCAAACGGTTTTTCATTAACAAGAAAAGTTTTTGATATTGATAATAACAGCAGTATACTGCAAAAACATTTTTCAGAACTTGGCAGAACATTGGGTGAAGAACTATTAGAACCTACAAGAATTTATGTAAAAACAATACTTAGTTTATTCGATACTTTACAAATAAAAACAATTTGTAACATAACAGGCGGCGGTTTCCAGGAAAACATACCGCGTGCTTTTGGCAGTAATCTTGGCGCTGTAATTCAAAAAAGCGCCGTTAATATTCCGCCAATATTTAAATTGATTGAAAAAACTGGTAACATACCAGAACGAGATATGTTTAATACATATAATATGGGAGTAGGTATGTGCATTATTGTTTCTCCGGAAAATGCAGATGAAACAGTTCGTTTCCTATTATCCTGCGGCGAGAAAGCGGTAATAATCGGCGAAGTAAAAGATAATGTTTCCGGAGTAGTAATTGAATAAAATCGCGGTTTTAGTCAGCGGAGGCGGAACTAATCTTCAGGCTCTGATTGACGCATCCAAAGAAAATAAACTGGGCGGCGGAGAATTAGCGCTTGTAATATCATCTGTTGCTGAAGCGTTTGCAATTGAACGTGCAAAAAAAGCCGGGATAAAAGCCATAACAATCGAAAGAAAGAAATACGAAAATATATCTACATATGATTCTGATTTAGTTGATGTTTTAATAAATGAAAAAATCGATCTTATTGTTCTTGCAGGATTTTTGTCTGTTTTGGGATCATCTGTGCTTAAAAATTTTGAAAACAGAATTATTAATGTTCATCCTGCTCTTATACCATCTTTTTGCGGAAAAGGTTTTTACGGGCTGCGGGTACATAAAGCAGTAATAGAATCAGGCGTAAAAATAACTGGAGCTACAGTTCATTTTGTAAATGAAATTGTAGACGGAGGCAAAATTATTCTGCAAAAGGCAATAGATGTTCAGACTGATGATACGCCGGAAACTTTGCAGCAAAGAGTTATGCGTGAGTGCGAATGGATCCTTCTGCCAAAAGCTGTTGAGATGTTCTGTAAGGGAGAAATTAAATGAAGGTACTTGTTGTTGGCGGAGGCGGACGTGAACACGCCATAATTAAATCAATAAAAAATAATCCAAGAATAAAAAGTATATACGCAGCTCCAGGGAATGGGGGAATAAACAGAGATGCAGAATGTGTGCCGATAAAAGCGACAGATATTCCTGCAATGATTGACTTTGTTTTAAAAGAAAAAATAGACTATGTTATTGTTGCACCTGATGACCCGCTTGCTATAGGAATGGTAGATGCGCTTGAAGCTAAGGGAATACGCTGTTTTGGTCCAAAAAAAGATGCGGCGCGTATAGAAAGCAGTAAGGTATTTTCTAAAGACCTTATGAAAAAGTATGGTATCCCAACCGCTTCATATGAAACTTTTTTGGACTACAATAAAGCAAACATCTATGTAAATTCAAATTCAGTTTCTTTTCCGCTTGTAATAAAAGCCGACGGTCTTGCATTAGGAAAAGGAGTAATAATAGCAGAAAATAAGACAGAAGCGCTTGATGCAGTAAATTCAATCATGAAAGAAAAGAAATTCGGCGAATCGGGAGCAAGTATTGTTATCGAAGAATATTTAACAGGACCTGAAGTTACTGTTCTGGCATTTACAGACGGGAAAACTATTAAACCGATGGTTTCGTCTATGGATCACAAAAGGGTTTATGACGGAAACAAAGGCTTAAATACTGGGGGAATGGGAGTAATAGCTCCAAACCCGCACTATACACAGGAAATCGCATCAATTTGTAAAAAGGAAATATTTCTTCCCACAATTAAAGCGCTGCAAAATGAAAATTGCCCGTTCAAAGGTTGTCTTTATTTTGGGCTTATGCTTACACCCAAAGGTCCGATGGTTATCGAATATAATTGCAGATTTGGAGATCCGGAAACACAGGCTGTATTACCGCTTTTAGAAACAGATCTTCTGGAGATTATGGAAGCGATTACAGATTGTAAATTGGCAGATATAGATATTAGCTGGAAAAACAGTTTTTCTGCCTGCGTAGTGCTGGCAAGCTGCGGTTATCCCGTGAATTACCAGACAGGGTATAAAATTAATGGTTTGGATTCAGACGGCAGTGCGTGTTTAAAAAGCGAAAAATGCGAAACAGTCATTTACCATGCTGGAACCAGTTTCAAAGACGGCTGTTTTTTTACTGCCGGAGGACGGGTTCTTGGAGTTACAGCTACGGGGAATTCCCTTGAGAATGCACTTGAAAAGGCGTATATTACTGCGAAAAACATCGATTTTGTAGGAGTTCATTACCGTAAAGATATAGGAAAATATTGATTTATATTGTATAATTATGTTTATGGAGGCTTTATGAAGAGCAGGAAGTTCGCGTTATTTGCGGTTCTGTTATGCTTTAATATTTTTATAAATATCCCGAATATATACGCACAACAAGACTATAATCCTGTCGCACTTGAGCATTTTAAGAGAAGTTTAGCATACCTGACAATCGGTGATTATTACAATGCAATAATTAGCTGTAATAATGTAATTAAAATAGATCCGAATTCTGTGGTTGCATATGTCATTAGAGCGCGTGCCTACTACGAAATGAATTCATTTGACTGGGCAATTGAAGATTGTAACCGGGCTTTAAGACTGGACAGAAATAATGCGGCTGCTTATACCATCCGCGGGAACGCATACGGAAGGAAGGGTGAATACTCAAGAGCAATTTCTGATTGGGAGTCTGCTCTTAGAATAAACCCCAATATTACAGAGGCTTCGCATAATATTGAATTGGCACGAAAACAGCAAGATGCCCAATGATTTTTATAAAGACGGTCTAAAATTTTCGTGCAAACGCTGTTCTACATGCTGCAGGGTAACTTCGGGTTATGTTTATCTTTCACAGAAAGATATAAGTAATCTGGTTTTAGCGCTAAATGTAGACAGAAATAGCTTTTTGCAAATATACTGCAGATGGGTTATAAACTGGAAAGGGGAAGAAGTACTGTCATTAAAGGAGAAATCCAATAAGGACTGTATTTTATGGGATAACGGATGTACTGTTTATTCGTCACGTCCGCTGCAATGTTTAGCTTTTCCGTTTTGGGATTCAATTATTGCTTCTGAGCATAATTGGGAAATTGCAGCAGGCGAATGTCCGGGAATGAATACCGGAGAGTTACATTTAAAAATGGAGATAGAAAAGTTTATTAAATTGCGTGAATGTGAACCGATAATTAACAGAGTTATAGGGAGTGATTTATGAAGATACGTTTTTGGGGAGTTCGCGGCTCTATTCCAACACCAATTTCCCCTGCAAGCATTAAAAGCAAGATATCCGCAATTGTTGAACAGATTACTCCTGAAGATCTGGAAACTGCAGAAACCAGAGAACGCTTTTTGGCAGGACTTCCGCCTTGGCTGTTCGGCACTGTAGGCGGGAATAGTCCTTGCGTAAGCGTTTCATTTGAAAATTCAAGTGATTGTATTATTTTTGACTGCGGTTCCGGAGTACGTGAAATGGGAGTTGCTCAATCAAAAGAAAAACGTAAAGCAGAACATTTTCATGTGTTCCTTTCACATTTTCATTGGGATCATATACAGGGACTTCCTTTTTTTGGTCCAGGTTATAATCCTGCAATAAATATGGATTTTTATTCGCCTGTTGGCAATCTGGAAAGTACAATAAGCGGTCAGATGGTGCATCCTTATTTTCCTGTAAATCTTGAAACAATGGGTTCAAAGAAAACTTTTCATTACATGGAAAAAGAAGTAAATGTTTCAGGCCGTATTGTAACTTCAAAAAAAATGAATCATCCTGGTGACTCATATGCATATTGCGTTAACGAAAACGGAAAACGTTTTATTTATGCAACAGATACAGAATTAACATCGGGTGATTTTGAAAAGAACGAAGAAAATACAGCTTTTTTTAAAGATGCTGATATGATTGTTATTGACTGTCAGTACACGCTTGGAGAAGCTATCGATAAATATAATTGGGGTCACAGCGCTTTTAGTTTGGCAGTTGATTTTTCTGCAAACTGGAATATTAAACATATGGTATTGTTTCATCACGATCCTACATATGATGATCATAAACTTTATGGAATATTGCAGTCTGCGCGCTGGTATCTGGAAAGAATGAATTTAAGAGGAATAGAGTTAACCCTTGCTTATGAAGGGCTGGAAATTTCTATATAACCGGGTGTAATCTTGGCAAAAGATAAAGATAAAGATAAAGATAAAAAGAAAAAGCGAAGTGTTTTTTTTATATTCATAAAAGTATTATCAATAATTTTCGCGTTTTTTATTATTTTGATCCCGTTATTACTGGGTGTTGTTATTTATTTTAATTCTCCGGTTGAGGGAACTAATTATGTTTTAATGGAAAATGATGCAATAAGCCAATCTCCAGACGGGAGTTTTCTTGTTGAAGTACGAAGAGGAGAGACATCACAGTCTGTTGGATTGCGTCTGGAAAGAACAGGTCTTATTAAAAATAGATATTTCTGGAACTTAATATGCCGCTTAAATAAAGAACATATTAAAACTGGAACTTACAGAATAGAAATGCCTTTAAACCAAATTGCAATTCACAGTATTCTTGTATCCGGAAGGGAAGTTCTGCATAAAGTGACAATTCCTGAAGGAGTAACGTTAAAAAGAGCGGCAAGAATCATAGAGGATTCCGGTATTTGTTCAATGGAAGACTTCCTTATTGCGGCAAGAGATCCGCAAATTATACGCCAGTATCAAATACAGAATCAAACAATGGAAGGTTATCTTTTTCCTGATACATATTTATTCCCGCGTGATTATCCTGCAGAGAGAATCGTAAGAACCATGGCGGATAATTTTTTTAGTAACTTAAAAATTATATATCCTGAATTTGAAAAAATGACTCCCAGAGAAATAAATGAAAAAGTAATTCTTGCGTCTATTGTTGAACGTGAATACAGAATTGCAGATGAAGCTCCGGTTATGGCAGGGGTATTTCTGAATCGTATCCGAATAAATATGGCATTACAATCATGCGCTACAGTAGAATATATAATTACCGAAATACAGGGCAAACCTCATCCAAGAGTTTTATTGTATCAGGATTTAGAAATTATTAATCCGTATAATACTTATTTATACCGCGGATACCCTCCGGGACCTATTTCAGCGCCTGGAATAATAGCGCTTCGTGCGGTGTTTTTTCCGCAAAGAACCGATTTTCTTTATTTTCGTCTTGAAAACGCTGCGAGCGGAAGACATTATTTTTCCCGGACACATGACGAACACATAAGAGCCGGTCAGCTAATTACAAAACCATCATGGCCCTGATAACAAAAGCTTCAATTGAAGAAGTAAATGACAGATTGGACGTTATATCTGTTGTTGGTGAATATGTACGTCTTGAAAAAAAAGGCGGCAGATGGTGGGGAAAATGTCCATTTCACGGCGGAGGACAGGAAAAAACACCGTCATTTAAAGTTGAGCCGGATTTAAAAATGTATCATTGTTTTGGCTGCGGAAAAGGCGGCAGTGTTATTAGTTTTGTTATGGAAATGGAAAAACTTTCTTATCCGGAAGCGATTAAAAACCTTGCCGGAAAGATTGGTGTTGAGCTTGTTTATGAAGAAGGAAGTCAATTTAATAATGAAAATGATAATTCAATAAAAGAAGAACTCTTTGAACTTTACAAAAGAACAACAATTACATTTCAGCACTTCCTGCAGGAAAAGCCGGAAGGAAAGAATGCATTAAAATATTTACAGGAAAGGGGAATAAGTAAAGAAATAATACAGAGTTTTAAACTTGGATATGCTCCATTTGACAGAGAATTCTTACATAAGTTTTTAACTCAAAAAGGTTATTCAGATGAATTCCTGGAAAAATCAGGATTATTTTCTGCAAAGTATAAAAAGCTTCCGTTATTTTCTGGGAGACTTATGTTTCCAATTACTGACAGGCAGGGAAGAATTGTAGCATTTGGAGGAAGAGCGCTTCCCGGAGTTAGACAATCAGATGGCTCAGAACCTCCAAAATACATTAATTCCCCGGAAACAGAAATATACAATAAAGGGTTAAATCTTTATGCATTTGATGATGCCAAACAGGAAATGAGAAAAAGCAAAACTGTATACCTTGCAGAAGGCTACATGGATGTTATTGCTCTGCATCAGGCTGGAATATCAAATTCTGTTGCTCCACTTGGGACTGCTTTTACCGATGAACAGGTATCGTTTCTGGGAAGATGGGTAGAAAATATAGTACTTATCTTTGATTCTGACGAAGCCGGTCATAAAGCAGCATATAAGTCAATTATAACATGCCGTAAAAATGGGGTTCCATGTTGTCTTGCTTACCTTCAGGAAGCCCTAAAAAGGGAGATTGGAGCAGAAAATGACGTAAATAGCAAAGATCCTGCCGATATTTTGATAAAATATGGCCCTGAGATATTGAAAAAAATCCTAAAATTTACTATAAATGACTTTGAATACCTTATTTCTCGCGGCAAGTCTCTTTATGTTGCGACAGAAGGTAATATTAATCAGGCTGTTGAATTCATGTTTCCATATCTGGATGCGCTGGATTCAGAAATAGACAGATCTGACTGTATTACCAGAATCGCTGATATTTATAAGATTGAGAGAAATGCTGTTGGTAAGGAATATTCGGAATGGAAGTCCAAAGGTTATAAGGATTTCCAGGAAAAGCCGGCTATTGTTAAACCAAAACTGCAAGTTCGAAGAAATGCAGAACTTAGCCTTTTAACCATTGTAGCTGTAAACACTGAGCTGTACCATGATTTTCGTACTGCTCTGGAAATTAGAGAGATTGATGATCCGGCTGCCAAAGAAATTTTCATTGCGTTGGAAGAATGTTATAAACACGATGAAACCGGCACTGATTTTCTGTTAAAAAGGATAAGTGATGAATCTTTGCGTAATTATGTCGCAGAGAGCGGAACTTCCGGTGAATACAAAGGTGATTCACGGAGGTTTATGGAGGATGGGATAAAAAAAATCAGGATAAAAAGACTGGATAAAAGAATAACTGAGATTAATGCGCAGTTACGTGAAAGCGAAAGAGTATCCGGCGATCCTGTAAATGTTGATGAATTACTGGCAGAAAAAAAGAGTATTGATTCGCAGATAAGAAAACTTGAGGGAAGATAGTTAATGATAAGTAAATTGAGTTTAAAGTGCAAAAAAATACCGCCTCTTTTAAAATATCATTATACAAAACAAAAACACAGAATATTCATTCCAAAACAGCCGGAAGTTCCGGATAATTTTCTTGACGAAACATGGCTTGCGGCAGGGGATCAGGCAGTTGCAGATCCTGCTATTATCAAATTACTAGAATATGCAAAAGTCAAAAAAACACTGTCCTATGAAGAGTTATCTGATTTTCTTCCTGAACATATTACAAACTCGGACAAGATTGAACAAGTTCTTGCACTTCTTGAGGCTAATCATGTTCAGCTTGTAGAAGAAGAAAATGCCTCTGACGATGATGATAACGGAAATCAAAAAAATCAGGATACGACAAAGAAAAGAGCAGCACAGGGAACAGACAAGGATTCATCGCTTGTAGATGATCCAATAAGATTATATCTTCGTGAAATTGGACGTGAACACCTTTTAACTGCAGAGCAGGAAATAGAGCTTTCCAAAAAAATGGAAGAGGGCGAAAATATTGTAAAGAATGTAATTAAAAAATCCGGAATGGTTATACCTGAATTTCATAATATTGCGTTAAAAGCTTTTTCCAAAAGAGATATGCGGGAACTTAACCTGACAAAAAAAGAAATAACAGAACACATGACAGAGTACCGCAGGCTCAATCAATTCTATAAAGATACGTTACGCACAATTCAGGTTGATTTAAGAAATTACATAGAATTAAAAAAGCAATTAATTTCCAGAGATATTGATTATAAAGACGATAAAGACTGTTCAAATATCAGAAAAAGGATAATGAAAACAGTAAAAAACACACAGATACATCCGGAAGAGATTCAAGCTTTTTCTGATAAATTCATACTGGCTTCCAAAAAAATAAAACGTTATAACAGAGAAAAAGAAAGATTGGAAAAACATCTAAAGGTAGATTCATTAAAAGAATTAAGAACAATGGGAAGATACCTTACAATAAAAGATGAAAGGGAAAAACTGGAAAAGGAACTTGGGCTTTCGTCAGATGAAATAAAAGAAAAAATAAGATTAATTCAGGTAACAGAGAAAAAATTACGCACATTAGAAGAAGAATTCGAAGAAACAATCGAAAATATTAATCATATGGCAGGCGAGATCTTTCATGGCCGCATAATGATGAAAAATGCAAAAGACAGGCTTATAAGAGCAAACTTAAGGCTTGTAGTATCTATCGCAAAAAAATACACAAACAGAGGATTGCAATTCTTTGATCTTGTACAGGAAGGAAATATAGGTTTAATTAAAGCGGTAGAAAAGTTTGAATATCAAAAAGGATTTAAATTTTCAACATATGCAACATGGTGGATTAGGCAGGCTATAACAAGATCTATATCGGATCAGGCAAGAACAATCCGCGTTCCTGTGCATATGATTGAACAAATAAATAAGGTAGTGCGCGAATCAAGGCAGTTATTACAAGCGCTTGGGCGTGAGCCGACAGACGAAGAAATTGCCGAAAAATTAGGATGGACAGCGTTAAAAGTAAAATCTGTTAAAAATGTCGCGCGCGAACCTATTAGTCTGGAAACGCCAATTGGAGAAGAAGAAGATTCTCTGTTAGGTGATTTTATTGAAGATAAGGATGTGGAAAATCCGGCTAACCAAACTGCTTTTAAAGTGCTTCAGGAACAGCTCGGAGGCGTATTATCTACGCTTCCTGCGCGCGAACAGGAAGTTTTAAAAATGCGTTTTGGACTTGATGATGGATATTCACTTACTTTGGAAGAAGTTGGTTTATATTTTAATGTAACGCGTGAGCGTATAAGGCAGATTGAAGCGAAAGCTCTTCGCCGCCTAAGGCATCCGAAAAGAAGCCGAAGGTTAAAAGATTACTTGGATCATTAGGAGGGATTATGGTAACGGAAAACGATCTGAATAAATTAAGGTCATTGCAGGAAATTATTTATGAAAAAATCGGGCTGGAAAAAAGTATCCAGGAAATTCCAAAATTATTGGGAACCCAGGAAGAACTTTTAAACAGGTTAAAGAAAACATTTATCGAAAAAAACTCGGATTTTGAAAAAATAAAATCCGAAGAAATTGATCTAAAAAATAAACTTGCAGAAGTGGAATCTTCAAGGGAAAAATCTGAGAAAAACATGGACGCTGTAAATACTCAAAGGGAATACGAAGCGTTGGATAAAGAAATTAAAGACGCATCAGAAAAAGAGCAGCAATACCGCAAGGATTTACAGCAAAGAGAACGTTTTCTTTCTGATCTTGACGAGCAGATTAAACAGCAAACGGCATTAATTGAGCAGCAGGAGAAAGAACTGGATGATCGCAGAAAAAAAATCGAAGCGGAAATTAGTGACAAGCAAAAACAGATTGATAACCTGCGAAAGAAAGAAAATAAACTTACAGAAAACCTTGATTCTGAAGTTGTCTTTAAATTTGAGAGAATCATAAAAAACAAAATGGGCATTGGAATTGTCGCAATTATGGGAAATGTATGCATGGGATGCCATATGATTCTTCCTGTTCAGTTTGCCAATGAAGTACGTCTTGGCGAGGAATTTATTTTCTGTCCGTATTGTTCACGTATTCTTTTTTACGAAGAATCACCGGAAGGCGAGGAAGATTACTTTAACACAGAGGACACAGGCGCTCTTTCTGACCTTGATGAAATGGAAGAAGAAGAGTATGAAGATGATGACGAAGAGGAAGAGATAATTAATATCGATTCTGAAGAATAAAAAAGCGATGAACCATAAGCCGGGTTCTGTTTCTGTCTGCCTAAGCAGACAGATAACTGCCATCTGTCTTAAAAGGCCATCACTAACCTTTTTTTGCAGTCTACCCGCGCTTAACCGGCGGGCAGCCGGCGCGCATATTCAACTTTGCTCCTGATGAGGCTTGCCTTTCCAGCCCTGTTGCCAGTGCCGAGGTGGGCTCTTACCCCGCCTTTTCACCCTTACCTGACCGCTAAAATGTAGCGGTCAAGCGGTATATTTTCTGTGGCGCTGTCTGTCCTGATATAAGGCCACTAAATTTTAGTGGTCTTATGGTCAGTCCCGGGGGTTACCCGGCATCATGCCCTGCGGAGCCCGGACTTTCCTCCATGATCAGCATTTAATCTGGTCAAAGCGGCAGTTTGGTTCATCGCTAATCAAATATATGTCATTTTAAGGTCATTTTCAAGAGAAAATTCAAGAATTCATTGACAGTAAAGCGAATTTTCTATAGAATTCTCTATTAGAAACATGCTTAAAGATAATACTTGGACCCAATATGGTCGGCATATATACTTACTCAAAAGAATTCGCTCTCTTGGAATAGTCTTTTTTTCATTTTTAGTAATAATTGTTTCCATTTTGGTAATTTCACAATTAAAAAACGGAACAAAAAATGAGAGACGTGATTTACTTCGTATTTGGAACGAAGGAGATTACGAGTTAGCATACGAAATCAGTAAATTATCACTGGAAGATAAACCATTGGATTATTTTTTACTTACCATTCATGGTTTTTCTGCATATCAAATGGGTATTTCTCAAATCAATAATCAAAATACACTTAATTATATTAACGAATGTATATTCTCATTAAGAAAAGCAATGCTTCAAAAAGAATCGTTAAAAGACGGAAGGGTTTATTATGTTCTTGGAAAAGCATATGGTTATAAAAGCGCAGAGTATGCAGACCTTGCTGTAAAATATCTAGAAGAAGCAAACAGACTTTCTTACGATGCGCAGGATATTCCGGAATACCTTGGTCTTGCATATGCTGCATACGGCGATTACAGAAACAGCGTAGAAGCGTTTACAAGAGCTTTTGTTCCGGGAAAAGCGCCATCTGATAATCTTTTATTATCTATTTCCCGTTCATATATGGCTATGGAAGAGTATAATATGGCGCTTGGTTATTTGATGAGATGTATTAATTATTCGGCAGATTCAAAATCTGTTGTTGTCTCGCGTTTTATGTTAGCAGAAATATTTAAAACCAATAATGATTATGACAGCGCAGAAGAGCAATACAGGAGTATTCTGAATGATTCAGGAGAAAATGCAGAAGTAAGATTTCAGTTAGGTGAACTTTACAGCCTTAGAGGTGATACAACAAGAGCGCGATCGGAATGGAGAATGGCTTATAGACAGGATCCGGCTCATGCAAGAGCAAGAGCCAGGTTAAATATATAAACGGAGGTGGCCAATGTTAGGCGGCATGTCATCAGATTTTGGCATTGATTTAGGGACTTGTAATACTCTTATTTTTATTAAGGGTAAGGGTATAGTATTAAACGAACCGTCTGTAGTTGCAGTTGAACGCGGAACAAAAAAAATTGTTGCCGTAGGTTCAGATGCAAAAAGAATGCTTTGGAAAACTCCGGAAAATATTATAGCAATAAGACCGATGCGCGATGGTGTAATTGCAGATATAGAATCAACAGAAAAAATGATTCGATGTTTTATTGATCGCGTATTTCCCAGATATCGTTTTTTAAAACCAAGAATGGTAATTGGCGTTCCTTCCTGTATTACAGAAGTTGAAAGACGAGCAGTAGAAGAAGGCGCGTATAAATCCGGCGCCAGAGAGGTTCGCGTAATCGAAGAAAGTCTTGCTGCTGCAATCGGTGCGGATATTCCAATACGGGAACCTGCTGGGCACATGATTCTTGATATCGGCGGAGGAACAACTGAAATTTCTGTTATCTCACTTGGAGGAATGGTTGTTACAAGCGCAATTCGCGTAGGCGGAGACGAATTTGATGATTCAATAATTAAACATATTAGAAGTGTTCATAATCTTATTATTGGCGAGCAAATGGCAGAGAGATTAAAAATTGAAATTGGAAATGCTTCTCCGGACAGAATCATAGAAAAAATGGAAGTTAAAGGAAACGATGCCATTACTGGACTTCCGCGCAGACTGGAGATAGATTCTGTAGAAGTAAGAGAAGCGTTAAAAGATCCTATTACACAGATAATTGACGAAATTAAAACTGTACTTGGAAAAACTCCGCCGGAACTTGCTGCCGATATCGTAGACCGCGGCATTGTTTTAACGGGAGGCGGTTCGCTGCTTAAGGGACTGGATAAACTGATTCAGAAGGAAACAGGTGTACCGGCGATTATTGCTGAGCAGCCAGAGTTATGCGTTGCACTGGGAGCAGGAAAATATTTTGATTATATAAAAGGTGCAGACCTTACAAAGAATATTTATGACAGATTGAATGGATAGAGGTATGCAACGAGGATTCTTTGGTAAGTTATCGCGAAGAGGGGGCGGCAAATTACCGGGAGCGCAGATAAATTCCTCTGTTTTTATATTTGTAATTTTATTAATAATATCAACTCTTTTACTTTTAGTATCAAGCAGAGATTTTATATTTGGTGTTAAAAATGTAGGGTTATCCCTTTTTTCCGGAATTAGGGGAGGTATATATGAATTATCATCGCTTGCTTCCAGATCAATTTTAAGTATAAAAGAACTTGCAAATTTAAGAAAAGAACATGCAGATCTTTTAAAGCAGCTGGATCGCTTTGAAGAACTTGAACGCAGTAATGCAGAAATATATCAGGAAAACATAAGATTAAAAGAACAATTGGATTTTTCAAAAACGCTGCGTTACCGGAGAATTCCAGCTCAAGTTTCTGGACGGGATCCCAGTAATTTATTTTCTGCAATGGTAATAAATAAAGGAAGTTTCTCCGGAGTTACAAATAACATGACAGTTGTGGCATGGCAAAACGGAACTCAGGCTCTTGTTGGCAAGGTTATTCAAACAGGAGCGTTTGAAAGTCTTGTTATGCCGGTTTTTGATATTAACTCACTGGTTTCATGCAGGTTTTCTGTTTCCAGATTCGAAGGCATAGTTGAAGGGCAGGGAAACTGGGAAAATCCTCTTTTAATGAGGTTTATTCCAAGACGCGCAAGGGAAGAAATAAATATTGGTGATGTTGTAATTACAAGCGGTATGGGAGGCATTTATCCGGCAGGAATTAATTTAGGCAGGGTAAGCGGTGTAAATATACTTGAATATGAAACAACACTGGAAGTTGAAGTTGTTCCGATGATTGATTTTTCCAGATTGGAATATGTATTTGTAATCGAAGCAGAAACGGCAGAAATTACCCAGACAGGAATGGCAAATGATTAAAAGTATAATATGGACAGTTGTTTTTAGCATTGCTGCCGCAATTTTACAATCTACGCTAATTGCGAAGATCGCTTTTTTTAATGTTATTCCGGATATTGCGCTTTGTATTTTAGTTTTTTCTGCTTATGTGAACGGAACAATGACAGGACAGGTTTCCGGATTCTTTTCTGGAATATTTATAGATTTTCTTTCTGCAGCTCCTATAGGTATGAATTCTTTAATACGCACAGTGATTGGCGCTCTTGCAGGTATTTTTAAAGGAGCATTGTTTCTTGATTATGTTATTATGCCTGTTATACTTTGCGTTCTGGCAACAATAGTAAAAGCAATATTGGTATTTATTCTTAATTTGATTATGGGATCGGCGATTCCTGCATATTCGTTAATTAGTTCAGTTTTCTGGATTGAACTTGGCTTAAACGCATTAAGCGCGCCTTTGTTGTTTTTGTTATTAAGACAATTTAAGCCGATAATGACAGGCAGGAGTTAAGAATATGCATGAAAGCCAGATAAACAGGGTTTTTGTTTTTAAAGTACTGCTGATTATCGTCTTTTGCGCATATTCTGCAAGGCTGTTTGGTATGCAAATTCTTTCCGGCGATATTTACAGAACACGAGCAGAAGATATTTCCAGAAGAACATATTCAATTCCTACTCAACGCGGAGAAATTTACGACCGTAATGTAACCCGTCCTTTTGTTGTTAACAGGGATACTTTTGCAGTTAGTATTACTCCTGCCGAAGTTCCCAGAGGCAATATGGACGAAGTAATTAGTTCTGTTGCATTTATTCTTGGAATTACCGAAGATGAGATTAGAGGCAGGCTGCCGAATCAATACTTGCAGCTTTATCAGCCTGTCGAGATTGCATCTAACGTTCCTTTCTCTGCCATCTCTGCAATAGCAGAAAGAAAAAATACATTACCTGGTATTTCCTGGAACATCAAATCGATTAGGAATTATGTAAATGTAGGCAGTCTTTCTCACATTCTGGGTTATGTAGGTGATATTACCCGCGACGAACTTACAACTCTTTATAATCAAGGATATCAGCAGGGAGATGTGATTGGAAAATCCGGTATAGAAAGGCAATATGATGAACTTTTACGCGGTAAGCCGGGTTGGGAAACAAGAACAGTTGACTCCAGAGGAAGGCGAATCGCAGGTCAGGAGAATATAAACAGAGTGCCTCCGGATATGGGAAAAAATCTGGTTTTAACAATAGACGCTTCCCTGCAGACACTTGTAGAAAAAGCAATTGGAACACAAATAGGCGCTGCTGTAGTAATGCGGCCTTCGACGGGCGAAATACTTGCAATGGTATCATACCCTTGGTATGACTCAAATATTTTTACAGACGGTTTAACTTCTGATTACAGAGCTTTGGTTGATGATCCTGCAAAACCGTTTATTAATCGCGCGATTCAATCAAGTTATCCTCCTGCATCTACTTTTAAAATAATTTTAACAACATCAATTTTAGCGGATAATGTTTATGCTCCGGAACAGAGTATAAGGTGTCCGGGTGCAATCAGATACGGAAACCGTGACTGGCATTGTCACCTTCGCTCAGGGCACGGAAGATTAAATTTACGAGGCGCTTTGGAACAATCCTGCAATATTTACTACATGACTGTTGGAAGAGATAATGTAGGAGCAGAGAGAATCGTATCTTTTGCAAGAGATTACGGCTACGGAGAATTAACAGGTATAGATCTTCCCGGAGAAATTGCAGGATTTATTCCGACTCCGCAGTGGAAAGAACGCCGTTTTCATGAAAGATGGGTGTTAGGTGATACGATGAATATGTCCATAGGTCAGGGTTATTTATTAGTGACACCTTTGCAGATGTGCAATATGGTAAGCATGATTGTTAATGACGGAAAAATATATAAACCGCATGTACTAAAAGAAGTGCGTGATCCTGTTACCAAGGCTATAGAAAGAGTAACAAGACCAGAAGTAATTCATACAAGCGATATAAGCCCGGCAGTTTTTGAAGCAGTACGCCAGGATATGAGAGGAGTAGTAAGTCAGGGAACTGCTCAGTATCCGTTAAATATGAGGACAGTTCAAATAGCCGGTAAATCAGGTACTGCAGAAATAGGATTTGTAGATCGATGGCACTCATGGTTTACAGCTTATGCTCCGTTTAACAGTACAAATCCGGATGAACAAATTGTTGTTACGGTTATTATAGAAGCGGCAACTTTTCAGGTTTGGAGAGCATCCGCCGCATCTGCAATTATTTTTCAGGGATATTTTGCAAATCAGGATTATGAAAGCGCACTAAGATCCCTTGGATTTCAGTATATGATAAACTAACAGGAGCAAAAAAATTGAAATTTCGTGATATTCTTGGAATAGATTATTTATTATTACTTCCTGTTATCGTTCTTGTTATTTTGGGAATATTATTTATTTATTCATCAGGGATTACATCGGAAGGCCTTCAGGTTTCAAACGAATATATTAAGCAAATAATTTGGGCTTCCTTTGGGATTACTATAGCAGTGGTAATGTCAATGATTAATTACCGCAAATTTTATAACTGGTCGCTTTATATTTATCTTTTTTCATTATTACCCCTTGTTTATACGCTGCTTTTCGGACATGTTATTTATAATGCTTCGCGCTGGCTTAGAATAGGATCATTCAGCATACAAATGTCTGAATTTGTAAAAATAGCCGTTATTATTATGCTGGCGCGTTTTCTTGCAGACACAGATCGAAACAGAGGATCGTTTTCACGTTTTTTTATTAGCTGCATTATCGTATTTATACCCATGATAATAGTTTTGCTTCAGCCGGATCTTGGAACAGCATTAGTATATTTTGCAATATTAGTTACAATGATATTTTTAGCAGGTGTTCCATTACGTTTTGTTATGTTTATGGTATCTGGCATTGCATTAACAGGTATACTATTGGTTCTTCCGCTTTGGCAGACATTTATTTTACGAAAGTCACTTCCATATTTAACTGCACTTACCAATATTAAAATAATTGTTATATCGATTTTATTCTTTGCATTTATTGCAGCAATTGCTCTTTTTGGATATTTAAAATTTAAAAAGAGATATTTTTACTGGCTTGTATACTTGTCAGCAATTGTTGGATTTTCACTTGGCGCTTCTTATGCCGCAAGAGTAGTTTTAAAAAATTATCAGATTATGCGTCTTATCGTATTTTTAGATCCAAATGTAGACCCAAGGGGAGCAGGCTGGAATATAATTCAATCTGTTACAGCGATTGGCGCTGGAGGACCAACAGGGAGAGGTTTTCTGCAGGGAACTCAGAGTCACTACCGGTTTCTTCCTGAGCAAAGCACAGACTTTATATTTTCTATATTTTCTGAAGAAGCGGGCTTTATTGGCGGCATTTTTGTTTTTGCATTATATTTGTTTATTTGTAATCGTCTTTTATTAACAATGAAAACCGTTACAGATCCTTTTGCAAAGTATATTTGCGCAGGGCTTGCAGGAATGATTTGTTTTCATTTTATAATTAATGTTGGTATGACTATGGGAATTATGCCGATTACAGGACTTCCGCTGATATTTATGTCATACGGTGGTTCTTCGATAATAACATCGATGATAGGAATAGGGATTATCCTTAGTATTTATGTTAGAAGGTATAACCGCTAATGCCGGTAAGATATATAGATCCTGTAAAAGATTTTGGCAGTTTACTTTTAAAAATAGATAAACCTGCGCGTTATGTCGGAGGCGAAGCCGGAAGACTTGTATGTAATCCGGAAAAAAAAGAAGAAAATTTTAAAACAATAATTGCATTCCCCGATCTTTATGAAATAGGAATGGGGAATCAGGCATTAAAAATAATATACAATAATTTAAATGGAATAAAAGGTATTTCCTGCGATAGGGCATTTGCGCCTGCTCCTGATTTTGAAAAATTGTTACGCGAAAATAAATATCCTGTATACGGGCTTGATACGGGTATAAGCCTTATGTCTGTTGATTTGTTAATGTTTACGCTTGGTTATGAACTTGGTTTAAATGGAATTCTTACAATGCTTGATGTATCCGGTATACCGCTGCATTGCAGTGAAAGAGGTAATGATCATCCAATTATTATTGCAGGCGGTCCTGCTGTTTCAAATCCGCTTCCGTATTCTGAATTTATTGACGCTTTCTGGATTGGCGAAGCAGAGGCAGGATTTTTTGATTTGGCTGAGGAACTTGCAAGAATAAAGAGGGAAGGGAAGGGCAGCAGTATCAGAAAGGTATTACTGGAAAAAATTGCTTCTCATCCTAATATATGGGTTATTGGTAAAGGAAAAACAGAACGTGCTGTTGCATATAATTTTTCTGAAAATGCCGCAGTTTATCCTGTTCCCAGCATGAAAATTATACATAACCACGGAACTGTAGAAATTATGCGCGGATGCCCTAACGGATGCCGTTTTTGTCATGCTGGTTTCTGGTATAGACCATACAGGCAAAAAAATCCAGAATTAATAATTTCGCAGGTAAATGATCTTGTAACAAAAGGCGGCTGGCAGGAAATAAGCATTTCTTCGCTTTCATCCGGAGATTATACCGGCATTAAAGAATTAATCGAAAACTTAAATAATAAATTCAAAGATAAATATATTTCTTTTCAGTTACCGTCGCTAAAAGTTTCCGGTTTTTCGCTGTATATACTTGAACAAATTTCTATAACCAGAAAAAGCGGATTAACATTTGCAGTTGAAACGCCAAAAGATATCTGGCAGATGTCAATAAATAAAGAAGTTACGCGCAATTCTGCTGCTGAGATAATTAATGAAGCAAAAAAGAGCGGATGGAAAGGTGCAAAATTTTATTTTATGATAGGACTTCCTTTACCCGATGCAGGTTTAAGCGAAGAAGATGAAATAGTATCGTTTATCACGGATGTTGGAAAAAGAACAAGAATGCATTTTAATGTTAATGTTGGAGTATACATACCAAAACCGCATACACCTTATCAATACGAAGCACAGATTGATATGAAAACAGCAGAAAAGAAATTAGGTTTTATTAGATCTATGTTAAAACCACTGGGGCATAAAGTAAGCGTTTCTGATTTATTAATTTCGCAGATTGAAAGCTTGTTAAGCAGGGGAGACGAAAAAGCCGGCTTATTGTGCAAGGAAGCATGGCTTTCTGGAAGCAGGTTAGACCCCTGGTCAGAATTTATTAATAAGGACAAATGGCATGAAATACTTGAAAAAAATAAAAATTATGTTAACTCTGTATTTTCCGGGCAAATGAAGCCGTTACCCTGGGCACAAGTTAAATCTCTTGTGTCTAATGAATATTTAAGATGTGAAAAGGAAAAATCTGATAATTCTCAAAGAACACAGTCGTGTAAAGAAAAATGTAATTTGTGCGGTGTATGCGATAAAAAACACGCCGAAATGCGTAAAAATACGCTTATAATAGACAAAAAACTATCCGTTAACCATATTAATAAACAGGTTAACAATGAGAGTAATGCAGAAAAGAGCGATCCGTCAATTTATAGGGTAGTTTTTAGTTATTCCAGAGAAGGCAGCGCAGTTTTTCATGGTCATTTAAGTTATATAGAGATTTTTTCAATGTCATTCAGAAGAGCCGATATACCTGTTTTATATACAAAGGGATTTAACCCCCTGGCAAAAATGGAATTTGTATCTCCTTTATCAACTGGAATTAGCGCTAATAACGAAATAGCAGCAGCAGATTTTTCAAGTAAAATAGATACTGATAATTTTATCGCAAAACTTAATTCCAGTTTGCCGGAAGGAATTAAGATTAAACAAGCAGAATGCTTCCTGATTAAAAGCGGAATGAAGAAATATTCATTGTCATCGTTATTATGGGGATTTGCATACCAAAATAAAAATAACATTGATTATATTAACGCTAAAGAAGAAAAAGTTTATAAACAAAACCGTATTGATACAGAATTAAAATCAGTATTTTTGTTAACACGAAGCGAAGTGCTTGCTAAAAATGTAATAGATTACAAAACAGAATGGGTTTCATATTTTGATGTTTACAGGCATTTGTATAAATAGCGAATTATCGCTTTTTAATTATATTACAAAATATAAGATTAATTTAGGTAATATATTTATTTTTAACAAAAAAATCTAAAAATAAGCTTAATTGTTTTAGCAACTTAAAAAAAATATTTAAAAGTTTTTATAAATTTATGCAAAAAATAAATAGTATTAGTATATATTGTTAAAATATGAAATTGCTATATATGATTTTATAAGAAATAAACAATATTTATATTAAGAAGAATTAATTAAATACTGTAGGAGAAGAAATGAATGGTTTATTGAATAATAAAAAAACTGGTCGCGGAAATACGAATAATGAAGAAATTGAACTAGTAAAAAATTATCTGCGCAATATTCACCCAGAGTCAGCCAGAAGAGTAGATATAGCAAAAAGCACAGGATTAGGTCAAGATCGTGTATTAATAATATTAAATCTTTTGAGCGGTGTATGTGAAGATGAAAAAGGTAACGATGCAGAGTTTATACCTAAAGATTTTTTAGTCTTTGAAGATACTGACGAAAAAGAAACACGCTATGCAATATTTAAAGATATTGAAAATAAAATTTAATGAGGAAATTATGAATGAATTAATTGTAACTGATAGTTGGTTACCTACCACACCGCAAGAATTGATACCTTTTGTAGCTGTTGGAACAGCAGCTGTTAATGCAGCAAGAAAAGCATTAAAAACAAACAAATTAACAAAAGAGCAATTCGATAGTATTTTAGCAAAAGGTCAAGAACAGGGAAAACTTGTCTTTGATGTTAAAGCTGTAATAGGCGCTTTTATTAATAATACTCCATCTGCAAATGGTAAACGAACAGACCTTTTGCCTTTAAAGCAAGAAGTTGGTAAAACAGCGGTTTTTACAGAAATGGGTTTAACGCAAAAACAAGCATCAAATTATCAACTTATAGCAAAAAACCCAAATGCTGTATTAAAAGCAATGGAGATAGCAAAAGAGAATAATGATATAGCAACAGAATCTCTTGTATTACAGATAATAAAACAAGAAAACCGAAAAGATAAAAAAGATTTACCTAAAAATCAAAACAAACCTCGTACATGGAATTTTGTTTATCAATCCAGATTATCTTTTGCAAATGAAAATAAAAATGTTGTGGAAGTATTTGAAATAGCAAATAATTTTGAAGATGATGATTCAAAGGTAGAATTCTTTCATGATTGTATTAAAGCTTGTAAAAGAGCTATTGAAGAAATGGGTTATTAAATAATTAGTAATTAATTTTAATATAAAAGTATTAATATTGTTTAATATTAATACTTTGCTAATCTCCTCATATATTTGATAAAGAATTAATTTATCAAAATAAAATAATAGGTAAGGTGTATATGATCAGTGTTCAGAAAAGTATAGCAAATTGGCTTATGTTAGAGGTTCTTCCGCAAGTACAATCAAATCTTGTAACAGTTGATATTGAAACAATTCCTAATTGTACAGAATCTGAAAACGCAGGATTATTTTCAAGTCCAGATGATATTAAAACTGAGTTAATTGGCGGACAAATTAAAAAAACTGAGTTTAAATTATTTTTTATTAAAAAACATTTTAATACAGAAGAAAACAGACAAGATAATGAAGATTTTAAAGAAAAATTAGAAGAGATTATTACTAATATGAATAGAAGTTTTAATTTACCGCAAGACGGACGTGATTGGATAAGTATAGATATTAATGGAGGAATATATCCAGTTAAAAAAGATGATAATAATATTTTCGCAGATTATATTATTCCATTAAAGTTAATCTATGTATTATAAATATTGTTTAATAAATTATTTTTATTAAGATTAGATAAAATCATTTTAAGGAGTTTTAAATGGCAGGTATTTGGAATCAGGACTTTAAAGAAGTCGTAAAAGAAGGAGCTTCAGGAAATCAGTCTCAAAGAGGCATATTTTATGAAGATGATCGCAAGAAATGGAAAAGACTTACATCAGCTGAGGGGCATGAAATTTCTAAAAATCCAGAAGAAATTGAAAGAAATCCGATTGGACAGTCTACACCTTCTAAAGAAATTAGAAGTTATAATGATTCTTTTGATAAAGAAATCATTATTAAGAAAGGTGACTTGGATTACGAATTCTTTAACAATTGGATGGAAAGACGACCTATTGGTGACAATGCAAAATTAAAAATTGCAATTGTTGATTTTATGAAAGAAGAAATAGGAACAGTTCATAATAAGTACTTAGCAGAATCTTATATGGCTACAGTTACTGTAAGTACTGCTAACTTTACAGATGGTACTATTTCGGTTAGTTTTTCACAAGACGGCGATGTTACAACTGGAATTATTCAAAGGATTGATTGCAGTACTTCATCCAACCAAGCTACATTTGCTTATGGGTTCACACCTGCTGCAAAGATAGCAATAACTAATATTAATGTGAGCGAAGAATCTGTTTCTATTCCAATAGGCGGAGAAGCAAGAGTAGCAGTTTCTTTTTCACCATTAGGATGTCCATTTGACTTTACTGTAGAATCTGGAAATGACAATATAGTAACTGTTAAAAGATGGCAGCAATCTGTAGATATAACAGGATTAAAAACCGGTACTGTTACAGTAACTGTTAAAAGTACATTTGATCAAGCTGTAGTTGCAGAAATAGAGGTAATTGTTGCTTGATCTAACGAAAGTAGACAGATCAAGACAAGATTTAATATGGGTAGAGGGAGTAGAATATAAAATTAAAACCCTCTTCCCATATTGGTTAACTTTTGATAAAAAACTAGCAGAGATAAATAAAAATACTTCTCTTGACGAGTTTGATTATCTATATGAGATTAACATTCCAGAAAACCGACAAGCTGGATTTGATGAACTTTATAAATTTTATGAAAATAAGCAATTTTTACCAAAAGATATAGGTGAAAAAAGTAACATTAAAGTAATAGACTGGAATATTGACAGTGAATATATTTATACAGCATTTTTAACACAATATAAAATTAATTTGATTAAAGATGATCTTCATTATCATGATTTTATATCATTATTTAATTCGTTAAGAGGACATAAGATTAATGAAATTATTGAAGCGAGATTATGGACTAAGTCAATAGAATATAAAGATAATAAAAAACTAAAAGAGGCTGAAAATAAATTATATGAAAGTAGAAAAGAAATGTGGAGCCTAGAACATATAGAATCAAAAAAAATATTTGAAATGAAGTAAATATTTTTAAATAATTAATATATACAATTTTCTTTTTAAAATGAATTTTCAGGAGAATAAAATGAGTAATAAAAATAATAATATTAACATAAATGCTTCTATAGATACCAAAGAGCTTAAAAAAGGATTGAATGAAGCGAGTAAACTAATAATTGACTTTGCTAATGAAGCTGGTAAATCTTTAACAGGAATAGATTTTAGCAAATTTTTCGTACCTGCATCAGTTGCAGGAGCTTCTGTAGAAGCTTTAACTAAACTAAAGAAAGCGCTTGATGGTATGGCGGAATTATGGAGACAGCAAGAAAAAGCGGAAGTTGCCTTAGAAAATGCCGCTAAAAATAATCCATATTTAAACGATAGAGCAGTAAACCAACTGAAAAAATTTGCAAACGAAATGCAAAATTTATCTGGTATTGACAATGTTCTTATTATGCAGCAACAAACTTATTTAGCAAATATGGGTAGAAGTCAGGATCAGATTCAGAAAATTATAAGTACAGCCTCTGATATGGCAGCAGCAGGTTTATCAAGTTTCGATAATGCTGTTTATGAGTTAAATATTAGTTTAAATGGAATGACAGGTAATACTTTAGGAACAGTAACTGGAATAAAAGGATTGACAAAAGAAGCAATGGCTGCAGGGGATGCTATTGAATTAATGGCTCAAAAAGTTTCTGGTCAGGCTGAACAAGCTATGAAAACTAGCTCTGGTTCGGTTCAAGCATATAAAAATGCTTTGGGTAATTTAAAAAAAATATATGGTGAAGATTGGGAAAGAGTAACAAAAGGATTAAGAAATACATTAACAAATTATATTGAAAAAGTAGTTGCTTCGAAAGAAGCAACTAGAGAATGGAAAAAAGCGGTAGAAGAGCTTAAAGAGGATAGTTCAAATATAACTGCTTCTATAATTGTACGAGAAAATGAATTAATAGAGTTGCAGCATAGATTAGAAAGTTTAGTCAATGTTTATGAATATACATATAGAGATCTGAATGAAGATGTTTTACTTGAGCTTGATCTGCAGACTAAACGTAATACAGAATCTCAAATTGAATCATTCAAAGTTCAAATTGAAAATCAAATAAGATGGATTGAAGCATTAAAAGAAAGGCAGGATGTAGAAGAAGCTGTAGCCATTGCAGTAGAAAGAGCAAATAAAGCAGCTGAAACAGGATCAATAATTGCTTTAGAAGCAGCTGAAAAAACAATAAGTATGCAAAAAGAATTAGCAAATACTACACACAGAACAGCGATTCAAATTCTTAAAGAAAGAGCAGAAGCAGCTGCTGTTGAAGCTGAAGTTGCTGCAAAAATGCATCAAGAAAAATTAAATGCAGAATCAGAGGCCATCCGTATTCGACAGGAAATAGAAGCCTCTCTAGCTCTTGAAGAAGAGAGAATAATCCGAAAAGCTAAACTTGAAGGAAAAATTAATAATGATGCTAAAGAAAATTCTGAAGTTCAAAACCAATTAATAAACGCAAGATATGCCGCATATGAAAAACTGCTTCAAGCAGCTCAAGAACATCTTGCTTTAGCGCCAGAAGAACAAAGAAATGCAGATGAATGGAAGAAAAAACTTGAAGAAGAGTTCATTGAACAAAGAAAACTTGTAGACGTTGAAAAGGAAAAAGAAGAAATAAGAGGCAGAGTTCAAAAGCTACAACAGGAAGTAAGTAACGAAACAACTCGAATTAATGAACTAGTTAGAGAAGCAGTTTTTCAGGAAGAATTATCTATTATAAGTGAAAAAGCACTTGTAGAACGAATAAAATTTGAAGCCGAATATAGGAGAAAACAAAGAGAAGAAATACTTGAAGATCAATTAAAAGTTTTGGAAGAAGCACATAGAGAAGGTATTATCTCAACAGAAGAATATCACAATGAAAAAATGCAGCTTGCGCAAAACTACGCTACTTTAGAAATAATGATAGAAAAAGATAAAATGATTAAAATAGAGCAAGCTCAAAAAGAAATGTTTCAAAATATGCTTACATCAATAGATAATATTCTTAATAAAACTAAAGAAATAACTGGAAAAATATCATCTGCATGGACTGAATTAATTGATAGTAACATGGAGAAAAAAATTGAGGAAAATAAAAATTCAATTGAATGTGATGAGGAAAGAGCAGCAGAAGAAGATAAAATTAGAAAGAAAGCTGCTTATGAAAGATATAGAGCTGAGATGGTAGGATGGGCAGCAAATGTAATATTAGCTAATGCACAGGGCGCAATGATGGTAATAAGAGGTTTCTTAGACGGTGGATGGCCAGGCGCCATAGCTGCTGCAGCTATGGCTACAATTCAACTAGCAACTGTAATATCAGCTAAACCAAATGCTCCTAGTTTTCATCAAGGTGGTATGATTCAAGGAGCTTCGAATAGAGAAGTACCTTTTATTGGATTAGGAAAAGAATATGTTTTGACAAATAATCAATTTAAAAATGCAATGAAAAATAACGCAGAATTGGCTAGTTTAAAAAATAATGGAGGGGGAATTAATCTGAATATTAATGTTAAGAATAATGCTGCTAATATAGCTTCTGTAAATCAGCAAATTACTCCTGAGGGATTAGAAATAACTATAGAAAAAATAGTTAGTAAAGGTCTTGGAGATGGAACCTTTGATCAATCTTTAGCTGCTCAAGGATATAATTTACAAGGAGTAAGTATAACTTAAATATTGTTAAAAATAAAATATTTAGTATATTTTAGATATAAAAAAGGAAAAATATAAATGAAAACAATGGATTGGCCTGAAAAGGTAAATACAAAAATTAGTTTAGACGGAAACTATTCACAGGAAGATGGATTTGTTAAAACTTTAAGATTCGCAAACGGAAAAGAAAGAACATGGCAATCTAATTCATATATTCCAATGAAGTATCCAGAATTATCTATAATGTTAGATAATAAAAAAATAATAGATGATAATGATAAATATAATACAGAAAAAAAGATTTTTGATTTTTGGTTCAAAGTACATTTAAGAAATGGTATTCTACCATTTCACTTTAAGCAATTTGAATATCCTGATAATGTAGCTGTTTATCAATTTATACCTAATTCATTAACTTTTGACGAAACTGATGGAATAGTAAAGGCATCTTTTGGGCTAAAAGAAGTTGCTCAAATGGATGGAGAAATAGAATCTAATTTATGGGTAACCTTATTAGATCAAAATGCTTCAGACGAACTTCCTTTAAGCGGAAAAGTTAATAAAATATTACAAACTATTAGTAATTTTCTTAAATGGATTAAAGAGTTAATAAAAGGCGGAAATACTTGGTTACCTCCTGTTAATATAAAATCCGAACTTAAAACTGATAATTTAAACCCAAAACTAAATTATTTATGTAAAGTAGTAGCTGATCCTATACAAAGCGGAGTATATCAATTAATAGCAGGTATTGAGGAACCAACAATTGATGATTGGGAATTATTTGATAGCACTGTAGATCTAGTTAATGAGCAAGAATTAGAATCAGCGATTAATAATCATGATTTAAGTCAAATTGCTCATGGTGGAGTAGAAGTTAAATTTAATGAGCATAAAGAAGATTTTGATAATCCACATGAAGTAACAAAAGTACAGGTAGGATTAGGAAATGTTGATAATACAAATGATTTAAATAAACCTATTTCTAATCTAACACAAACTGCATTAAATTTTAAAACTGATCAAGCCGATTTTGAATTACATTTAAATGATAATGATAATCCTCACAATATTAATAATGCTCAGGTAGGATTATCTAATGTTACTAATGATGCACAAGTAAAAAGATCTGAAATGGGCAGGTCTGATATAGCTCCTGCAGCAGGCTCAAGAGTAGCAACACTAGATCCTGTTTTAGGGACTGTTCCTGCAAACCAATTACCAGAAGGCGGCGGACTTTTAGCTGTATCACGTGATAATACATTATTAGGCCAGGGAACTCCTAGCAGTCCAATGGGGTTGGCAAATATAACGCTCACAAATGCAGCGGCATCAGAAACATTGCCTTCTACTGGACAAATAGGAGTAATAACACAAACAATTAGAAATAATTTAAGAAGATTATTTGAACTAGTAAGATTTTTCCCTACAAATACATCTACAGAAAACGATAGAATAATGAGACACGGAGAATGGGCTGGAGGTAATTTTGATTTGTTAACAACTCCAGGTTTTTATAATATAAGAAGTAAAAATGTAACAAGAAGTCCTTTAAATACTGTATTAATTGGAATTGAGGGGAATCCATTTCCCGTAGAACAATCTATAGTGATGACAGGCACTGTTAAAGTATTAGCTACATCATCAAGTAATGTAACACAGGAACTTACAGTGTTTAACAGAGCGGGTTTGGGTACTAATGATACAACAATGTATTATAGATCGATGGAAGCAGGTACATGGAGCAATTGGGTAAGGGTTAACGGAACTGGGATAAACTATCCATCAACCCAGCCGCCAGCCGAGATTCTTACTGTAACTTATTCAAGGCACCTTTATAATAGTGCAGGCGGGTGTACAGATAATCAAGGTACATTTCCTTTTATTTATCAACCGGTTCTGGTTTTTACATATAGTACTACTTCTGCGCCTGGAGGAAGTGGAAATCGAAATTATGCATTTCAGATAGGTTCAAACGCACAACAAAGAGGATTGCCAGGATCTTTTAGATCAGGTTCATGGTTTATAGATACCGTTGGAGCAGTTCATCCAACATGCGGAAATTGGGTTACATGTACAGTAAAGAGGTGGTTATGATTACATTAATGGCTTTAAAAGGAACATGGATGGATATAGATCATGAAACAATGATTCTTATATTACATGTATATGAAGATGGGGTTAAAACAGATAGAAACATAGAATATGTAGTTAATAAATTTGATAATAATTTTATAAACCAAAAATTATGGACTTTAATAAATGAAGACCAAAACAAAGAAAAGAAAATTAAAGTAGATGAAAATTATTACATGCTTCAGCTTGCAGGAAAAGCCACTTTGAATCCCGGTACCAGAATTATTGGAGAAGGTATAGAACGTAGAATCGTTTATGATGCAGACATTACAAAAGAAATGAATAATAAAATAAGAGAAAGGTTAGATCATTATTATTCTGGATTTGAACAGGCAATGGCAGAAAGAGCGCCAAAGAGAGCAGAAAACAGAAAAAGAATTATAGAAGCATTATTAAATGCTGATAAATTACCCGAGTGGCCTTATATTGATTTACAGGTAATAGAGGAAAATGCGTGAATTTATTAACTATTAACATTGTAAGTAGTTGTAATAAATCTTGTTATTATTGTCCAACTAAGAGATGGCATAATGATATAGATTATAAGTTTCCATTTTTAAATGATAAAGATACTTCTAATTTAACAGAGGAACAAAAAGAACAAACAAGAAAAAAATTAAATGCTTTAACTAATGATTCTTTATTAAAATGGCTGGATAGTTATCTAGGTCCTAAAGAATGGTTAATAGAGATTACTGGTGGTGAGCCAGGATTATATCCAGAAGTTCAAACTTTAATTACCGAATTAAATAATAGAAATTATTTTGGATTAGTAAAAACAAATGGTTCGTTACCTATTCCTAAATCTAATAATTTTAAGATAATCTCCTGTTGGCACTATGAATCTGATTTTCCTGAATACTTCGATGAAGTTATTATAATAAGAAACCCTCAGGATGATTGGCATAAAAAATTAGAATACTGTAAAGAGAATAATATTATATTTCATACCACTTTATTTGACGAATGGTATGCTACAGGTAAATATATTAATCCGGAAAGATGCAAATTAAATCATATAATTAATTACTGTCATATAAATAGCATGGGACAAATTAGTGGTTGTTCAAGAGAAATCGTAAATGAAGAAAGAAATATTTTTAACATGAGTAGGCCAATAATTAAGAACGTATCAAAAGAATGTCCTAAATGTAAAAATATTAATGATGTAGAAATGTTCTTACCTGATACAATTAAATTAAAGATAGGGGTGTTATGAATACAATTGATTTTTCCAGACTTTTTCAGAGACAATCGGGAGTATCTTTTCCTATATTGATTGAGCTTAATCACCCTGAAAAAAAAGATTCTTGGCATTTTACTTCAAATAACGTAGATATCGAATGGAAAAAAAAATGGTATACAGCTGTTCCAATGACATATAAATTTCCTACAACTAGAGATGGAGTTACTCAAGGTGGAACGCTGGAAATAGATATTGATCAGCAACAGCTTATTGATCCAAAATCAGATTATTATTATGAACTTTTAAAATGGTTTGATGAGATTGATGATCTTGCAACTATCAATGTTGTTGCTTTAATTAATGAACAAGGAGATATAGATCAGATAAGCCAATTAACACAAATGCATGGTACAGTGACATGGGACGGCGAGAAGATTAGCTGGAACTTAGGAGCAGATGACAGAATGAACATGCAAGTTAATCCTTATCAATTTGATTTTGATTCATTAACAGGATGACAGATTTAATAGGAATTCCTTACAAGATTCATGGCAGGGATGAGTCTGGATTAGATTGCTTTGGGTTAATATGGCTCATAGCCAAAAGAAAAGGAACACCTATTAAAGATCCTATATATAAAGGTTTTAACCCTTCACTTTCAAGTTTAGCAGACGAAGTAGGACTTATTAAAACTAAACCTGATACAGGATGCGTTTTAGAAATAGAAAAAGAAGGAAGATTACATTTAGGATATTCATTGGATCGAAAGAGAATGATACACAGTACTTTTGAAGATGGTGTAATAATAGATGATATTGTTAAGTATAAAGTGAAGGGCTATTATACATTTATTAAAGGAAGTAAAGAAGAAAAATAATGGGAATAATAAATGTCTATAAGGGCTTAGAACCTACGCCGATACATTATAATTTTAATGGTCGAATTAAAGATAATCTTGAATTGGACTGGAATTACACAAAAATACTATTAGGGAATAAAGAACTTGATTCAGATTATGAAGTAAAAGAAAATGATATAATTTTAATTAATGAGTTACACGGAATAACAACGGCAGCTGTAATAGTAGGAGTAGTATCTATAGGTATTGCAATAGGTACTGGAATATATACAGCAGCACAGATTAAAAAAGCAGAAAAAGAGTTAAAAAACGCACTTAATAGAGTGGGGACAAGTAACAATCAAAAAGAAATAAGTTCAATACCAAATATAGGTGACGCGAAGAATGAAAGAGCGGACGGGAAAACTTCCCCATTAATTTTAGGAAAGCATATATTTGCGCCATATTTTATGTCTGAACCGTACATGAGAATAGATACAGATAAACCAAATGATGGAGAAGATTTATACTGGTATGGTTCGTTCTTGATGGGTCAAGACGGGCTTTGGATTGAGAAAGTAAGAAACGGTACTATAGACTTGGTAAATATCCCAGTAAATGATTACAAGCCTCAATCTGGTGTATTTAATTTTAACGAACCTGAAAACTATGATTCTTCTAATCCGCCGCCGTTTTATGACGAAAAGAATCTTATAGAGATAGTACAATGCGGAAAAGATTTTGAGAATGAAATATTTGAAGAAAAGTGGGTAGATTCATTAGAGTCTTGTGTAGAGATAGGTAGAAAGAAAAAAGACGGCGGCGGAGTAATTGATGTAATCTTTGTAGACGATGATGGAATTGATCCTGTAATAAGAGAGACAGCAAAGTTTCCTATGGAAGTAGAAATAGAAGTGCTTGTAGATGGACTTCACGGATGGGATTCGCAGCAAGGAGTTGCAACACCTGCTACTGTAGATTTTTCTTTAGAGTGGTCAAGAACAGGAGAAGGCGGATGGGCAAAAATACCAATAACTTTTATAGATGATACTACAAGA
>Ga0123356_10000371_pt1 | contig 51086 bp, 44 predicted proteins | sample TergutEmb28metaG_2_FD_92546 | JGI IMG/M metagenome (GOLD analysis project Ga0123356, IMG submission 92546) | Embiratermes neotenicus P3 segment gut microbial communities from Petit-Saut dam, French Guiana - Emb289 P3 | ecosystem: Host-associated > Arthropoda: Insects > Digestive system > Gut ...
ATATTTAGATCCGCCGTATAATCAACATCCGTATGGCTCAAATTATTTTATGCTTAATTTAATACTTGAAAATAAGATACCTGAAAATATTAGTAAAGTATCTGGTATTCCTGATAATTGGAATCGTTCCGCTTATAATAAAAAACAATATGCATATTCTTCATTGGCTGAACTTGTAGAAAATATTAAAGCAAAATATGTCCTTATATCATTTAATTCTGAAGGATTTATTTCTCTTGAAGAAATTACAAGTATGCTGCAAAAATTTGGAAAACTGGAAGTACTGGAAACATCTTATAATACCTTTCGCGGCTGCCGTAATTTATCAAGTCTTGCAGAACAAGGTTCACGTGACATACATGTAACAGAATATTTGTATTTATTGGAAAAGTAATATGGCTAAATACTCATTGCATAATAAAGCATATTTTATTATTATTAAAAAAATATGATGAAGATAAATTTAAAGATAAAGGGGCAATAAACTTTGGAATTAACTGTAAAAAATCTGTGGAATAAAAATTTCTCATTATTAATTATTGGGCAAATAATGTCCATTTTCGGAAATATGATACTCAGTTGGGCTTTACCTTTTTATATTTTGGATATAACCAATTCTCCCGCCATTTTCGGATTGGTTTTAAGCGTGCCTTATATTTCCTTAATAATTATGTCTCCAATTGGCGGCATAATGGCAGACAGGCTAAAAAAACAGCGAATAATGTTTTGGCTTGACCTAATCACCACAATAATAATTGTTTTATATATGATAATAAATAGTTTAATTACAGCGGCAATACCTCTTGTTATTGTAAAGCTGCTTGCTCTTAATGCAATTCAGGGTATGTATATGCCTGTGGTACAATCTGCGGTTCCGGCACTTGTGCCGCAAGATAAACTTATTCCCGCTAATTCTGCAGTAACAGTAATAAATTCATTATCTAATTTAATCGCCCCAGCCGCCGCAGGTATTTTATACGGCAATTTTGGTCTTTTTCCAATTTTAATAATAAGTGTTTTTTGTTTTGCTATAACAGCAGTAATGGATTTACTTATTAATATACCATATAAAAAACAAAACAGTCATGAAAATGTTTTTCATATGATAAAAGATGATATGTCTTTAGCTGTAGACTTTGCAATTAAGGAAAAACCTTTGCTTGCAAAATTTGCGATTATAGCATTTGTATTTTCTATAACAATAGCTTCAATGTTAATTGTTGGAATTCCTGTACTTATCACAAAAAATTTGGGTATGGGAATGGATATGGTTGGGATTAGCAGTAGCATTATGATGGTTGGAGGGCTTATTGGCGGAATTTTGGCAGGAACATTGGGAACACGATTGACCATAAAAAAAGTTTATTTGCCTTTATTATTTTGTTGTATATTTGTATTGCCGATGGGAATTATTTTTTTATTTAATACATCAGCTTTTTTGGTATATGTTGTTATAACTGCATCAAGTGCTTTTGCCCTTATATGCGCTACAATTTGTAATATTCAGTTTTTTGCTTATGTGCAAGGGGAAACGCCATCTAAACTTATCGGGAAAGTTATGTCTATTTTATTAATAATGCCTTTTTTGGCAAATGCATTAGGTCAACTTTTATTCGGTGTACTTTTTGAACAGTTTGACGAATTACCTTGGCTAATTATATTTATTGCTGCATTTTTATCATTTCTCATTACAATATATACACATCATATTTTTAAAAATGTATCAATTTCTGAAAGTACAAAAGAATAAATACCTTTAAATCCTGCTAAAGCAGTATTGGAAACTAGTTTGTTGTGCTCATTGTAAAGAACAGGTACTCCGCAAATTGGTATTGTCATAGTTGGGTTACAGCGTGTCATAGTTGGATGACATACCGAATATAAGGAAACTCATGAAAAATCTGAATATTACAGTATATAAGCTTCCCTTTTTTTCCAGAATTTTGTACCATAACAAATATATGAAATTAGCATTTTTGCCTTTCAGAAAAAAGATTCAGATTGTTTCAAACAGGGAAGAAACCTACTCATTGCCTACAGAGCAGGATCTTATAAGGGCCGGCTCTTTATTGGCTAAAGAAAGGAACTTTAAAGACCTTGTAATCAGTTTTGTAGAACAAGCCCAGGATATAAGCCGGACTGACCTTTCTGCTTTTTATATCTTAACAGAGCCGGATAACAAAAAAAGCGATTTAAAATTGATTTTTAAAAGGGGAAGATATCCCGTTCCGGAAATAATTTCCGGCGAAACTGAACTTATAACTTTTTTACGCGATTGCAAGGAAGCGTTAATTTACAATAATAAACCGGGAAAAGATAATAATCATTCCTTTTTAAAAGAAGTTTTAATTAATCCTGATATGAAAAGCGCCATGGCTCTTCCTATTGTAAGTCCGCCGCGCGAAATCGGCGTTTTATTTGTAGCTTCGCAAAAACAATGTTTTTTTAACAAAGCTCGTTTTCATTTTCTGGATTGTTATACAAAACTGGCTGCGGGAGCGATGCAGACTACCAAACTTTTTAACGAAACTATCGAGTCATCGCGCAAAATAGATTCGCTTGAACGGTATCAGGAAAATGTTTTTAATTCCATGACAAACATGATAGTAACAACCGATGCGCTCGGTCAAATTTACTATTTTAACGAAATGGCATCGCAGATAATGGGTCTTAAACAGGACGATCTCGGCCGTTCGCTGGAAAATACATTTAAAAATTCACTTTCTCCCAAAACTGTAAAAACAATACTGCAGAGCCTTGGCGATGGCAATGAAATTCTCGGCCTGGAAGGAATTTTCCGTAACGGCAGTAATGAAGTTGATTATTCACTTAATGTTTCGCCTTTAAAAACACCCCGCGGAAAAAAAGAAGGGCTTACGCTTCTTTTTACAAATCAGACCCGCGAAAAAGAATTAAAAGATACTGTACAGGCAGTCAGCGAAGAAAGGCGGATAATTAAAGATATGTTCTGCCGTTATATGTCGCATGAAGTAATGGAAAAAATGATGGAAACCCCGGATAAAATAAATCTTGGCGGGGATAAAAGAATTGCAACAGTATTTTTTGCAGATATCAGAGGATATACAAGTTTTTCAGAAGGGCGTGAACCGGAAGAAATCATAGAAATCCTTAATGAATATTTTCATGAAGCAGTTGAACAGGTTGTACAGCACAAGGGGTACATCGATAAATTTATTGGTGATTGTATAATGGCTGTATGGGGTGTTCCCATGGTGCCGGAAAAAGATGATGCAATTAATGCTGTCCGCTGCGCGTTAGCTATTCAAAAAACTGTGCGTTCTGATAAACGGAAATTTTTCCGTAATGTTGCATCCCGCTTGCGTATCGGTATAGGAATAAATACAGGGCCTCTTGTAGCGGGGAATCTTGGCAGTATGCAAAGGATGGATTATTCCGTAATCGGAGATACTGTTAATCTTGCATCGAGGCTGGAAGGTGTTGCCGGAGCTGATGAAATAATTATTTCTCATGCTACAAGAGCTCAATTGGGAGATGCTTTCGATTTTGAAGAAAGACCTGCAGTCCGCGTAAAAGGAAAAGAAAAACCAATTCAGGTTTATAATGTTACAGGAATGAAATAACAGGAGACAGAAAATGACAGATTTAATAACTTTTTTTATTAATGCAATTAATATTCCTACAGTTGTATTAATTTTAATACCATTGGCGGTTTTATTGCTTGTGCCGTTAACACTTTGGTTTATCAGTACAAGGATATTTAAGTTCCGTCTGCGTAAAATTATCAATGTAAAAGATGAAGAGCAGATAATGGAAGTTATTAAAAATTTTGAAAAAAATTACCCTGGGAAAAAACTTTTACGTTATTCAAAACGAATGGAAAGATATTCCCGGCAGATGGGGTCTCGTGTTGTCCGTGAAACTGGTCTTGCAGATTTATGGCTTAATAAATTAACAATATCAAAACTGCCTCGTAAAACAGATTTAAAACGCGTATTGCTTTACTGTCCTTCATCTTTTCTTTTTAAAGCGTTTCTTGCAGCGGGGAAACATCCGGGTTTGCAGAAAACTTTCAGAAACTGGATGGTAAACGAAGGTGAAGACAAAGTTATTCGTCTTTTATCGGAAACCTGCAGGGGAGAGGAATTTGAACCTTCTTACGGAAAATATTTTGTAAAAAGCCATGGAGAACTTTTACGTGAACTTACAGGCGAGCCGGAATGGTATGCGCGGTATTTTGCGTACCAGGTTCTGCTTCTGGACAAGGAATCTCTTACAGAAAGAAGTTTGGAAGACGGACTTAATGATTCACACCCGTTAATAAGAAAAATTATAACAGAAAACATTTCCTTTGAAAGAAATAAAACATGGACTATAATGTGGGATAAACTTATACATGACCCTGTTTATGAAGTCCGCGAAGCAGCCCGCAGGCGGATAACAAAAGATTTTATGGATCTTTACAGTCCTAAAAATGCAGAGTTGGATGATGATGAAAAAGCGCGTGTTCTGGAGCTTTTGGATCCAGGCTGTCAGGAAGACCGCCTTTTTGCCATGGTTTCGCTGGACAGCGATAATAAAGTTTTACGCTACCATGCAGCGGCATTCATGGATAAATGCGGAGCGCTTTCTTCGCTTCTTGCAAAAAACACTCTGGACGATCCTGTTACAGTAAATCATAGTGTTTCGGTTTTACAAAAAGCTCTGGAAGTAAATGTTTCCGGCTTTCTTAAAGAGTATCAAACAGGCGATGGCGCTCCATTGCTTGTTGCAGCTCGTCTTCTCGCTGGTTCAGGAGGAACGCAGGAAAATATTTGTTATCTGGAAAAAAAGGTATTTGCATTTTTTAACAATAAAAAACCGGATCCGTCTACAGGCGAAATATATATAAAAACCCTGGAAGCTGTTGCAAAAAACGGTAATGTAAAATCTTTTGAAATATATTCAGACGAACTTTCAAGAAGGGAAAACGATCCGCTGTTTCTGAAATTTCTTCTTGGTAAAATTCCAGACGGAGCGCAGGCGCTTTTTACACCGCACCTTTTCCGCTTTCTGGAAAACACATCTTTTGTTTTACGCGAAGAACTGGTACATGTGCTTGGAACTTTTGATGCCGATATAATTTTACCAAAAGTTTTAAATATATTAAACGGAAGCCGCGTTGATTATCCGCATGTTGTCCGTATATCAGCTTTAAAAATTCTGGGGCGCCTGCGGCTTCCTTTCTGCCTGCAGAGAATACTTGAAAATCTTCCTACGCTGGAAAAAGATGAAATGGATATATTCGGAAGGTTAATTGCAAGCTGTTATCCGCAGGATATTTTTGAACAAAAAGTAAAACCATTAATTGAATCTCCTGATGCAAGAATACGTTCATCGTTAATATCGATTTTACCGATAACGCAGAATCAGACATTTTTAAAAGAAATACGAGCTTCTTTAAAGGATGTTGATCCGGATGTAAGAGTAGCTGCAATTAAAGCTCTTTTAGGTTTCGGCGAAATTAAATTATTGAATCAAGAAACATCGATGCTTCGCGATCCTGTAGAAAGGGTGCGTTTGGCTACAGCAGAAGTTATTGCAATGTTTGGAAATGAAGCCGCTATGGAAATATTAAAAACAATAACGGCAGATCAAAATGAAACTGATATTGTTAAAATCGGTGTTATTACAGGATTGGGTCAGGCAAAAAGCGCAGAAGGCATTCCTATTCTTGTTTCAATACTGGAAAAACAGGAAGATTTACGTCCAGCCGCAGAAAAAGCTCTTTCAAACAGAGTTTCAAAACGCGATATTACACAGTTAATAGATATATTCAAGGATTCAGAACCGCCGCTTAGAGAAAAATTAATTCCTGTATTTAAAGCGATGGGAAGAAAAGCAGAACCGCAGGTAGTAGAAATTTTAAAAGATGAAGTTGCGTCCTTTAAACCATACCTTGTAAAAATACTTGAAGAGACAGGTTATATAGATGAAGCAAAGCGGCGGCTTTCCAACAGAAATGTAGAAGTTAGAAGGGAAGCTGCGTTATTGCTTTCGCTTATTGATACATTGCCGGCGTTCCGCGGTTTGGTTCTTGCAGCAAAAGATCCGGATCAAGAAGTACGTGTATGTGTTGTTAAAGCTCTGGAAAAACTTAAAAGTTCCCATAGCAGAGATATTCTTGAAAAATTAAAAGAAGATCCCGACAGCCGTATCCGCAAGTATACTTACTGGGCGCTGGAAAGACTTGATTCACTTGCCATGGAGTAGGGATGAATTTTAAAAGAAGAAAGTTATGAGAAAATTATTATTAAGTGTTTTAGTTTTAATTTTATTAGCTGCTTGCAGTAAAACGGTTTTACCTGCTGCAAAGGAGAAGGATATTGACGCATCGCAGTCGTCATCTTCATCGTCTGGTGAATCATTAATACAAGTAATAATCGCAGAAATAGCAGCTAATATGGTAAGTTTAAGCGGCGGTGTATTTAAAATGGGTAGTCCTATAGGAGAGGAAAACAGATCGCCAAATGAGAATTATCGTACGGCAAATGATGGCGATGTAACATTAAACCCATTTAAGATTAGTAAGTATCCTGTTACTCAGGAGCAGTATTTTGCTGTTATGGGAACTAATCCTAGTAGTTTTAAAACACCAGTAGCGCCAGAAATAAATACTAATAAACGTCCTGTAGAACAAGTTAACTGGTATCATGCGATAGCTTTTTGTAACAGGTTAAGTATTTTAGCCAGTTTGACTCCTGTTTATACGGTAGCAGGAAAAAGTAATGTTGATGCAGGTGTCTGGTTACATTCTGCAGTGCCTACAGATTGGGAAACAACGTGGAATGCAGTAACAGTAGACTGGACAGCCTCTGGATATAGATTACCAACAGAAGCAGAATGGGAATATTCCTGCAGAGCAGGGACAACTACACGTTATTGGAGTGGGAACGATGAAACATCATTATTAGGAAAAGCAAATGTACGGGATTTAACATGGATAGATGCTTTAATTAATGAAGGTGAAGATATTAGTTTTTTTGTTTTTGTAAATATTCGTGATGGGCATATTTTTACTTCACCAGTTGGAAGTTTTTCGGCAAATGCATGGGGATTGTATGATATGCATGGAAATGTGTATGAATGGTGTTGGGATTGGTATACAGATTCATTTGATGATGCTGGAGGCAGTGTTAACCCTATTGGTCCCGCATCCCCTGGGTCTCGTCGCGTTATTCGCGGCGGGAGCTGGGACGTCAATGGTTGGTCTCTTCGTTCGGCCTTTCGGCTCGCGTACGATCCAGCCGACAGGTTCAGCTACATCGGCTTTCGTGTTGTGCGCTCAGTACCTAATGAAACAATTAACTGCTGGACGAGCTAAATAGTAATTTCTCCAAACCTACCACCCGCAGCGAAGCTTCTAGCATCCTAGCCACAGGGGGTAAGCTCCTCTCCGCTTTTCTATAGATTACTTCATATTATATGGCGGAATCCTCCATAGTTTTCTCGCCTATGCAGGCAGCAAGATATTATTTGTACTCTATTTGACAATCAATATATAAATCAATACAATAAAAGTACAAGGTGTATGTTTAAATTTAAAAAACTGTACCTTGTAAGGTGCAATTGCACTACAATTTTAAGAATTAGAAACCCAAAATTAGAGTTATTTTACAACAGAGTTTTGGCGCTGTGGAAGAATCCAGAGCTATTATACGCGACGAGTCTATTAGTAAAACTCGCAAATATTTAAGTAGAAATATCAAAAATGCCTGAAAAATATAAAAAAACTCTTGCACTGGCTAGTGCTTTATTTCCTGATGAAAAATGGATATCAACAGAGCATAATATATGGGTAGCGAAAAGCCGTCTTTCGCAGAAGGAAAGGGAAGCTAAAAAATGGGAAAAAGAAATGTCACAAGCAAGAATCTTAACAAATAGAGGGAGTGTAGCGTTTTTTCTGCCTGATTTATTTTTACATGCTGGTAAAGGAAGTCAGTCTGCGGATTTAGTACTTGATGGAGAAGTAGTAGAGATGAAGACTATAACATCAAGTAGCAGAGAGACATTAGGTGGTAAATTTAAAAAAGGCTATAAGCAGGGTGCTTTGTTATTACAAAATTACAAGATAAAAGGAAATGAAATTACAAATGTGCATTCAGTATTTATACGATTATTATCTGACATTCCCATAAAAAGTGTAAAAGCAAAAATAGCAGGTGTATTGAAATATCACCTTGATGATGGAAAATTAATATGTTTTTTTGATAAAACTGGTGAATTATATACATGGACTTTTGATGAACTTCGAGCAATTATTGGCACATAGATAAAAAAAATGCCCGACCTTGTACATACAAGACCGGGCTTGGAAAATGAGGCTACAACGCCGCCCTCATTCAGTGGCGATCCCCTTTCAGGAACTTCTTAAATATAGCAAATTTATGTAACATTGTCAAGCAAAAATATCTAAAAATATTTCTCCAAAAACTCTTTCCTAACCCGCAACAATTCCTCCCGTGGAAGAATCGAAAGCGCTTTCCATCCAAGATCCAGTGTGCAGGATATATCACGGTTTTCATATTCGCCTTGTGTAAGGAATAATTGTTCGAACTTTTCTCCGAATTTTAAATGATGTTTGTCGTCTATGGAAAGTTCTTCTTCGCCGATAATCGAGACTAAATTCCGGATCTGTTTTACCCTGGCATAAGATGTTAATAACTGATTAGATAAATCTTTATGGTCTTCGCGTGTAAAACCTTCTCCTATTCCGTCTTTCATAAGACGCGAAAGGCTGGGAAGCCCTGCAACAGGCGGGTAAATGCCTTTCTGGTTAAGATCGCGTTCAAGGACAATCTGCCCTTCTGTAATATAACCTGATAAATCTGGAATCGGATGGCTTATATCATCATTAGGCATTGTTAAAATTGGAATTTGAGTAATGGAGCCTTTTGCCCCTTTTATTCTTCCCGCTCTTTCATAAAGAGATGACAAATCAGAGTATAAATATCCCGGATACCCCTTGCGCCCGGGCACTTCACAGTGAATAGAAGAAACTTCTCTTAATGCTTCACAGTAATTGGTCATATCGGTCATAATAACAAGAACATGTTTGTTTTTTTCAAAAGCCAGATATTCAGCTGCAGTTAGGGCGCAGCGGGGAGTTATAAGACGCTCAAGAGAAGGAGAATCTGCAAGCGACAAAAAAACTGCCGTTCTGGAAAGAACGCCTGATTGTTCAAAATCATCAAGAAAAAAACGCGCAACATCATTATTAACGCCCATTGCACAAAATACAATTACAAAATCCTGCGATTCTTCAGTTTCAGCTGAGCTGTTATTTATTATTTTTGCCTGACGTACTATTTGCGCGGCAAGACGGTTATGCGGAAGCCCGTTGCCGGAAAAGATAGGAAGCTTTTGCCCGCGTATTAATGTATTCATTCCGTCAATGGAAGATATTCCTGTTTGGATAAAATCCCCGGGATAAATACGTGCATACGGATTAATCGGAAAACCGTTAATATCATAAGTTTTGGAAGAAAAAATATTTCCGTATCCGTCTATTGGTTCTCCAAGTCCGTTAAATACCCTTCCCAGAATACCGGTACCAACGCGGATTTTCATCGGCTTTTCTAAAAATTCAACTCTTGAGTCTTCTGCAGAAAGCCCGGCGCTGTTTCCAAAAATCTGAATTGCAGCCCAGTCTTCGCTTAAATCTATTATACGTCCAAGCCTTTTTTTGTTTTCTCTGTCATAAACTGCAACAACATCGTTATAACCTGCATTAGAGCTGCGGGATGTAATAATAACCGGGCCTTCGATTCGGTGAAGCCCTTTGTATTCTAAACCTCTCATATTACATTCTCCGAAGATGTTTTTCCTGCATTCCGGCGTATTTGATAAGTTCGTTTTAAATCATCCATAATACTGGACATTTTAACTTCAAAATCATGAAAGGTTTCTAATTCATTGTTTTTTACATTACTTTTAAGCCTTGATATTTCTTCTTTTAAATTAGTTTCAATTATTTTTGTTATAGGCGCTCCAAGCCCGATACAGGAAGAAGCCCTTTCATAAAAATCTATTATTATCTCCAGAAGCCGAATCTGCTTTTCCGGAATACAGAACATATCAATTTCATCAAAAGAATTCTGCTGTAAAAAACCGTCTTTTAAAATTTGCGCCAGAAGAAGAATCAGTTTTTTTTCATCGGGCAGGGCATCAGGCCCGATAAGACGGACAATTTCAGATAATTTTTGTTCCTGTTTTAAAAGGTTTAGAGTTTTTTGCCTTATCTGTTTCCAGGAAGGATTAATATTTTCCCACCATTTTTGAATTTCTCCGGCGTATTCAGAATAACTTTCTATCCAGTTAATTGCAGGATAAAAACGGGCGTTTGCAAGTTCTTTATCCAGTGCCCAAAAAGTGCGGATAAAACGTTTTGTATGCTGAGTAACAGGTTCAGAAAAATCACCGCCGGGAGGAGATATAGCTCCAATGATGGAAACGGATCCTTCTTCTCTGGAAAGAGTTTTAACTTTTCCTGCTCTTTCATAAAATTGCGCAAGCCTTAAAGGGAGATATGCAGGAAAACCTTCTTCTGCAGGCATTTCTTCCATGCGTCCGGAAAGTTCGCGTAACGCTTCTGCCCACCGGCTTGTTGAATCCGCCATTATTGCAGCATGGTAACCCATATCGCGGTAATATTCCGCAAGCGTAATACCTGTATAAATTGAAACTTCGCGTGCAGCAACCGGCATATTAGATGTATTTGCAATTAATACTGTTCTTTCCATGAGACTTCGGCCTGTCCGCGGATCGGTAAGCTGCAAAAATTGTGTTAAGACATCGATCATTTCGTTGCCGCGTTCTCCGCATCCAATATAGATAATTACATCGGCATCGCAGTACTTTGCTATGCTTTGCTGTGTTATCGTTTTTCCCGTGCCGAATCCTCCGGGAATAGCTGCAGTTCCGCCTTTGGATAAAGGAAATAAAATATCAATAATACGCTCACCTGTGATAAGCGGCTCATCCGGCGGAAGCCGGGAAAAGAAAGGACGCGGCAGCCTTACAGGCCACCATTGCGCAAAAGTTATATCTTCGCCCAAAGATGTTTTTGCCGCTGATTCAAAAATGGTATAATCGCCTTCGCTGCATAAATATGTCAGTTCGCCGCCTTTTGTGTCCGGCGGTATCATTATTTTACAGCTGATGCTCTCTGTTTCTTTAATTAGACCAAGAATAAAACCCGGTTCCGCTTTTATTTTTTCTCCATTTTTTAAATTTTCAGCTAACACAGGGTTTGGAACAAAATGCCATTTTTTTTCTGTATCCAGCGGATTTCTGTTTCCTCCCGGTTTTAAAAAAACGCCGTATTGTTCATAAAGCTGTTTAAGAGGTCTTTGGATACCATCATAAATTGAACCCATCAATCCAGGCCCTAAAAGAACAGAAAGAGGACGTCCTGCAGAAACTGCAGAACTTCCTGTTTTAAGACCTGTAGTATCTTCATAAACCTGAATAACAGCTTCTTCATTTTCTATCCGTACAATCTCACCTGTTAAACGGTTTTCTCCTATTTCTGTTAGATCATAAAGACCTGCTTTTCCAAGGCCGCAAGCGCGGATGATAGGCCCTGATATTCTTTTAACTATTCCCCTGTTCATTTAATTTCTTCCTTTAAAAAATCATGTCCAACTAGGGATTCAGCCAGTTCAAACCGTTTTTCATCAAAGATAAAATCGATTATTTTTTTTATTGATGCTGTGATTATAAAATCGTCTGTTTCAAGGGTAATAGAAGGATATTCGCAGAGAGATTTATCTTCTTTTATTCCGCATTCTATATTCAGTTTTTTAAGGATATCCTGTGTTTCGTTTATTTCGATTTTACTTATCCTGCAGGAGTGCACATGTTTATTTTTATTTGCAGGCGTTGAATAATAAAATGAAAGAATTCTGGACAGTTCATAAAAAAGTAAATTAAGTATTTCTTTTCTGTTTAATTTTTTATACCAGTAATTTACAGCAGAGTTAAGAAGCGATTCCATTAATTCAGTTTTTAATCTTTGTTTATCAACAGGAAGCCGAAGCATTATTTTGTCAGTTTCTATTTTTTTCTGCTTAATATATTCTTTATCAAAACCGGCTGTTTTTTCTAAAATCTTTTTTTCCCAATCAGCATTTTCCAGTGTTATAACTTCTTCGGCAGATTTAATAATCCGTTGGGCTTTTTTTCTTGCATCTTCCAGTATCTCGCGGTCAAGTTTATCTGTAGACAGCAGTTCTTCCATACGAACCTATGTTTAGATGTTTGAAAGTCCGAATTTTTTATACGAAACCCGTTCTTCAAATTTCATTTTAGTGCGGCGTGTGCCTTCGCCGTCTGGAAGCCCAACCGGCAGAACAACACGAAGATGATAGCTTTCCGGAGCGCCTAAAACTGCTACAGCGGCTTTTTGTTTGTCTTCATCAAAGTAGGGGCTGTCGAGCCACAAAGAAACATAACCAAGTGCGGTTGCGGCAAGAAGCATATGTGCGGCGGCAGCAGAATAATCTTCTACTTCAAAATTCCACTGATACATCTGCGCAGAAGGATCTGTTAATACAGCGATTGCCGCAGGAGCAGAACTGAGTATATCATTCGGAGAAATATTACAAAGCGGTTTTATTGATTCCTTATCCGGTAATATTACCAGCCTGACATACTGGCTGTTATTTCCTGTTGGAGCCGCAAGACCGGCTTTTGCAATCTGTTCCAGGTCTTTAAGCGGAACAATGTCCGGTAAAAACTTTTCTTTGTGTGAATATCTCTTTTCTATAGCTTCAAAAAGATTCATATAATTATCTTTATTCGTTAGAGTTTTTTCTTCTAAAGAAAGGCCTGCGGCTTTCTTTTTCATCTATGCTCTGAAGAACAATTTGCGATAAACGCTTAAAGTGCTGCGGGAGCAGTTCTTCGTCCGGAGTATTATAGTATTCCAAAATGGCGTTAAATCCTTCGCGTGCCTGTTCATATCTTTTTTGCTTGTAATGTATAAATGCGATATGATACTCTGCCGTAATAATCAGATCGATACTTGAACGGTTCCGGTCATGCAAAGCCTGATAATACTGAATGGCAGCTTTATACCGGTTTCTGTCCAGCGCTTCCTGTCCAAGCTGAATCAGTTCTGCCGGCGAAAGGTCTTCCCTGATATTCAGGTTAGAGGCGCAGCCGGAAAATAAAAGTAAAATAACCAGCGGTAAAAATAATCTTTTCATGGAAAAAGTATATCCTTTTAATTTTACAAAGTAAAGCATGCTTTACAGTCTTTCTATAAAAGTGCATAATAAGTGAATGGTAGCGGGAATTATCGGCGCGACAGGTTATGCAGGCGCTGAGTTGGTAAGGCTCTTAACAGGGCATAAAAAGATAGAAAAACTAATATTATCCTCGGTAAGTTTCGAAGGTGAACAGATAGAAAATATCTACCCAAACTTTTTGGGCAGAGTTTCTCAGCCGTTATTAAAAGCAGAAGATGTTATCGCTTCTTCTGATGTAGTTTTTTCGGCGCTTCCTCATGCTGTAGGTGAGCCGTTTGCCGCCGCCTGCATGGAACGAAAAGTTCATTATATCGACCTGTCTGCGGATTTCCGCTTTGACGAAGACGAAGCTGTTTACAGTGCGTGGTATGGTAAAACATATCAATTTCCGGAACTGCATAAAAAATCAATTTATGGTCTTCCTGAACTTAACAGGCAGAAAATTAAAGAGCTTTCCGGTAAAGAACCTGTAGTTATTGGGAATCCGGGCTGTTATCCAACTGGTGCTTCGCTTGGTTTTTTTCCTGCAGTAATAAAAGGGATCGCGGAATCCGCAGGAACAATTATTGTGAACGCTGTTTCAGGCACATCAGGCGGCGGCAGAGAGCCATCCAGGGCATTTCATTACAGTGAATGTTCAGATTCTGTAGCGCCGTATAAAATCTCCGGCCACAGGCACTCACCTGAAATTACTCGCAATCTTTCGGTAATGGCAGAAAGGGCAGGAGTATCAGCGCCCAATGTTATTTTTACTCCGCACCTTGCTCCGATGAACAGGGGAATTTTAAGTGTAATTTATATACCGTTGTCCAAAGAGTGGCGCCTAACATCCGGAAACTCAAGTTTGCCGCTTTCAAAAGAAATCGAAGAAAAAGCACGCGAAATACAAAAAATTTATGCCGGTTTTTATAAAGATGAGCCGTTTATAAGAGTTTTGCCGGATGGATTATTTGCGGCAACAAACAGGGTAAGGCAGTCCAATTACTGCGACATATCTGTAAATATCGATTTAAACGGATCAACTTTAATTATTGCAACTGCAATTGATAACATGGTAAAAGGCGCTTCAGGACAGGCAATTCAGAATATGAATATAATTTTTGGATTTAATGAAACAGAAGGACTTGAAGCAATTCCTATGCTTTTTTAACGGAGAACAATGTGACAGAAATTACAAGCGGTGTATGTGCGCCGAAAGGATTTTTAGCAGGCGGCATAAGGTGCGGAATAAAACCGGGTTTAAACGCGGCTAATTCGCAAAAAAAAGATTTGGCGCTTATTTATTCTCATAAGTTTTGTTCAGCATCTGCTGTGTTTACCAATAACAAGGTAAAAGCCGCAAGTGTGCAGGTTAGCCAGGAAAACATTACAGACGGAAAATTAAGGGCAGTTATAATTAATTCCGGCAATGCAAATGCATGCACAGGACAGGAAGGTTTAAAAGCGGCAAGACGAATGGCTCAGCTTGTTGCAGATATTTTTTTAATATCGCCTTCGGAAGTTGCAGTTGCTTCTACAGGAGTTATCGGCGTTCCTCTGCCCATCGATTTAATCGAAAAAAACATTGAAAATCTTAAAGCCAGCCTGCAGGACAATAAACAGGGTCATGATGATGCGCTGGAAGCCATTATGACAACTGATGTACGGAAAAAAGAAATAGCAATAGAATTTGATATTGACGGAAAACCTGTACGAATAGGTGCAATGGCTAAAGGTTCGGGAATGATTCATCCAAATATGTCAGCATTGAAACATGCAACAATGCTTGCTTTTATAACAACAGATGCGGCAATTATTCCATCTGCCCTGGAATCGGCTCTGCGCCGCGCTGTATCGCGTTCTTTTAACCGCTTAACAGTAGACGGCGACACATCTACAAACGATATGGCATTGGTAATGGCAAACGGTGAAGCAGGAAATGCGCCTCTTACAGAAACCAGCAGCGGCTACAGTATTTTCTGCGAATCGCTGGAAAAAGTATGCGTAACTCTGACAAAGATGATGGCGCGTGACGGAGAAGGCGCAACAAAGCTTGTTACAGTAACTGTAGAAGGCGCAATCAGCGAAGAAACAGCAGAAACTTTGGCAAAATCTACAGCTTCGTCAAGTCTTGTAAAAGCTGCGTGTTTCGGCGCAGATGCAAATTGGGGCAGGGTGTTATGCGCCATGGGTTATTCCGGAGCGGAATTTAATCCGGCTGCGGCATCGGTATTTTTCAGAAGTCCGGCAGGAGAAATTAATGTCTGCAAAGAAGGGCAGGCTGTAAAGTTCTGCGAAAAAAAAGCAAAAGAAATACTTCTGCAGGAAGAAATAGAAATATTTATCCGTTTGGAAGAAGGAGAAGGGAAAGCATCTGTTTGGGGATGCGACCTTACTTACGACTATGTTAAAATTAACGGAGACTACAGATCATGATTAATAAAATATCTAACAACGAAAGGGCAGGTATTCTGGTTCAGGCCTTGCCTTATATACAGAATTTTCAGGGGAAGACAATCGTTGTTAAATACGGCGGAAACGCCATGCTTAATGATGAGCTTAAAACTGCAGTAATAGAAGATGTAATTTTAATGGCTTGTGTTGGCATACGCGCTGTTCTTGTGCATGGCGGAGGCCCCGAAATAGAAGTTATGCTTAAAAAAACAGGCAAAGAAAGCCATTTTGTTAACGGATTAAGATATACCGATGAAGAAACAATGGACATTGTTCAGATGGTTTTATGCGGAAAAGTAAATAAAGAGATAACAGCCCTAATTCAAAAAAAAGGCGGCAGTGCAGCAGGGCTTTGCGGTATTGATTCAGGTTTATTAAAAGCGCGGAGAAAAAAAAGTGATACCGATTTAGGTCTGGTAGGCGAGATAGAAAGCGTTGATACCAAGATGCTGAATACATTGTTAAACTCGGGTTTTATACCTGTTATTTCTTCTGTTGCTTATGGAATAGGCGAAGATGAAGGCAAAGCTTTAAATATAAATGCCGATATTGCTGCAGCAAAGATAGCGGCGGCTTTGGGCGCTGAGAAACTTGTGCTTATGACTGATATAAGAGGTATTTTACGGGATGTTAATGACGAAAATACGCTAATTAAGTCAATTTTAAAGCCTCAATTGGAAAATCTTCAGAAAGAAGGCATTATTACAAAGGGAATGATTCCTAAAACAGACTGCTGTGTTATTGCTTTGGACGGCGGGGTAAAAAAAGCCCATATTATCGACGGACGTCTGCCGCATGCCATTCTTATCGAATTATTTACAGACGAAGGCATAGGAACAATGATTGAATCTTAAATTTATCATTTTTACCGGATACTAGACAAAGAATATTAAATTTTGATAAAATGACAGGAAATAACAAGGAGACCAGTTGGCAGAGAAAGATTTACGAATAAACGAACAGATTCGTTCCAGAGAAGTCCGTCTAATCCGGGATGACGGTGATCAGGGAGTGATGACTGTTTCGCAAGCGCTGGAATTAGCCAGAGATGCAGGTCTTGATTTAGTGGAGGTAGCGCCCCAGGCAGTACCGCCTGTTGTCAAGATTTTGGATTATGGAAAATTCAGATTTGAAAATGAAAAGAGGCTAAGAGATTCAAAGAAAAAGCAAAAAATCTTAAAGCTGAAAGAGATCAGGATGCAGCCCAAAATTGATGATCATGATCTTAATTTTAAATCGAAGCACATTAAGGATTTTTTATCTGACGGCAACAAGGTAAAAGTAACGATTCGTTTCCGCGGCCGTGAACTTGCCCACACAGAACTTGGTTTTGATGTTATGAAAGACGTGCTTTCCAGAATAGAAGGAGAGTATGTAATGGACAAACCGCCTGCAATGGAGGGGCGTTTTATGTCTATGGTATTAGGGCCAAAAGGCAAGAAATAATATTTAAAGAGGTGGCATATGCCCAAAATGAAAACAAAAAAAAGCGCGGCAAAGCGTTACTCCTTTACTGGAACTGGAAAGGTAAAGTATAAAAAACAGAATCTGCGCCACATTCTGACTAAAAAGTCATCCAAACGCAAACGGGGTCTGCGTCATGCAGGTATCTTGTCTGATGATAACGTAAAGGTAATCAGAAAACAGCTCTTGCCGTACGGTTGAGAGTCTTAATTTAGAGAGGAAAAATATGTCAAGAGCAGTAGACGGTTCAAAGAGAAAGAACCATCGTAAAAAAATACTTAAACAGGCAAAGGGTTTCTGGGGAAGACGCGGATCCAACTATAAAGCCGCAAAAGATGCAGTTACCAAAGCGATGGCTTTTGCCTATCGTGACAGAAAAGACAGAAAAGGCGAGTTCCGCAAGCTATGGATTATAAGAATCAATGCTGCCTGCCGCGAACTGGACTTTTCTTATTCAAAGCTGATAGCTGGCCTTAATAAATGCGGAATTATCATAAACCGTAAAACACTGGCATATCTTGCTACAGAAGATAAAGCAGCTTTTAAAGCTATTGCAGATAAAGCAAAAGCAGCTTTTGGCAGTCAGGCAGCCGGAGTTTAAAACATGTTAAGCCTTGAGCATGTTCAGCTTTTGGAAACCAGAGTCGCCAAGGCGATTGAGTATGTACAAAAGGTGACCGCCGAAAACACCGCTCTTTCGGAAGAAAGAGCGGGTTTAGAGGCAAAATTGGAAACGAATAAAAAACGCCTGGATGAGATGGAAATGCTTGTTTTGCGTTTTAAGGAAGATCAAGGCAGAATAGAAGATGGAGTTATGGCAGCCCTTGACAGGCTTAGTCAGTTCGAAGAAGCATTTGAAAGCAGTTTAAAAGACGATACTGGTAAAACCGCAAAAACAGCGGCTAAAAAGGAAAAACCGGCAAGTTCTCCGGAATTCTTTGAGATAACAGAAGAAGGTGAAGAAAAAGCCGGTGAACTGGACATTTTTTAGGGAAATTAATGGCCAATGAATTATGTATCAATATTCTGGGAACTTCATTTACTATAACAGCGGATGCGGACGAGGTATATTTAAAAAAAGTGCTGGCGCAGTATCAGGCGGCAGTTAAAAATACTCAAAATATTTCCGGTATTAAAGATCCTCTTAATGTAGCTATCTTAACAGGTTTTCTTCTGTGCGATGAATTTAACAAATTAAAAGAACAGGAAAAACAGTTCATAAGTGATGAAATAGATGATGAAGCGCAGGAAGTTGAGGATCGTACCCTTCGCCTGATTTCCAAACTGGAACATGCATTAAATTTGTTCGGCGAGAATTCTTAAAAAGGGTTTAATGATGGCAGAAATTTATAAACTAGATAACCAAATAAAAAATTATGAATGGGGTTCGTTTTATTTACTGCCGCAGTTTTTGGGTCTTGAAGAAGTTTTTAAAAATAAAGAAAAAAAACCGTATGCAGAAATGTGGATGGGCACACATAATAGCGCCTGTTCATTGGCAGTTATAAATGATAAAACCGTAAGTCTTAAAGAAATTACAGGGGATCTGCCTTTCCTTTTTAAATTGCTTGCGGTAGAAAAACCGCTTTCCATTCAGGTTCATCCGGATAAGGAACAGGCAATTGCCGGATATAATAAAGAAAACGAATCAGGAATAGAGATTAACTCGCCCTTGCGGTGTTATAAAGACAAATGCGAAAAAGATGAAATTCTATGCGCTATTACGCCTTTTACGCTTATGGCAGGTTTTAGAAAACCGGAAGAAACTTTATCTTTTTTTTCCAGGACTCCGCAGGATATATCAGACATAATTAATTCTTTAGAATCTATTTATCCGGGAGATGATGCAATTTCCAGTCCGCTTTATTTGAACCTTATAACATTACAGCCCGGGCAGGCGGTTTTTCTCCCTGCAGGAATTGTGCATTCGTATATAAGCGGATTCGGCATTGAATTAATGAACAGCTCTGACAATGTTTTACGCGGCGGTCTTACAAATAAATATGTAAATAATGATGAATTGATAAAAATAATGAATCATGAGCCTTACTTGCCGGAAATTATCACTCCCGGTAATGAAATGTTTTTTAATTATCCCATACCTTCTGATGATTTTTCTCTTTCTTTAATAAAAGGAAACAGCGAAGGTTGTTTTTTCTGCAGTATAAATCCTTCCATTTGCATTGTTACCGAAGGAGAAATGCAGTGCAGCGGTAAAACTTTTAAAAAAGGCGAATCATTTTTTATTCCAAAAGGAGAAAAAAAACTTGTTTTTAACGGAGTTTTTTCGCTTTATGCCGCATCTATGCCGGATAAACAATGAAAATATATTTAGATGCCGATTCCTGTCCTAAACCGGCAAGAGAACTGATTCTTCGCAGGGCAAAAAGTTTAAATATAGAAATAATTTTTGCAGCCAATAGACAAATACCAGATTCGGAAGGCGCTCAGATGGAGATTTGTTCTTTAGAAGAAAATTCCGCCGATGATCGTATCGTAGAACTGGCTGGAAAAGGCGATTTGGTAATTACCAGAGATGTTCCTCTTGCAAAACGCCTTGTTGACAATGAAGTATCTGTAATAGATGATCGCGGACGAATATTTACATCAAACAATATTAACGAACTTTTATCTTTGCGGAACTTTTCTGTAGGTCTTGCCGACAGCGGCCTTGGAATGGAAAGGATCGCAAATTACGGCAAAAAAGAATTAAAAACTTTTGCCGACAGCCTGGATAGAATACTTACAAAACTGAATAAAAATGTTTAAATAAAAATTTTTATATTTCTTCCGGATAAGAGTTTTGTGTCTGTTTAATATTGGGCAGAATCTCAAAGAATACTTCTATAAGTTCGGGATCAAACTTTGTGCCTGCAAGTTTGCGTAATTCCATTAATACGTCATTTTCATTCCATGGTTCTTTATAAACACGCCTTGAGCAGAGCGCATCATAAACATCGGCAATGGCAACGATTCTGCCGCCTAAAGGTATTTCTTCGCCTTTTCTGCCAAGCGGTTTGCCTTCGCTGTCTTTTCGTTCTACAGCTCCAGTAGTAGGATCTACCCAGCCTGGGTATCCTGTACCATCCCAATTTTCGTGATGGGTAAGCGCAATTTCCCTTGCAAGAATGTCAACAGGGGAGCTTTCGTCATGAAAGAGGCTTGCACCGTAAACCGTGTGGTTCTGCATAATCTGGTATTCTTCCTGAGTAAAGCGCGAAGGTTTTTTAAGGATAGAATCAGAAATTGCAACTTTGCCGACATCATGCAGCATGGAGCTTATTTTTAAAGTATCGCGGTATTTTTCTTTTTCATCTAAAGGTACTTTTTTGTGATAAGCCCAGCGGTCATAAATATCAACAGCGTATCCTGCAACACGGTTTACGTGAGTGCCGGTTTCTTTTGGATCGCGTAATTCAGACATTTTTATCATACGCAGAATCATTGCTCTTGTAATATATGCCCTTTGAAGAACCATCGTAGCATTTGTTGCAAAGTGGGTAAGCACAATTTCATCGTCTGCCGAAAACGGAACAATGTTCCCAAAATTATCTTTTGAGTTTAAAACCTGAATAACGCCCATAAGCCGTTTGTCTGTTGCAACAAGCGGAATTGTAAGGCTGGAAACAGTTTTATAACCTGTAATAACATCAAAAGATGAATTGAACGAATAGGTAGCTTCGGAAGGAATATTATACATATCCGGTATATTTATCAGTGTTCTTTTTAAAGCGCAGTAACCGGAGATTGAATTTTCACTAATGGGAACCGAAAAAACGGAATAGATCATTTTCTGACCCGAAGGAAGGTTTGCCTGGATTGTATCATTCTGGGAATATTTAATGGCAAGTTTTTCTGTACCTTCTTCTTCCGGCTCTGTTGGAACGGTTATATATATTGATCCTGCATCTGCATTAACTACTTTTCTGGATTCAAAAAGTATTCTTTCCAGCAGTAAATCAAAGTCCTGTATCTGGTTTAATTCAGAATCCAGGCGGATTATCTTCTTAAAATCCGTTTCTTCCTTCATATCCTTTCAGAGCCCCCTTGTTTAAATCGCCAATCACTAATATTTTATTATAAAGGGAGAAAATGTACAATGGGAGTAATCAAAACAGCGCTGGAAATAGCCCTGGAAAAGACTGAATCTGTTAAAAGCGATAAATCCAGTATTGATCAATTTGAAGCAAGACAGAAAGGCAAAAAAATAACAAATGGTTATTTGGCTGGAGAAATAGATTTACAGGAAGAACTTAAAAAAGCGCAGGAAGGAATTAAAGAAAGCTTTAAAAAGGGAATATTCGACGTTTTAATTTCTCAAATAACGCTGCCATCCAAAAAAAATGATGAAAACACTCTGGAAAAACTGGAAAAAGGGTTTTCTGCAATAATAAAAAACAAAGAGTTTTCTGCAATGTTTAAGCAGCTTGTTATGATTTTTGGGCAATATAAACAGGAAGCCGCTCAATATGAAAAGATGGTGTTACAGCAGTATGCTCCTAAACTTCGCCAGAAAGAAGAAGAACTAAGCCGCAGATTAGGAAGGGAAATCCGCATTGATCCTATGCAGGATCCGGAATTTACAGCAATTTTAAATCAGCATATGAGCGCCTTAAAAGACAATTACGAACAAGTAGTTGAACAAGCCAGAGAAGAGATTAAGAGAATGTTTAACGAGGGTTAAATAGCCCTGGTTCCGCCGGTTCTTAAACCAGCTTCGTATAGTTTTCCGCAGGAAATGAACATTGGCAGTTTTGTTCCTGCAAGGATAATATCAGATTCTTCTGCCATTTCTATCATATCTCTGCCGGGGATTTTTCCGCGTACAAAAATAATTGCATGAATATCTAAAAGTTCGGCAGTTCTGATTACCTGAGGGTTAACAAGCCCTGTAAGAAGCAATACGCGGTCCTTAACAAAAGCCATTACATCACTCATAAGATCCGCTCCGCAGGCAGAGGCAACTTCACGTTCAGCCTTTTCTTCCCCTATAAAAAATTGCCCTTCCAGCAAAGTAACAGCTTCAGATACTTTCATTATGTCTCCCCTTTAAATAAACAAAAGTCTAGTTAAACCCAGAGTTTATTCAGTTTAGCCTTTCAGCCCCTCTGGACATAATTTAATTATTATACTATTTTCAATATAATGTAAAGCCCAATAGGGAGGATATTATGGCTGAAAAAATCATGCATAAAAAAGATGCAAAAAAAGCGCCCCAAAAAACATTAAAAGAAAAAAGAGAACAGAAAAAAGCAAAGAAAAAAAGTAAAGATGATTAGTCTAAAATTTACGTAAAGGCGCAAAGACACAAGGAACGCAGAGAAAGATAAAGGATTTTTTCACCCTTTCTGACTCTGCGTTCTTTGGTTTTCTAACCTAAACAGCTTTCTACCGGATCAGGTAGAACTCAACCCTTCGGTTTTTCCACCAGTTATCCCTGTCTTCGTAAGGTACTATTGTATTTGAACTGCCGGCTCCTGAAGCTGTCAGTCTGTTTCTTGCAACGCCGTTTCGTACCAGCATATCAACAATTGCCCTTGCTCTTGCTTCGCTTATATTCTTTAATGCAGTTTCTTCACGGTCACGGGCAGGTCCTGGAGGTGATGTCGGATTTGCATGACCTTCTACTTGTACCCTGTAATCGCGGAACTGGTTAAGTATCTGGGCAAGGCGCCTTATAATACGCATATTGTTATCGACAACCTCGCGGCTTAATCCTTCAAAGTCTGCGGCATTCGCCCTGAACACGATGGAAGGAATCTGTATTTTTAAACGGTCTCCGTCGCGGATAACAAGAACATCAACGCCGATTCTTCCTTCCATCGAGCTGGAATTTCCAAGCGCATCTGTTGCTGAATATGTATACGGATAATACATTGCAGACTGAACAAGCTCGCCCCTGTCGCTTCTGCCATCCCACACAATTCTATTGGCAGGAGTACCGCGTCCTTCGATACGGCGGAAAACCGGGTAAGGAGGTTCAGGCGCACGGATTTCTAAAACCCAATTTGCAATTGGAGAAGCATCCTGTGCTGTAAGGAATATGAAAAGTTCATCATTTTCGCCGTCGTTGTCAGGGCTGAAATATTCAGGTGTAGTAACAATACCAAGAACAGGCCCAGTTACGTCTACAAGCACATTGGTAGCTCTGGCTGTTACAACATCACCCCTTGTATAATTTACTGTAAGTTCCGGAGTGTATAAACCTTCGCGGATTAAACCCTGTTCTGTAAGTCCGTTCCAGCCTTGAACAGCCGGAACCTGAGATCTGCCGGTGAACGAACGCTGAACAGTTCCTGTTTCATCTTTTAATTCCAGCTTCCAGTTATCGATGCCATCGGTTAATAAAAGACGAATAGCAAAGTTAACAAGACTGGCGCTCTGGTTCGGCGCTGGTCTGATTGCATTTACAGAACTTGTAAGGAAAGCGCCGGCTTCTCTTGAGTCCAGAATAATGTTGGTTAATTCTGCGCTTGCAGAGTTTAATGCTCTGTCAGTGGTGTTGATACGGAAGCTGTAAACGCCGTCAGGAGCAATTTGACCTGAATCGTTTCTGCCATCCCAGGTTAATGCTCTTGGATTACCGCTTTGATTTTCGAAAGTTCTTACCCTTGCTCCTGCAGAGTCGTATATTCCGCTTTCCCATTTTTCTTCGGATGAGCCTCTTGGAGTAATAATTACAGCGCTGTTGCCGCCCTGACCCGGGTTCTGTGAACTTTTAGGATCAAAGATTTTCTGCGCTTCTGTTAATGCAGCAATTGTTACAGTGGGAGGTGTGTTTTTTAAGACCGCTTCAAAAGCAGGAGAAACCGCAGTATTGCCTGAATTGTCTGTTGCTGTAATTGTAAAGAAGTATCTGCCGTCTGGAGCTAAATCGCCGGAGCTGCGGATGCCATCCCAGGAAATTACAGATGGAATATCAATCTGGCTTTTCGGAGAGACAATACGGTTAAAAAAGTCTCTAAAACTGAATGTTTCAAATCTTTGTTCTTTGTTTTCTATTATGCGGACAATATTTCCGCTTTCATCTTTTATTTCAACCTGCCATGAGACTACATAACCTTGATCTGTAATGCTTACAGGTATATCAAGCGTATCGGCCTTGCCGTCGTTATTGGGAGAAAAATATGCAGTTTCAGGATAATCAGTTCTGATTACAGGAGGTCTTGTATCGGCTACACCGACATACCAGCTTACACCGGCTCCGACTGCTGCAATGCCTTCGTACAATGGTTTATAAGCTGTGCTGATTTTTAGGTCGCCGTCAGACGGAAGCCGTCCGCCTGCGATGCGTTCTCCGCTGGAAGGTAAAGCGATATTAACAGTAACTCCGATTGCCGGAATGGAAGGGAAAGACACAGCTTTATTATCAGCTAATTCCCTGACATTAAAACCGCTTCCGCCGGGCCATGACATGGAAAGGGTTACAATTTCTGCAACTGTCAGATTAAAACCAGTTTTAAAAATCAAACTTGTATACGGCGGATAAAAAAGCGACGGAAAGCTAATGTCATTTGATAAGGTAAAAAGGAAAGGATCCTTTTTACCTTCTGCGCCTTCTATGTGCAGTAAATCAAATGAAACGCCGCCCATTGGAGTAAACCATGTCGGAAAGTAACTGATTCCAAGACCCCTCATTACAATGCCTACTGTAAAATTTTTCAGAAAGAAAAGGTCGCCGAAATTGTATCTAAAACCAAGATCGCCGTTAAAGGTTGATCCTGCGCCGAAACCAAAGTTTAGACCAAGCCCAAGTGACATTCCCGGATACACTTCCTTTGCGGCGGAAACATTGCCGCTAAAAGTTGGATCGATGGGGAAATAAACAAATTGATTATCGGAAAAACCGCCGATATAACGAATTGATCCGCCGAATACGCCGTACCTTGTCGGGAAAAGAGCGCCTGCAGAAATTGACTGCATGTAACCGCCTTCTTCTTTTCCTCCTGCAAAAACAGGAATGGCAAGGTAACTTGCATCAAATACCATTCTATCGGCATCTCCGCCCTGAGCCGGATTAACCGCGCTGACAGGCGCACCGCCTGTAGTCGTAGTAAATCCATTGGGAGCAAGAGCTGCGCTGTATAAATCCGGAACTGCATCAGCTCCAAAAGGTGACTGTTCGGCATATAAAATACCCGTACTTAATAACAAGACAGATAAAAACAATCCTGTTTTTTTGATAATTAACTTTTTATTTTTCATATTATTCCTTATTCATTTAAAATATCATTTTTTTCTGTTTTTTTCAACGGGGAGGGGTTAACCTTTCCAGCATAAAGTTGTTACCATGTTATAGAGGTGTTTGCGCAAATAATGAAGAAACTTATTAATGTACCAAGTCTTGCCGCGGCAGGTTCAATTTTAATTATTCTGCTTTTTTGTACATGTTCCGGCAGCAAAAAAGGGTCAGCCTCTTATGAATTTACAAGTGTCCGCCTTGGAACGATAGAACGGACTGTTTCTTCAAGCGGAAATATAAACCCGGTTGCGACTGTCAGAGTCCTGCCGCGGATGAGCGGAAAGGTAGAAGTAGTCCATGTTGATTATAACGATACTGTAAAGAGGGGAGACATTCTTGCCAGGCTTAACACAGACATGCTCCGCCTGCAAAGGGATCAGCAAAATGCTGCTGTTCAAAAAGCGCGGGCAAATTATGAACTGCAATTAATAAATTACCGTAACCAGGAGATTCTTGCAGAAAGGGGTTTTATATCTGAATTTGAACTTAGAACATCCAGAACATCCCTTGATAATCAGAGAGCAGACCTGGCAGTAGCGGAAGCAAACCTAAGGGTTATTGAAACAGAGATAAATCAATATGCATTTATAACATCTCCCATAGACGGCATAGTATTGGATCGGAATATAAACGTTGGAGATACGGTTGTAGATTCTTCCAACAGCAACTCTGCCAGTATTTTTACTATTGCCGAGAACCTAAGGGAAATGCAGATAGAAGCTATGGTAGGCGAGCTTGATATTTCTTCTATTCATAAAGGGCAGGAAGTGCGCTTTACCCTTGAAAGCCTGCCCGGACGGAGATTTTCCGGCATTGTCGAAAACCTAAGAATGGTTCCTGTTATTTCAAACAATGTGGTTTCTTATACAGTAATAATAAATGTAGAAAATCATGACGGTTCACTTTTACCGGGTATGACCTGTGCTGTAGATTTTATTGTAGAACGCGCAGAAAATGTTTTACTGGTTTCCAATGCTGCTTTAAGGTATCAGCCGGCATCATTAAATTCAGAACAAATTTCAGAAATGGTTTTTAATGCAAGCCTGCTTAATATGACAGAAGAACAAAGAGAAGCTGCTATAGAAGCCAGATCACAGCAGGCGGCGCAGATTTCTCAGCAAAGGCAGAATCAGAATCAGAATACGAATCAGGGGATTACACAGCTTATGATGGGCCCTGCAGGCGGACAGCGTTCGATGAACCAAAGACAGGTTTCAGGCGCTGGAAGTAATGCAGGACAGAGACGAAATGCGCCTATTATTGTAATGCGCACTTTATGGTTTATAAACAACGACGGCAGCTTTGGTGTTATACAGGTACGCACAGGCATTAGCGATGGAATGTTTACAGAAATAATAACCCAGGAAGATCTAAGTTCTATTCAAATTATACTTAGGGAGAGAATTTAGTGCCGGCAGAAAAGTTGGCTTTCCAGCCGGCTGAAAAGCCAGTTATAGAGATGCGCGGTATAAAACGCGAATACCGCATGATAGACAAGCAGAATAAAAAGACAAAAGATTCAAATGCTGTGATTGTACGCGCTCTTCGCGGTATCGATTTTTTTGCAGAAGAAGGCGAGTTTGTCTCTGTAATGGGGCCGTCAGGTTCGGGTAAATCAACACTAATGAATATTCTCGGCTGTCTTGATAAACCAACTAGCGGCACATATAAACTGGATGGAATAGAAACTTCGTCTTCCAGTTCCGATACCTTTGCATATATACGCAACAGGAAAATCGGTTTTGTTTTTCAGTCTTTTAATCTTCTTGCAAGAACTACTGCGCTTGAAAATGTAGAACTTCCTCTTTTTTACCGCCGTGATGATAAAAACGATATAAAAGACAAAGGCAAACTGCAGGTTTCCCGAAAAGAAAGAGCGAAAACTGTACTTGGGGAAGTTGGTCTTGAAGAACGTTTAGATCATTTTCCTTCGCAGTTATCAGGCGGACAGCAGCAGCGTGTTGCAATAGCCCGCGCAATGGTTAACGATCCTGCTTTTATTTTAGCAGACGAACCAACCGGCAATCTGGATACAAGTATGGCTTTGGAAATAATGAGTCTTTTTCAGCATCTAAACGATATGGGAAAAACCATAATAATGGTAACACATGAACCAGAACTTGCTGTTTACACAAAGCGGATTATAACTCTTCGTGACGGATATCTTGTATCAGATAAACAGGTAACAAACAGAAAAAGCGCAATAAAAGACCTGGAAAAGCGAAACAAGGATCAAATGTGAATATACTGCTGGTTTTACATACATGTTTTCGTTCAATAATGCGTAATCGCATGAGGAGCCTTTTAACATCATTGGGTGTAATTATCGGTGTTGGTTCTGTAATAGTGATGGTTGCACTCGGCACAGGATCGCAGCGTGTAATAGAAACGCGTATTACTGCAATGGGAACCAATCTTTTACAGGTAATGCCAAGAAGACAGACAAGCCGGAGCGGTCAGCAGGTTATGATGCGTATGAATTCATTTACAAGGCGGGATATTCAGAAGCTGCGCGAAGAATCAAGTTTTGCTGCAGCAATTTCCGGTGTTGTTCAGAGTAATTCAAATGTGTTCGGCAGTTTGGGAAATACGCAGGTGCAGATACAGGGAGTAGAACCGGATTTTTTTATTGTAAGAAACTGGATTCTGGCAGAAGGTTATCTTTTTGATGAAGAAGATATGGCGCTAAGAAACAGGGTAGCAGTTTTAGGGAGCACTACAGCAAGAAATTTGTTTGGAAGCAGTTATGCTTCGCTTGGAGAACAAATCAGGATAGGCAGTACTTATTTTATTGTTACAGGTGTTTTACAAAAGAAAGGCGCCGGTTTTGCAGGGAATGATCAGGATGACGTTATCATGGTTCCGATGGATACGGCAATAACACGTCTTGCAAATTCGCGCAATATTGGGCAGATTGTAATAAGCGTTGCAGGCAAAGAATATATGGAGGCTGCGCAAAAAGAAACAGAATTAATCCTGCGCGAATCCAGAAATATAACACCGGATTCTGCAGCAGATTTTGATATTATGAATCAGGCAGATATGATAGAAATGGCATCGGCGACATCAAAGACACTGACTACGCTGCTTGCAGCTATTGCGGGGGTATCGCTTTTGGTCGGAGGCATCGGCATTATGAACATTATGCTTGTTTCTGTTACAGAACGCACCCGCGAAATCGGCATACGTATGGCAGTCGGCGGAAGAAAAAAAGATATTCTTTTACAGTTTTTAACAGAAGCTGTTATTTTAAGTTTAATGGGCGGCTTCTTTGGAATTGGTATAGCATTTCTTTCCTGTTTTATATTAACAAATATGGGAATAGCTGCCGTTATCAGCCCTGTGATAGTTCTTGTTTCTGCGCTTTTTGCCGCATTTGTTGGAATTATTTTTGGGTATTATCCGGCGTTAAAAGCCGCCCGGCTGTATCCCATTGATGCATTGAGGTACGAGTGAAATTAAAATTTATTGTATTGTTTATTTTATGCAGCGGAACTGCAGTTTTTGCTCAGAGTATCAATCTGGAACAGGTTAGATCTCTTGCCCTTGCAAACTCGCGGTCTTTAGCGCGTTACGAACTGGCTATCCGGAGCAGTATACTAGATGAAAGAAATCAGCTTTATTCAATATTGCCTCAGGTTTCTGCAGATGTTAGGGCTTCTTCGCTGTATTACAGGGATTGGAACTTTGTTAATCCTTCCGATAACATTTCTGCCGGTATGTCTTTTTCAATTAGTCAGATAATTTTTCAGGGCGGAAAAAGTTTTATTCAAAGGGCAATAAGTTTAATAACAACAGAAAGTATCAGAAAAGATGCGCTTGCGGAATATTTTAATGTATTGGATGTTGCAGATAATGCATACTACGCTGTATTAGAAGCGGCGGCAGCTCTGGAAGCGGAAGAAGCTTCTTTGCAGGCGGCAATTACCGGTTTTAATATTGCAGAAATAAGGCATTCAAGCGGAATAATTAATCAGGGGGATTATTTAAGAGCATTGGTAGAAAAAGAAGCGCGGGAAAATTCCTATAATCAGGCAAGGCGTAATTTATCGTTAAGTATGTCATGGCTGCGCACGGTTACAGGAATTACAGAAAATGCAGAACTGGAACCAATTAATTTTGATATTTACGAAGATGTGTTTTTGCAGCTGTCCGGCATATCAGATGAAGATTTCGGAATTTTATTTAACAATTTATGGCAGGTAATGAATAATTCAAATCCTTCGCTTGCAAAGGCAGCTCTAAATAATCAGCGTGCAGAGAAAAACCATTCTCTTACAATAAGGGATTATTCTCCCGTTATTAGCGCAGCTGTTTTTTCTTCGGATTTTAATTTTCTGCCGAATAATACTAATTCCAGCCATGGAGGAATTACAATCAGGGGAACCATACCTGTCGATTTTTGGGTAATGAATAACCGTATAGAAAAAAGCAGAATAATGCGTGAATCTGCTTTTCTGGATTTTTCAAATGCAGAAAGTTCCCTTGAGCGTGAATTGCGCAATGCGCTTTCCAGTCTTTTTTCCCAGGCAGGAACAGTTCTTTCTGCGCGGCGTTCCCTTGATTATACAGAAAGGCACTTTGAGTTTGTTATGGAGCGTTACCGGCTTTTACAAAGTTCTGTTTCTGATGTAAATGAAGCAGTATCTCTTCTTCTTTCCAGCCGAAACAATTTAAACAGGGCAAATTATTCTTTTTTGCAGAATCTTTCCCGTTTGCGCTCGCTTTGCGCAGTAGATAACGAGGAAGAATTAATTAAACTGTTAAGTTTCCATTAACCAGTGTCAGGACACTTGTTTATTTTGTTATTTCTTTAAGCCGGTTAATAATATCAATATGCTGGGTACAGGCTTTTTCGCATAAACCGCATTCTGTACACTTTCCAGCACCGGCTCTGTCCAGATTCCAATGCCATTTTAATCTGTCGCCGACAGGGTCTTTGGAATTTTTATTTAAAAGCTTTTGATTATAAGCATCCATATAATATGGAATTGGAATGTTCATAGGACAGTTATTGTTTTCTGTAATACAGTAGGAACAGCCGGTGCAGATACCTTCGAATGATGAAGATGCCTTGCTTTTTACATCATCAAGTTCCTGTAAAAGACGGGGTTTGTATTCCTTCATTGCGCGTAAAGCATCGTTTAAATGTTCGATAGTATCAAAACCTACAAGAGTATTTGTAATTTCCGGATGATCCCAAAGAACGCGCAAAGCGGCTTCTACAGTTGTTTCTCCTTCGCGCTGAATAAATTTAAAAAGTTCAGGATGATCAGGAATTACACCGCCGCCAAGAGGATTCATTACAACTGCGCCGAGTTTTTTTTCTTTTATTGCATCAAAAGCTTCCTGTCTTGTTTTAAAATTATAAGCAGAGTAACCGAACAGTACACCTTCAAAAACATCTTCCATTAAAAGTTCTTTAATTTCATTTTTAATAAGATGGCTGGAAATACAGATATGATTAATAAGTTTTTCTTCTTTTAATTTTCTGAATGTCTGCAGGACACCGTCTTTTTTTCTTTTATCCCAGCCTTCCAGGGTAGTAATGCACCAGATATGGTAAAAATCGATAGTATCTATATTGAGGCGTTTAAGCTGAGCATCAATTTCTTTGCGTATGCCGCTTTCGCTGCTTTCAAAAGTTTTTGTCGCGCAAAAGTAGGGTAGGCCTTTTTTTCTCATTTCTGCGAATGCTTTGCCGTAAACAGTTTCGCTTCTTGTTTCAAAATAACCAGGGGCAGTATCAAAATAGTTTATTCCACCTTCTGCTGCTGCAACCATTAAACGGACACATTCGTCATGGTCATCTACATTTTTAAAGCGCATTCCTCCAAAGCCAAGAAGAGAAACCTTTTTTCCTGTTTTTCCGTATTCCCTATAAATCATATTTGCCTCCAAAAAATTGATTTTAACAGATTCTATATTTTAATAAAAGTCTTATTTTAAATTTTCCAGGTTAAAAGGAGTTTCCTGATAAACATAATTCAGCCAGTTATCAAAAAACAGGTTAGCATGAGCACGCCAGCGGACAACAGGAGTTTTTGCCGGATCATTATCAGGATAATAATTTTTCGGCACATCTATTGGAAGAGATTTGGCAACATCGCGCCGGTATTCCCTGTCCAATGTAAGAGGATCATATTCCAGGTGGCCGCTTATAAAAATTTCCCTGCCGTCGCGTGCTGTAACAATAAAAACGCCGGCTTCCTGTGTTTCCGATTGAATTGTAAGCCGCGGATCTGCAGCTATGGCATTTCTATCGCTTTCTGTATGCCTGGACTGAGGCGCAAGAAATTCATCATCAAATCCGCGGAACAATGAATGATGCTGTTCATTTACAATATGGGGAAAAATGCCGAAAAGTTTTTTTCCAAGCGGATGTTTTGGAATACCGTATTTATGGTAAAGTCCTGCCTGCGCTCCCCAGCAGATATGTAAACAGGAAAAAACATTTTTGGTTGAATAATCAATAATGCCTGTAAGTTCATCCCAGTAATCGACATCTTCAAATGGCAGCGTTTCTACAGGCGCACCTGTAATAATAAGTCCGTCAAACCTTACGTTTGCGGCTGAAATTTCATTGGCGCTGATATAAAATTTTTCCAGGTGCCCCTGCGGCGCATTTTTGGAAACATGGCTTCCCATTCTGAGAAATGTAATATCAACCTGTAAAGGACTGTTGCCAAGGAGCCTTAAAAGCTGAATTTCTGTATCGATCGTTGTAGGCATTAAATTGATAATTCCTACACGTAAGGGTCTTATATCCTGTTTTTCGGCTCTGTCTGTGGTCATTACAAAAACCTGCTCTTTGGAAAGAGCCTCGTAAGCCGGTAAATCCTTGGGTATATTAATGGGCATGATCTATTTTTACCATATTTTAAGAAAAATTACCAATGTTTAATGTCTAAAATCGGCTTATTTTAATTGTGAATACGGTTTATACAGCTGAATATGGACTAAATTCGGTAAAAATCAGCTTTATGCGCATTTTTTCCTTGACAGATCAAAAGGTAATGCAATAGAATTTAGTCTGGGAAAATAAGAGGGAGCGGGTTTATAATAATGAAAACAATCTTTGTTGTTGATGACAGTGACACAAATTTATCTATGGCAGAAGCAGTATTGGAAGATCAATACCGCGTTATGACGATGCCGTCTGCATCAAAAATGTTTACTCTTCTGGAAAAAGTAACCCCGGATCTAATCCTTCTGGATATAGAAATGCCGGAAATGGATGGTTTTGAAACAATCCAGAAACTTAAGTTTGAAAGTTTGTGGTCGGATATACCTGTTGTTTTTCTTACAGGCCGCAATGATCCGGAGGTAGAAGCCCGCGGTCTGGAAGCCGGCGCTGTTGATTTTGTTACAAAACCATTTTCTGCGCCTGTTCTTCTTAACAGGATTCAGACTCACCTTAATATCGATGAAATTATCCGGGAGCGGACTTTTCAGCTCCATAGACTGCAGAACAGTATTATTGCGGTTCTTGCAGACATGGTAGAAAACCGTGATAAAGGTACCGGCGGTCATATTGAAAGGACTTCTAAATATATAAAGATATTAATCGAGGCAATGAAGGATCGCGGACTTTATGCCGATGAAATTCGCGGCTGGGATGTAGAAAAGGTTATTTCATCCGCGCGGATGCATGACCTTGGCAAAATCTCCATAACAGACGTTATTGTAAATAAACCGGGAAAACTGACAGAAGCTGAATACGAAGTAATGAAAAGCCACGCAGAAGAAGGTGAACGGATAATAGACGAAATTATTGCCAGAACCGGCGAAGGTGACTTTTTGCGTAATGCAAAATTATTTGCAGGCACACATCATGAAAGATGGGATGGAAAAGGTTATCCGCGCGGATTAAAAGAAGTAGATATTCCGCTTCAGGGAAGAATAATGGCAATTGTAGATGTTTATGATGCGCTTGTAAGCGAACGTCCGTATAAAAAAGCTTTTTCAGATGACGAAGCTATCAGTATTATTATGCAGAATTCCGGCTCCCATTTTGATCCAAAAATTGCTGATATATTTTTTGAGGCTAAAGATAAAATTAGAGCGGCAAAGGCTGGATTATAATGCTTTCAATTATAAAAAAACTATTAAGTCTTGTAACCCAAGTACAGGTTTTACTGGTAATTGCGGTATTTGCACTTATGGTTTTTTTCAGTTTCAGATTCATGAGCGACATAGAAAGAAAACATTTAATTAATAATGTAAATAATGCAATGTCTAATATTCAGACTTATATAGAAGCCGATCTTCTGGAACCTGAAACTACACTTGGCGTTATTTCAGAAAATATCAGAAACATGATTGTGCAGGGAGCTTCTTCCGGCGCTGTGCAGAGTTATATTCAAAGAACAACAGATTATATAACAAACGATGAAAGACTTAGATCTTCCATAAGCGGAGTTCACGGGTTTTTTTATGTTTTTAACAGAGCTCATTTTTCCGGTATAGACTGGACACCGCCGGAAAATTATATGCCGGAGTCCGCTCCCTGGTACAGAGCCGCAATCGAAGCAAATGGAAAAGTAGGTTTTACTGAACCTTACAGGGAAGTAAAATCGGGAAATACGGTCATTTCTTTTTCACGCGCAATTTATAACGATTCAGGAAGACTTTTAGGAGTTGTTTATCTTGATATATTACTGGACAGAATATGGAACTATGTAATTAATACTTATGTTTCAGGAGATAGTTACGGTATTCTTCTTGACAGGAATTTTTATGTGCTTGCCCATCCGCGCGATGAATATATTGGCAGGCATTTAAGCCTGATGAATGACGGCCCAGCCATTCAAAGGGATTTAATTGCAGGTGCGGAAATTTCTGAACGCGCTGCTACAGATTTTAACGGAATGCCGTCTGTTTTATTTGTTACACAGTTAAAAAACGGCTGGTATATGGCAATTCTGACATATGCAAAAAGTTATTATCAAAGCGTCAGGGATATTGCTGTTATTCTCATTGTTCTTGGTTTAATTTTTGCAGTTCTTTTATGCATTCTCCTTTTAAATATGCTGCGCGGAAGAAAAAAAGCAGAAGAGCGAACGCAGGTAATGCTTGATGCAATGCCTTTATGCGCCAATTTCTGGGATCAGAATTATAATAATATAGATTGTAATAGTGAAGCTGTAAAACTCTTTGGATTATCAGGCAAAAAGGAATACCTGGATAAATTTTTTGAACTTTCTCCGGAATATCAGCCTGATGGAAAACTATCGAGCGAAAAAGCGATTGACCTTGTTAAAAAAGCATTCGATGAAGGATTCTGCCGCTTTGAATGGATGCATCGTAAACTTAACGGCGAGCTTATTCCATGCGAAATTATACTTGTCCGTGTAAAATATCAAAAAATTGATATGGTCTGCGGATATACAAGAGATCTGCGTGAAATTAAAATTATAATGGCAAAAATGCGCGAAGCTGATGAATGTACCCAGGTTCTGTTCGATGCTACGCCTCTTAGCTGTCTGATGATAGACAGAAAATTAATTGTTGTTGAATGTAATCAGGAAATTGTAAAACTGTTCGGTTTAAATGATAAAAGAGAATTTATAGACAATTTATTTGATTTTTCTCCCGAATATCAGCCTACGGGCGTAGAATCCATGGAGCAGATTAACAAGTATATCGATGAAGCATTCGAAGAAGGTTACTGCAATTTTGAATGGGTTCATCAAAAACGCGACGGGGAGCAAATTCCAACAGAGGTTACTTTTGTCCGCGTTAAATTCAGGGGAGAATACGCAGTTGCGGGATACATAAGGGATTTAAGGGAAATTAAGGCAATGTTAGCCGAAATGAAGAGGGCAGAAATTGCAGAAGAAAGCACCAAGGCAAAAAGCGACTTCCTTGCAAAGATGAGCCATGAAATCCGGACTCCGTTAAATGCTATTCTTGGCATAACAGAAATTCAGCTTCAGGACACCACTCTTCCGCTTGTTACAAAAGAAGCGCTGGAGAGAATTTATAATTCCGGCGATTTACTGCTTGGCATTATAAATGATATTCTGGATTTATCTAAAATTGAAGCAAGAAAACTTGAACTTTTACCTGTTCAGTACGATATAGCAAGCCTGATACATGACACGGTAAAACTAAATGTTATGCGCTATGAAAGCAAACCTATCGATTTTAAGCTTACAGTAAGCGAAAATGTACCTTCTGAGCTTTTCGGCGATGAATTGCGTATAAAACAAATTTTAAATAATCTGCTTTCCAATGCTTTTAAATATACCCAGGAAGGGCAGATAGAATTAATGCTCTCTGCAGAGATTAAGAAAAATACCTCCGATGTTATTCTAATATTCCGTATTAGCGATACAGGCCAGGGAATGACATCTGAACAGGTTAAAAAACTCGGCGATAAATTCAGCCGCTTTAATATGGAAGCCAACAGGAAAACAGAAGGCACAGGGCTTGGCATGAATATTACGCGCAATCTGATTCAGCTTATGAACGGCGAAATATTTATAGAAAGCACTCCTGGAATGGGTTCTGCGTTTATGGTGCGTCTGCCGCAGACGTGCATTAATGCAGATACAATAGGAAAAGATCTTGCAGAAAATCTGATGAAGCTTAATTTAAAAAACACTACAAAAATGCGGAATGCCCAGATAACGCAGGAATATATGCCCTATGGAAGGGTATTAATTATAGACGATGTAGAAACCAATCTTTATGTTGCCCGCGGTCTTATTGCTCCTTACGGAATATCAATTGATACTGCAATGAGCGGTTTTGAGGCTGTAGATAAAATACGTGAAGGTTTAACATATGATATTGTTTTTATGGATCATATGATGCCGAGAATGGACGGAATCGAAGCTACAAAACTTATCCGCAGTTTAGGTTACAACTGCCCAATTGTAGCTTTAACAGCAAATGCGCTTGCAGGACAGGCAGAAGTTTTTCTAAATAACGGTTTTGATGATTTTATTTCCAAACCAATTGATATCCGTCAGCTTAATAACGTACTTAATAAAATGATTCGGGATAAACAGCCGCCGGAGGTTCTTGCCGAAGCGCGAAAGCAGAAAAATAACCTGTATGCATCAGGCAGTCATAAAATAGTGGTTGATCCCCAATTGGCAGAATTTTTTGTCCGTGATGCCAAAAAAGCAGTAATTCTTTTACAGGCAATAATTAATAACGATTTCCGCAGGGAAGATGATATTCCAACATTCATTATTAATGTTCATGCAATGAAAAGCGCTCTTGCCAATATTGGCGAAAAAGACCTTTCTGCCAAAGCATCGGAACTGGAGCAGGCAGGACGTGAAAAAAATACTACCCTGATTATTTCTTCGCTTCCAGATTTTATGAAATCTTTAGATAAGGTTATTGAAAAATTAAACCCACCAGAAGATGAAGAAAATAACGAACCGGTTATAGAAAACGATGAAAGCCGGGCATATTTACAGGAAAAATTGAAAGAAATCCAGGAATCATGCAGTTCCATGAACAAAAAAGCCGCTAAAGAAGCATTAATTGCCTTAAAACAGAGGAATTGGCATAAAGGTTTAAAAGATCAATTAAGTATAATGACAGAACACCTGTTGCACAGCGAATTTGATGAGGTTGCAAAAATCGCCGCAGAAATCAGCCTGGGTGATAAATAGATTTAAAAAAATTAAGAAAGTATTGACATTTTTATTAAAAAAAGGTATGTTTTTGTTAACATAGTTTTTCATTTAAAAAAGGGCTCCAAGGAGGCTCTTTTTTTTTAGCCAGAGCAGGGGTTTTTATGCGGTATGCCGTAAAAGATGCAGGTAATAAGGCAAAATCGCCTGCAGAAGATGTATCTGTGCGGGAACCGCTGGAGACAATATTAAAAGGGCTTGGATACAGTCTTATTGAATTTGTTATTTCAAGGCATAAGGGCAGTATTCAAATAAGAGCAGTCATTTACAACGGGAAGAGTATTGGAACGGATGATTGTTCCAAAGTCCACCGTGTTATGATGCCAAGGCTTGAGTTGGCTTTTCAGGGAGATATTCACCTTGAAGTATCATCGCCTGGAATTGACCGCCTTATAAAGGACACAGAAGAGTTTGTCCATTATAAAGGCAGGGGAATCAGGTGTTATTGTACAGATGTTTCTGACTGGGTAAAAGGTATTTTAGAATCCATCAATGATGATGGAATTACGATAAAAGCAAGTGAAGGGATCAGGCAATTGCGTTTTGATATTATTGCAAAAGCAAAATTAGATCCTTCGCAGGAGGTATAAATTGGGAACAGATATGTCGCAGGCAATTCGTCAGTTAAACCAGGATCGCGGAATCCCTGAAGAACTGATACTGCGTACCATTGAAGATACGTTAATAGCCGCATATAAACACCGTTTTGGAAATGCAGATAACGCGATTGTTCAGTTCGATGAAGAAAATCTGGTAGTCTCGATTTTTGCAAAGAAAAAAGTTGTAGAGCAGGACGGAGTTTATGATCCAGTAACAGAAATAGATTTGGAAGATGCAAGGGAATTAAATCCTGATGCTGATATTGGCGATGAAATTCTTGTAGATATAGATCCAAAGATGTTTGATCGCATTGCTGTTCAAAGCGCAAAGCAGAAAGCCCACCAGACAATCAGGGATATACAAAAAGACAGTCTTTACTCCGAGTTTAAGGATAAAGAGGGCGAAATAATAATTGGTTATTACCAAAGAGAACGCAACGGCACCATTTATGTTGATCTTGGAAAGATGGAAGGTATACTTCCAAAGAAGTATCAGTCTCCAAGAGAGATATATCATGTAAACGACAGAATAAAAGCGCTCATTGCAGAAGTAAAAAAAGATTCATCCGGGCTTCAGATTGTGCTTTCAAGGACGCATACCGATTTTGTCCGCGCAATTTTTGAACTAGAGGTTCCGGAGATTTATGACAAAACTGTAGAGATACATAAAATTGTGCGCGAACCCGGATTCAGAACAAAACTTGCAGTTTATTCAAACCGCGAAGATGTTGATCCTGTAGGCGCATGTGTTGGCTTAAAAGGCGTTCGCATTCAGGCTGTAATAAAAGAACTGGAAGGCGAAAAAATCGATATTTTAAAATACGATCCCGATCCAAGACGTTTTATAAAAAACGCGCTTTCTCCTGCAGAGGTACGCGATGTTATAATCCTGGACGAAGGAAAACATCAGGCGTTAGCAGTAGTGAGCGATTCAATGCTGTCATTGGCAATTGGAAAACAGGGTCTTAATGTGCGCCTTGCAAACAGGCTTGTTGACTGGAATATCGATGTTAAAACTGAATCACAGTTTGCAGAAATGGATATTGCCGCAGAATCAAGGCGCGCTGTTTCTGAACTGTTCGGTGATTCTGAAAGTTTCGATGATGAAATATCCCGCATAAGCGAATTGCCGGGCGTAGACAGCCGTATTGCAAATGTACTGCTTGGTAACGGTATCGACTTTATCGAAGACTTCCTTGCTCTAAGCCAGGAAGAACTTGAATCCAAGGGATTGAATCAGGCAGAACTTGATCAATTGCGTAAACTTATAGAAGAATATGTTGAGATTGTAGAAGAAGAAACATTCGAAGAATCTCAGGGAGAAAAAACTGCCGAAGAAGAGAGCGAAGACAGTACAGAAGGCGAAGAATATGAATGTCCTGAATGCGGAGCTAAAATTACTGTTGATATGTCAACCTGTCCAAGCTGCGGTATTGGTTTAAGTTTTGAGTATGAAGAGGAGGAGGGATAAGAGGATATATGGCGGAAGATACTGACAAGAATAAAAAACCAAAAGCTCAGCTGATTAAACATCCTCCAAATGAAAACGAAGGATCTTCGGGAAAAAATTCGACGGATCAGGGCGAACGGCGCAAAGTAAAAGTTGTAATGAAAAAACCAACAGCGCCTATAGCCAAAAAAAATCCGCCCAAGGTCATTGTCAGCGCTCCTCCTGGAAAATCACCTTACCCAAAAAAAACAGACAGCTTCAGCGAAAAGAAAACAGGCGATAATACCGATACTTCGCGCGTTAGCTCATTCCCGATAGCGCAGCGCCCTGCTGCCGCTGCAGGAAGGGTTGGCGGCAAACTGGTAGGAAACCACGGACCTTCACAGCGTCCGCCCCGCCCTCAGCAGCCTCGCGGTAATAAGGGCAATGAAGGCGGTCATTCTGGCGGCGGTAATAGAAGTTTCGGACAGCGTCCGGGCGGCGGGCAGGGAAGCGGCGGACATGGGCAAAGACCTCCATTTACTCCAAAACCAGGCGGCGGCGGAAAACCCGGGTTCGGCGGATTTAATAGACCAGCCGGCGGTCAGGGCGGACGCAGCGGCGGGCCGGGTGCAGCTCCTTCAGGGCCGTTACCAGAAGGAAAAGGACCTGCAAAACGCAAGTTTAGCGTAAAAAAACCTGTTTATAACCGTAAAGAAAAAGAACTCGAAATGGAGGAAAAACTCCTTCAGACAAAGAAAAAAATTACACATATTGCAAATCCAGTGCCGAAATCAATCGATATAATGGAAGTTATTTCTGTTTCTGAACTTGCGCGTAAAATGAATTTAAAAGCATCCGATTTAATCCAAAAACTTATGAGTATGGGTCAAATGGTTACTATTAACCAGCAGATTGATGCTGATACTGCAACCATTCTGGCGGCAGAATTCGGAGCAGATGTAAAAATTGTAAGCTTATACGATGAGACTGTTATTGAAACAACATCAGATACAGATGCAATATTGCTTCCGCGTCCTCCTGTTATTACAGTTATGGGTCACGTTGATCACGGTAAAACAAAATTGCTGGATGCCATAAGAAAAGCAGATGTTGTTTCCGGCGAGTTTGGCGGCATTACACAGCATATCGGCGCATACATGGTAGAAACTCCTCATGGCAGTCTAACATTGCTTGATACTCCAGGCCACGAAGCTTTTACGCGAATGAGGGCAAGAGGCGCTCAGGTAACAGATATTGTTGTACTTGTTGTTGCGGCAGATGACGGAGTTATGCCTCAGACAATAGAAGCGATTAATCATGCCAAAGATGCAAAAGTACCGATTATTGTTGCAGTAAATAAAATTGATAAACCGGAAGCCAATCCTGATAAAGTTAAAAGTCAGCTTTCAGATTTAGGGCTTATGCCCGAAGACTGGGGAGGGCAAACTATTTTTATCGAACTTAGTGCGCTTCAGAAAACCGGTATTGATAAACTTATAGAAGCAATTCTATTGGAAGCCGAATTACTGGATTTAAAAGCGAATTTTCAGTGCAGTGCAGAAGGTAAAATTCTTGAATCTAAAGTTGATCATGGCCGGGGTATTGTTTCTACAGTTATGGTAGAAAGGGGAACCTTTGCAATCGGAGATGCATTTGTTGCAGGTATTTGGCCCGGAAAAGTGCGCGCCATTTTTAACGATAAAGGCGAAAAAATCAATAAAGCTACTCCTTCCATGCCGGTAGAAGTGCTTGGATTCGAAGGTATTCCAAACGCAGGTGATCCTTTGCAGGTTGTACCGGACGAAAAAATAGCCCGCGAATTTTCTTCCAAGAGACAGGAATTGCGCCGCTTTGAAGATGCAAAGATTCTCCAGAAAGTTACAATGGAGAACCTGCATGAAAGAATTTCTGACGGTACTATCCAGGAATTAAAGGTAATTATAAAAGCGGACGTTCAAGGATCTGCAGAAGCGCTTAAATCCAGCCTGGAAAAATTAAGCACAAAAGAAATCCGCCTGCAGGTAATTCAGGCGCTCCCGGGTCCTGTAAACGAAGGAGATGTTGATCTTGCAATTGCATCCAAAGCAATTATTATAAGTTTTAACGTTCGTCCTCTTCCAAAAGCAAAAATACTTGCAGAACAGGAAAAAGTAGATGTAAGAAAATACAATGTTATTTACAAAGCGGTAGAAGAAATAAAACAGGCAATGGAAGGAATGCTGAAACCCGAGACAAAAGAAGAAGTAATTGCAACTGTGGAAGTCAGAGATACATTCAAGGTGCCGAAAGTAGGCACTATTGCAGGTTGTTATGTATTAACAGGTATTGTAAAACGAAGCTGTACTGTAAATGTTATAAGAGAACAAATTGTTATTCATTCGGGAAAAATTGCATCTTTAAAAAGATTTAAAGATGATGCGCGTGATGTTGCAGCAGGTTACGAATGCGGTATTGGAATTGACGGTTTTGACGATATAAAACCCGGCGATATGCTGGAAATTATTGAAACTGTTGAAATAGCGCGTAAACTTAGCTCGTCGCTAAGCTCTTAGCTTAGTTCTTAGTTTATATGCCTGGATTTAGAACTGAACGGCTGGGTCAAACGATACAGGAAAAAATCGGCTCTCTTATTCTGGAAGGAAAGATAAAAGATTCGCGTGTTAACTCTTTTCTTTCCATTACAAAGGTAGATGTTTCCAAAGATTTATCCTATGCAGATGTTTATGTTTCGGATGTCCGCGGCAAAGTAAGCGAAAAAGAAGTAGATGGATTAAGAAGCGCTGCAGGTTTTATACAATCACAGCTTGGAGCTGTAATGCACATTAGAAAAATACCTCGTCTTCGTTTTCATGTTGATACAAGCATAAGCGATGCATTCGATTTAATTAAAAAAATCGATGAACTTGTACAGGTTTAAGATGTGATTTTTATCTGCTATTTAACACTTCCGTAAAAAGTAGTAACAGACATAGGAGGCAAGGTAACGTTTAAAATACTGCCTCTTGTTCTTTGCCTGCCCACTGATTTTAATTTTTCTTTATCTGATGTTCTCCAGGTATCAATCCTGTCAAATTCAGCGCCGTCTAAATTAATTGAAATATTAGATTCTATATTTCTTTCATTTATAATGACAATCGTTATCTCGTTTGTTTCCGGATTACGGTAAGCGCTGGAAAATACGCCAAAAAGGGGAGTGGTATCACTTTCTATTCTGCGCCATCCCGGGCGGATAAAACGCGAATACTGCCCCATCGCATAAAGACGATGCGTTGTTTTAATTCTGTTCTCTTCTACAATAACTAAACTGCCTGTTGTTTCAGCCGGATTATTTGACCAAAGCCACCAAAATAAGAAAGCGTTTGTCTGTGCAAGAGTCATATCCCAATGGATCATTCTTGCATAATAAAGTGCATTATTTATGCCTATTCCAACCGGCAAATGCGGTCCAGAGCCGGAAACTTCTGTCTGCCAAAAACGTTTTCCAGATTCAATTATTTCCGGAAACTCTCTTGCGCCTGCTCTTGTAGATGGATCAAATGCTCCATTGTACTGGTGCAAGGCGATATGACTAATGATTCTTTCCGATTCAGGATCGTCAAGCGAAGGTTTAATCATATTGTTAAAATTAATATTAAAATTCTCAAATTCAGGCATCATTATACCAATTCCGTCATCTCCGAAAGAGATACCTTTCATAGGGAATCTATCTGCAATTACTTTTATAAAATCCCGGAGATCTATACCGCTCCAGTAAGCCGATTCATATTCTACTTTCCAGTTAGGTTCGTTTTGTACAGAAAGAATGGCTAGAGGAGCTCCCATCCTTGTTTCAAAGTTTAAAACATAATCAGCAAGAAGATCTGCATAATCATTGTAATGAGACCTTTTTAAACGGCCCCAAACATCAGGTCTTGACCAATCCATTATATAGTTAAGGTTCGCGCTTACGCCAGTTACATCTTCTTTCCATTGCGTTACGCGGTTATTCGGCATTGTCCACGGAGTACTCATGATAACAAGATTCTCAGGACCAGAACCGCCGAGATTTTTAATTTGCTGAATAAGATTTCTTGTACCTGCAAGATCCCAGCTGTTCCAGTTTAAATCAAATGTTTTAGTTCCGTTTTCATTTATATTATATGAATAGGTGTGATCGCTGTTTCTGGTTATAAAACCGTCATTAAGACTCTGTTCGGTATCTCCAGGAAGCCTTTCGCGGAACGGGATACGGTTACGAAGAATCGTAAAACCCATGCCATCGGTTCTGGAAAAAAGAAGTTTAACAAGAGCTGATGCCGTTTGGCTGTCATTCGGCAGTCTTGTCCATGCGTTAGAACCGCCGAAACCATCGATCTCCTGATGAAGTTCGTTGAAATTTACATTAACAATTCCATCAATGTTCCGGTTACTTGTATCTGTACCGCAAGATGACAAGATTGATGCTAACGCTGCAATGACAGCCATTTTTTTTAAAAACATTACAATCCTAAAGTTCTTCTTGGATTTGCTACAGCAAAAAATGCCTGTTTCGGCCTTAAGAAAGCATCCCAAAGAACAGGGTTCCCTAATGATTTCCAGCTGGTTTCGTCATCGATTCCCCACATGGTTACTCGTGTTATATGTTCACTCTGTTCCATAAAAAGGTTAAAAAGTTCAGCATATTTTAAAGCTTGTGAACGCTGTTCAACTTCGCCCACACGGGAACTTTGTCCGGTTCCGAAAGAACCGCTTCCTACGCTTCTTACTTCGACATCAAGCTCGCTAATATCAACTTTTATTCCAAGCGCTGCAAACCTTTCGATAGAGGCGCGTACATTGGAAACCATTGTTCCGAGTCCGTAGTGCCCCTGCATTCCGACAGCTTCGATTAAATTGCGGGTATTGCCTTCTGCTCTGTATTTATCATTAATTTCTTTAATCATGGCTGCGACTACCTGCGCTTTTCTCTGATTATCTAAATTGTAGTCATTATAATAAAGAACAACATTCGGATCTGCCGCTCTTGCTGTTCTGTATGCAAGTTCGATATAGTCGGCTCCTAATGCCCTGAACCATCCGCTTTCATCTTCTTTGCGAAGATGAGCTTTCCAGTCATTAAAATTTGCTCCTGGGTTTACTCTTGATACTACAACTTCGTTAACAACATCCCATGAAAAAACCCTGCCGCGGAAATGCGCCATTACAGTATTAATATGATTTATTAAATTCTGCCTTACCTGCTGAGGGGTTCCTTCTGTCATCCATGCATGAGTTTGGTTATGCCAAACAAGGGTATGACCATGAACTTTAATGCCGTTTTCAAGCATGACTCTTATCTGGTTATCTGCAGTTGTAAATGTATATTGTCCGCCTCTTTCACGGGGAGCCAGGCTGTCAGGTTTCATGTTGTTTTCACTGGTCATTATATTAAAGTGATTTTTTATCAGTTCAAACTTGTCTCCGAAGAGGCTGTTATTATTCATGATATTGCCAATAAGAAAATAATCTTCGTAAATTGTTTTTAACGGAAAATCCATATGATTCTGGTTAGTATTCTGATTTTGTCTGCCCGAACTGCTGCCGCCGCTGGAGCCGCATACCGTAAAAGTCAAAATAAAACAAACAATTGCAAAAATAGCCAAAGCTTTAATTTTCATTTAATTACCTCATTTCATCAAATTTTAACTATTTTAACACGGCATATTGTATTTATCAAGCAATATATCTATGGTATAATATAACTATGATTTTAATTAACAATGACTGGAAATTTTTTTTGGGAGATAATAAAAATGCTCATTCTCCCGGTTTTAATGATCGTACCTGGAAAAATATTGATTTACCGCACGATTGGGTGATTTCTCAGCCTTTTTCACGAGGGGCAGAAGGCGGCTGGACTCCGCAGAATATGCAGGGATTTTTTGCATGGGAAGGTATTTGCTGGTACAGAAAAGAAATAATACTGCAGGAAATAGAAAAAAAATCATATTTTATTTATTTTGGCGGCACATATCGGAACAGTACGGTTTATATAAACGGTAAAGAAGCCGCAAAACGCGCTAACGGATACTTAAGTTACGATGTTGATATTACAGAACATGTAAAAGAAGGAAAAAATCTTATTGCAGTCCGGCTAGATAACGGTTGCGAAGAGCCGGATCGATGGTATTCAGGAAGCGGGATTTACCGTAATGTCTTTTTAAGGGTTGTACCGGAAACGCAGATAAAAACATGGGGTGTAAGTGTTAAATCGCAAATTTCCAAAAATTATAAACAAGCTGATGTTACTGTCACTACAGAAATAACCCAAAAGACTTCACGCGGAGACGCAGAGACGCAGAGAACGCAGAGGGGAAATAATTATTTAATTAATGTTTCTATTTTTAATAAAAATAACAAGTGTGTAAGTCAAAGTTCAGAATCCTTTAAATTTGATAAAAAAGATGAAACTAATGTTACATTTAAATTTAAAATTCAGAATCCTGAATTGTGGTCGGCGGAAAATCCGAATTTATACCGTATTGTTGTTAGTATAGAAAATAACGGAATAAACGGTGATTCAAAAGAAGTTAATTTCGGCATACGTAATGTAGAGATCGAATATAAAAAAGGAATAACAGTTAACGGACAGAAAATAAAACTTAAAGGCGTTTGCTTGCATCATGAAGCCGGCATTACAGGATCGGCTTATTATGATGATGTTTGGCGGCGCAGGCTTCTTACCCTAAAAAGTATCGGCTGTAATGCTATAAGGACAAGCCATAATCCGCCTGCGGAAGAATTTTTAGATCTCTGCGATGAAATGGGTTTTTATGTAATTAACGAATGTTTTGATAAATGGAAAAGCGGATATTACGCAAATCATTTTGATGCTGATGCAGAACGTGACCTGACAGATTTTATTTTACGTGACAGAAATCATCCGTCTGTATTTATGTGGAGCGTAGGAAATGAAGTAGAGAATCAAGGGCAGGACAGCATGATTGCAATTCAAAAAAAATTGGTTGATATTGTCCGCAAACTTGATGATCGCCCTGTAACATGTGCGCTTGCGCCTCATGCAAACCCAAGAACCCTTGTTGGAGCTCCGCCTGCGGAACTTGTTAAATTAACAATGAAACTTGCAAAGGATGTTGATATTCTTGGATTAAATTATCATGAGCCATTGTATCCGTATTATACAAAAGATATTAATAAACCGATTGTCGGCACAGAATGTTATGAGTACTATTCCAGCGTTGGCACAAATTTTGAAGATGTCTGCGATAAAAATCCGTGGGTTTATGTTCAGGAAAACGATAATGTAATTGGACAATTTATCTGGGCTGGTATTGATTACCTTGGTGAATGTCCTTACCCTGCAAAAGGCTGGTCTGGTTCTATTTTGGATATTTGCGGTTTCATGAAACCAAATGCATATTACCGCAAAAGTATCTGGACAAGCGAACCCATGATTTACATGGGCTTTTATGATCAATATTTAAAACCTGATTATGCAAGAGGCCGGTGGTCTTTCCCGCAGATCTCATCTCATCTTAATCATGATTATTTTAATCGGAGGACTGTTACTTTAGCGGTCTTCACAAATTGTCAGGAAGCAGAATTATGGGTTAACGGAAAGAAGAGAGGACGCCGTTCAAAAGCAGATTTTAAAAACGGTATAATAGAATGGACAATAGAGTACACAACGGGCGCTTTAGAGGTTAAAGGTTTTAACGATGGCAAGGAAGTTTGTTCGTATGATCTTAAAACTGCACAGCAGGCAAAAAAGATAAAACTTTCTGCAGATAAAACAGAATTAAAACCCGGCGGCATCGCGCACATCGAAGTAAATATAACAGACAAAGACGGGCTTCTATGCGCTAACGATGAATCATTCATAGAGTTTTCGCTTTCCGGAGATGCTTTATTGCTTGGCTCCTGTTCATCCGATTTAAATCAGAATCTGGGTTTTACATCGCCTAAAACTGCTGTATCCGGAGGCAAAGCGCTGGCAGTTATAAAAGCCGGAAGTTCAAGCGGAACTGTAGAGTTACGCGTTTATTCAGAAAAACTTGAAAATGCAGTAATGCGTTTTAAGGTAAAGTGAGAAAAAAATGAAAATGACAATGCGCTGGTTTGGGCCAGGATACGATCCGGTTACGCTGGAAAAAATTAAGCAGGTTCCTGATGTTAAAGGAGTAATTACTACACTTTACGGGAAACAACCGGGCGATGAATGGAAAAAAGAAGAACTGTTTGAGTTAAAAAAACAGGTAGAAGAAACAGGTCTTGTTATTGCCGGTATAGAAAGCGTAAATGTTCATGATGCAATTAAAACCGGCAGCCCTGAACGTGATATGTATATCGAAAGATATATCGATTCATTAAAAGTTGTTTCAGAAGCAGGTATCAATCTTGTCTGTTACAATTTTATGGCTGTATTTGACTGGACTCGTTCAGATTTGGCAAAGATTCGCCCGGACGGCGCTAACGTAATGGCTTATGATCACAAATTGGTAGAAAAAATAAACCCGGATAATATGTTCCAAGTTATGCAGGAAAAAGCCGGAGGATGCCTTCTTCCCGGCTGGGAACCGGAACGCATGGCAAGAATAAAAGAACTGTTCCAAATGTATCAGGATATTGATGAAGAAAAACTTTTTAAAAATCTTGAATATTTTTTAAATGCAATTATGCCGGCATGTGAAAAATATAATATTAATATGGGTATGCATCCCGATGATCCGGGATGGTCAGTTTTCGGCCTGCCCAGAATCATGAAAAACAAAAACGATCTTTTGCGTCTTGTAAAAATGGTGGATAATCCGCGTAACGGCGTAACGCTTTGTTCCGGAAGTTTAGGTACAAATCCGGATAATGACATACCTGATATAATCCGCAGCTTAAAAGGACGTATTCATTTTGCGCATGTTAGAAATGTCAGGCATAATGCACCGGGAGATTTTGAAGAATCTGCGCATCTATCGAGTGACGGCTCTTTAGATATGTACGAAATTATGAAAGCGTTATACGACATTGGCTTTGACGGGCCGCTTCGTCCTGATCACGGAAGATGTATATGGGGCGAAGTTTCCGTTCCTGGTTACGGACTTTATGACAGAGCAATAGGGTTAAGTTATCTTTCCGGTATTTGGGAAGCATTAAATAAAGCGAAATAATTTTATTTAGGAGTTAGTATGTTAAAAGAATATGATTGCTGGCTGCAAAAGAGGAAAATTGATTCAAAAATTAAAATTCCAGGTATTGTTTATTTGCAAAAAGGCGGAGAAGTAAGCCAGCAGGCGGCAAAAGAATTAATTTCCGGCATAAATCGTCTTTTAGGTTTTACTCCAAAAATTGTAAATAAAATTAATGCAGAAGAAAATGCTGTTTTTTTAAAGGTAATGAATAATTCTAAATTAAAACCTGAAGGATTCAATATAAAAGTTACTGACAATCAAATAACAATCGCAGGTCAGGATGAAAACGGATTATTATACGGTGTATTTCGCTTTCTTTTTCTGCTTTCACTCGATAAATTAAATAACGGTTTTGAATTAACAGAATCCCCTGTTTCTAATTTAAGAATGATAAATCATTGGGATAATTTTGACGGCACAATTGAACGCGGTTATGCCGGTAATTCGCTTTTTTATAAAGCTGGTTTTTTTAATTTTGATAATAAACGTATAGAAGACTATGCTCGTCTTTTGGCATCTACAGGTATTAATAGAGTTTCTATTAATAACGTTAATGTTCGTGATAATGCAAAATTGCTTATTACAAAAGAATACTTGACCCATGCCGCAAAGTTAGCTGCCATTTTTAGAAAATTTGGAATTAAACTTTTTCTTAGTATTAATTTTGGCGCACCGTGGTCTTTGGGAAAACTTCCTACTGCAGATCCGTTGGATGCCGCTGTCGCTGTTTGGTGGAAAGAAAGAGCAGCAATAATATACAAATATATCCCTGATTTAGCAGGTTTCCTTGTTAAAGCGGATTCTGAGGGCGAACCCGGGCCGTTTCAGTACGGACGCAATCATGCAGACGGAGCAAACATGCTGGCGGCAGCGGTAAAACCGTTTAACGGCGAAATTGTCTGGCGCTGCTTTGTTTACAATTGCCAGCAGGATTGGCGTGACCATAGTTTTGATAGAGCAAGAGCCGCTTATGATCATTTTAAACCACTCGACGGCGCTTTTAGCGAAAATGTAATTTTACAGATTAAATTCGGACCATATGATTTCCAGATTCGTGAACCTGTAACGCCTCTTTTTGGCGCTTTAAAAAAGACACGCCATGTAATGGAGTTACAGCTAACACAGGAATATACAGGACATCAGATTGATCTTTGTTACCTGCCATGGCTGTGGCAGGATGTAATGAGATTTGACACTGCTGCGGGCGATAATACACGTATCATGGATTTAATTAAACCGTACAGCGAAGGATCTTCTAACATAGAAGGATTTGCGGCAGTTGTTAATGTTGGCTTAGATAACAATTGGACAGGGCATACTTTAGCTCAGGCAAACTTGTTTGGATACGGAAGAATGATATGGAATCCGATTCTTGATGCTACAGAAATAGCAGAAGAGTGGAGCGCACTATCGTTTGGTAAAAATGAATCGGCGCAAAAAATAGAAAATATTTTATTAAGTTCATATCCTGCATACGAAAAGTACAATGCACCGTTTGGTGTATGTTTTATGGTGACTCCAAATACTCATTATGGTCCAAATATCGAAGGTTACGAGTTCAGCCGCTGGGGTACGTATCATCGCGCCGATAAAAACGCAATAGGCATTGATCGCACGCCTTCGGGAACTGCTTACACAGAACAGTATTCAAAAAAGAATGCCGAAATATTTGCAAATCCGCAAACCTGTCCGGAAAATATGATTTTGTTCTTTCACAGATTAAATTATGACTTTAAAATGAAAAACGGACAGACACTCTTACAAAATATTTACGACACTCATTTTGAAGGTTATGACGAAACAGAAAAAATGATGGAAGAATGGAAAGCGTTAAAAGGTACACTCGAAAAAGAAGTATTTGAATCGGTACTTTCACGTTTTGAACGTCAGTTAGTTAATGCCCGTGAATGGCGGGATCAGATTAACACTTATTTCTACCGCAAAACTGGCATACCAGATAGCAAAGGCAGAAAGATTTTTGATTGAGGGTTTTGTTTAATGAAATCTTAAAAACCTACACCGTAAATTTCTGAACTTGGATATTTGGAATATAATTGTAATGTTTAAAATTTGCTGTTAGGAGAGTTTCATTATTTTCCAGTGAGGTAGCAGCTATTATAGCATCGCCAGTTTCTAGTGCATGACTTAGATAATAATTTTCTACAAGGAACATAGCATATGTTGATATATTACTATTTATCTGAATAATTTCTGTTGACCAATTTTTTAGTTGTTTCTGTAAATGTTTTAATTCATTTTTATCACGCATTCCTTGCAATAATTCCAGATAAGTAACAACTGAAATTTTAAAAGGGATGTTTGCTGTTATAATTTTTTTGGCTTTAGTGTTTCCTCGTAAATACCATATTAATACATCTGTATCAATTAACATGGAAACCTCACAATTTTCTTCCTTTTCTCATATTTCTAACATACTGATCAACATCATTTAAATCTTTTCTTTCCTTCCAAATACCAAATAATAAATCTTCAGTATTTTTTGTATCTAATGGAGTTTTTTGAATTATTGGAACAATTTTTGCACTCGGTTTTCCTCTGTATGTAATAGTTACATCTAAACCTTTATTTACCTGCGATAATATTCTGCCTGATTGAACTCTTAATTGCTTGGTTGTAACTACCATTATATCCTCCATAATCTAAGTGTACACTACAAGTATACACTATATTGAATTAATGGTCAACTAGTGTTCTGTAAATAACAAATATCAAAATGATTTAGCCTTATTAATTTTAGCAAGAATCTCTTTAGATGTTTTTGTCCAAATAAATGAGCGTCCGGATTTATTCCATGTTTTAATATAAT
>Ga0123356_10000372_pt1 | contig 51029 bp, 45 predicted proteins | sample TergutEmb28metaG_2_FD_92546 | JGI IMG/M metagenome (GOLD analysis project Ga0123356, IMG submission 92546) | Embiratermes neotenicus P3 segment gut microbial communities from Petit-Saut dam, French Guiana - Emb289 P3 | ecosystem: Host-associated > Arthropoda: Insects > Digestive system > Gut ...
CCAATCCGAGGTACTGGCTCTCTTGGAAAAAGGTATCTCAATAGATGAAATTAAAAAGAAACTCGGAATCTAAAAATGCTTATCGCAAAAGTTACTAAACTTTCGATAGAGGAAATTAAAAAACTCTAAATCACCGACAGCTCATAGTTCTTGTTTTGATTGTGCGTTTATATGCCATTGGTGTGTTAAATAAATTTATGGGGTGTGGAGTTTAAGCAACTCTGTCCCCGGTTTTTGTGTTAATTTTTAAACAGCATACAATACAGTTTCAGTTCCATTACAGCCATAACGCCTCAAATAAAGTTTGTAACTCTTATGCAACGATAATATATATGTGGGAATTTCCCAAATATCTTCTGGTTTATGATACACGCAAATTGCAAGTTTTGGACGATATTTTAGGATTGTTTGCTCTGCACCTTTTAAAGCGTTTAGTTCTGCTCCCTCTACATCCATTTTGATAAACGTGATATCATCCCCCAAAACTATATCATCAAGTTTAACAGTTTTGATTTTTATAGTATTTTCTGAACTGTCTGAAATACAGGCACTGCCTGGCATTCCGGTAACGTTATCAAAACTAAGCTCAGTATTTTCGTTCCAAAGCCCATAGGGATGTATTACCGTATTTCTCATATCTTTGAGGTTTTCGATACAAATTGGATGTTGCTTAGAATCAGGTTCAAAGGCTATAATTTTTTTGTATGAGTCACTGCACCATTTTATAAAATCAATTGATGATGCACCATCAAAACATCCGGCGTCAATAAAGATTTCATAATTAGGATTAGGACAACCTAAAATATCAATGTCAAAATATTGTTTTCCAAAATCTTTTTTGAGTGCAAAAATTTGATTTTCAGAAAAACCAGATTTCAAAAGATATTTTGTTACTTCTGTGATTAATTTATCATCTTTAAGAGTTATAGCAATCACATGGTCACTGTACTTTTTTGTCAATTCTTCTGGCGAAATGACTTTATAGCCACAAAACAGTTTTTTCTGCTTATTATCATCTTTGTCACAAAAAGCTGTAATATTTATTGTGTCATAATATTTTGAATAATATTTCGCCATTTCACCAACACCGTAAATAATAACATTATGATACCCATAAAGAAAATTCCATTTGTCTTCTGAACCATAAACCATTTCTACAATATGCTTTATATTATCTGTCAAAGAATAAAGCAGACTGTTCTCAAAAATTTTGAGCGACAGTTCATCTTGCAAACGGCCATAAATCTCTTTTATTTGTGCTTGTGCAATCATAAATTTCCCCATTTATAGCGCCTTAATCGCACTATATACCCTTTCGCAATTATTTTTATCGTTAAACGGAAAAGTGTTATCAATACGGAGCCGGTACTTATCTTTTAATTTGCAGCCATTTTTCATGTACTCGACAATACGGCAAACAGTATCTTCCAAATTAGTTTCGACTTCGCCAAAGCCGTCACGTGAATAATCGAAGTAGCCATCTTGATGGTGTTTTTCTCTAAATTCTACATAGTCAAAATGGCAGTATAATAATGGTTTTCGCAAGTAAACGAAATCAAAGGCAACAGATGAATAATCCGTAATGAGCAGGCTACTTTCAGCAAACACTTTCCTATAGCTTAAATTGTCCCCTGATAGCATCGTAACTGAATCGGGTAAATTAAAAATATTCGAATGCGGAGCTATAACCGGATGGGGAACAAAACAGAGCTTATAACCATACTCTTTTACCATATTAAGTAAAGTCGGATTATTCAATAAATCGGAATAAAAACGAAAATATGTCGTTTTATCGAACCCATCCAGCAAGGAGCTTATCAAATCTGTACTCATTTCTATCAAATATTTTCGCCACGTAGGCATTATTGTAATAACATTTTTTGAATCATCATATAAAAGATCGTATCGTGGCAATCCAGACAAGATTACTTCTTTATCTGTGTAGCCATACGGCAATTCTAAAATTGATTTACGTTCCGCCACAGTAGTAGTGATAAACAAATTAAAATTTGTAATACATTTTTTAAAGAACGAGGTTAGATCGCTATTTATTATTCCGTGGCCTAAGAAAATGGTCTCGCGCTTAGCACATAAATCCCGGTAATAATAGTGTGAAACCGTCATGTCTTTAAAAGGATTCAGGAATTTAGACACATAATATGCAATTATAATTTTATCCGACAATAAATAAACAAGCTTATAACAAAGCGAATCCGGTGAAATTGTAATTCCTAACTTCTTAATTCGATTATAATCTGTTGAATTTTTATTTATGACAAAAATTGGGCATATTTTTGGTTCACTCTTCGTGCGGAGATATCTAAAGAACGCTTCCCCGTTATCGTCTGCCCTGTTTGGTCTATCGCAAATAATCCAAATTTTTTTTCGTAAAAAAAGCTGGAAAAAATAAAAAGCTGCTCTAAATAAAATGGCATTTTTTGACCCAAATGTTTGAGCCTTCCATAGTTCAAGCATAAATTTTAATTCTGCTTTAATATGCCCAAACCAGCTGCATCTATCTAAATATAAAGCCCTGCCGTCCGTAGTTAACTTTTTACCATTTCTATAATAATAAGAATGTCGGATTCTTGTATTTATAGGGAAAAACTTTCCCATTTCTAAGTAACACATAAAGGCTTTATCTTTAGATGGTTGACAATGGATTTCTATCACAAACTTTTTGATATGTTCACTAATCGGGATTTTTGCTGTAAATCCCCATTCGGCTTTGATTATTTCGTTAAAAAATTGCACGTTGTGACTGCGGTTTTGCATTGTAGCCGGGATATAATCGCCATTTACTTTTAAACATATTTCTACATTCTCGGACGGACGTGAAAATAAGTTTGTACCCACTATATGCAGGACATCATTTTCAATTTTAATAAAGTCCATACATACATATTTATAGTGGTCTCTGTTCATTTTAAAAATTCCTTTCTATCTGTGTGTTACTACAGCATTAACTTGCTATCTTTATTTATCCGCTTCATTAAGCTTTTCCAGTTCCGCCATTATGGCACGCGTTTTAGCTTCTCGCTCTTTGCGTACTTTCAGTTCAGCTTCAATCTGTTCTTTTAACACCTTTTTATCATCAAAATTATTTATATAATCATAATAAAGCTGTATCAGCCGTAAAGCTCTACGGTCGCTTTCATAATCGCGCATTTTTTTATAATGGACGACAAATTCAAGGTTTACAAATTTAAGTCCGTAGAACATGATATGATACGCATCGTTGTTTATAATGATATCGGTATCTATTAGTTTGTTTTTCGATGGAAAATGAATTTTTGAATCTGGTAAAATAGCAACAACTGATTGTCCGTCTTTTACTTGTAGAACCTTATAAGGTTGCTCATTTATATTTGAAGGCGTAATATATACAGGCCCATTGGGAATCAGGTCCGTTTTAGGGAAATCCGGCAGTATTCTCGGATGTAAATCAGAAGTGATAATAAAGTCTATATCTCGCGATGTTCTTATACCCAATACTTCCGTTGTTGAACCTCTCATAACGCATATTTTCTCTGCGGGGATGTTGTTTTCTTTGCAATAATCCTTTACGAACTCACATTGCCTTAAAAACTCTCCACGATAAACCGGCGATATTCTCCCTTCTATAGACTTTAAGTTATTGACTGAGAGGAGAACGTTTTTCATGTGAACAAATTCATTGTAATTACAACTTGAATGAATCAGACAAAACGAATCTTTCTGTATTTCGTCATAACCTAAAATATCCCTTAAGCGAAATTTAAGTGATACTATATTTTTATAGAACTCCTCAAGCGGCAGTTTTTTCTTCTCGTTCGAAACGAGGATAACCCTTGTAACCAGCGGTGACATTTTTAAAAACGATACTTTGTCTCCTATACCACTCTGTTCGGAATAATTTCCGTACATTTCTCTGATTAATATTTCAAACGCTATGAAATTATGGGACAGGTCAATATCCACAGCACCAACGGTTTTAAACTCTTTTTCAATCTGCCCACCAATATAATCCCAATGCTCCCGAATGGGGGCGAAAAGCATGAATATCCCGCACTCTTCATACAGATCGGAAAAACCTCTGAGCAGCCTGATTTTATCCCCGAAGGAAAAACCGTTTTTCTGGAACCATTCAAAATTAATATCTTCGGCTAAGACCCTAGACTCACCGAAAACGCCGACCGGTACACTATCTTTGTCAAGCACCAAAGCTACGGCAAGCCTATGTGCCCCGTCTCTCAATTTATTATCTTTCTGAAAAATTATAGGAGAATCCTTTTTTAACCCTTCCTCTTGTATGTTTTTACATACGTTTTCAAAATCATTAAAAAATGTATCTAAGCTCTCTTTCGTTTTTTCCGGTGTTTTTTCGTATCCGCTATTTTTGGTTAACACCATTCTGGCATAAAGGGATCTATTGGGTGTATTTTTTATCTCACAGAGAATATCTTTGGCGTATAAATACCTCACGACTATATCCAAACAATCAGACGTTATCAGTTCTTTCGGTATACACGATTTTATTTCAGCGATATTATCATAAATTATTGGCAGTTTAAAATCCTTATACTTAATTATCCCTGCCTTTTCAAGCTGTTTTGATAAGGCTTCGACAGCTAAAGTTGAGATAACTATTTCATAGTCGTCTTTGTTATAAATATCCAACATCTCATTAAATGAAATAATCTTTTTCCCGAAGAATGTCTTGCCGATTTTTTTAGGATTATTATCCGCAAAGCAGTGTACAACATCCTCTCCATAATAGGTAAGCATATCGTATCCAATTTGCCCTGCGCCGAATAGAATCACTTTTTTCATTTCAAAAACTCCGTCTTATTGTAAAGCAATGAATTTATCCGTTCGATTCTTTCCGGATAATCTTTGTTAGTTTCAATATATTCATCCAAATAAATACCCATCTCTGCTTGCATGTTTAAAAGTAGTTCTTCATTTTTATTTAGTAAAGCTTCTTCCGCAAGTAAACTCGCTTTATAACAATGCTCTCTTTTCGCCCAAATGCTTATATCTTCATATCCACTTTTGTCTGCCATAACAATTGGCTTTTGGGATTCATACAACCTTAATAGATTATGTTCTTTGTTATTGACAAGTGACATGTTACGCTGATAATAATGATACAGATGCTTATTCGTATATATACCGCTGCAATTATCCGACAATATTATTTGCGTTGTAAAAATAACGTCATCACTGATTTTGGTGCTTTCATCAAAAAAAATGCCATTTCTTAAAAGAAATTCTGTTGAAAAAAGTTTATTCCACAAAACAAGATTAAATCCGGCATAGTGAAAAGCTCTAAAAGCATAAAGCAGCATTTCTTCCCGCGTTAGCACCTGGTTATCTTTTATTTTTTCACGTGGTTGCGCGAACTCAATCCTATCATCATAGTCCATCGAAAAACTCACAACACTGAATGTCACATTATTATCAACAAGGCTTTTATATAAAACCTCATACATATACGGTTCTATCCAATCATCTGAATCTACAAAACCAATGTATTGCCCGGTAATATTTCTTAAACCTATATTACGAGCAGCAGCAACCCCTTGATTGGGCTGGTGAAATACTCTTATGCGCCCATCTTTTTTAGCATACTCATCACAAATTTTACCACTGCTATCAATAGAACCATCATTAATACAAAGAATTTCAAGATTAGTATAGGTCTGATTTATAACACTGTCCAAACATTTCCTAATATATGGCTCAACATTATAAACAGGAATTATAACAGATATTTTATCCATTCATACCTCTAACAGTCTTTTTATCCGTTCGATTCTTTCCGGATATTCTTTCATTATTTCAACGTACTCATTTAAATAAACTTTTATTTCCTCTTGCATTTTTCTTAAAGCCGCCTTGTCACCATTAGTAAAGTATGCTTCAGCAAATAAACTGGCATTGTAACAATATTCTTTTTTTACTAATGGCATCAAATTCTCATGCCCTTTTTCTTCAAACGACTTTATAAGAGTTTTGTACGCATTAAAGGCGCATTCTGTTTTTGTTTCCACCGTGGCACTATTAAAAAGGGACACACCTCTTTGACAGTAATGATACATCGGTTTGTCAATAAAAGCTCCGGTACAGTTATCGGTCAAAAATACGCGTGTAGTGAACAGGCTGTCCTCACCGATTTTTAAGTTTTCATCAAAAAGCATATTATTATTTTTGAAAATATCAGCTGAAAAAATTTTATTCCACACGGCAATATGAAAAGCATTATAATAATCCAATCTAAAAGCGTACGTCAACAAATCTTTTTGTGATATTATTTCGTCTGTTACGGGTTTAATGTTTTTACTTGGTACAGACTTTGTATCAGTATCCCTGAAAAACCCCACTGCGCTTACAAATACGTTTTTTTCTTTAATGAGATTGTATAAAGTCTCATACATATCAGGTTCTATCCAGTCATCAGAATCAACAAAGCCCACATATTGTCCGGTAAAATTTTTCAATCCTAAATTTCTGGCCGAACTTGCTCCGCCATTCTCTTTATGAAACAATCTAATCCGCTTGTCCTTCACGGCGTACTCACCGCATATTTTCCCACTTTCATCGGTAGAACCATCGTCAATCAGCAGTATTTCAAGATTTTTATATGTTTGACTAATAACGCTGTTAAGGCATTTCCTTATGTAAGACTCTACGTTATATACAGGTATTATGATTGATATCGTGTCTGACATTTTTAGACGCCCTGCTTTTTTAACCAAATACTACTTCCGTGCGGAGCAACCGGAAATGACCATTTACTCATAAATAAATCTGAATATTTTAATTCAAGCATATTTTGAAAGAACTGTATAGAATAATCACGGTTATTCTGTAAAAAAGCCCTTAGCAGATATATCTCATTCCATATTCTCTCCGATTGTAATATCCATTCTTTAGGATATTCAAACGGATAAAAAATATCGTGTATGTGGATATATACACCTTCACTCAATATTGGAAAAATCTCAAAAAACAGATAATTAACATCAGAATTTATTTTTGAAACATGTGATGAATCTATAAACAATATGTCATCAGCTTCAAGCCGTTTAAAGCAATCTAAGGGTATGTCCTGCAATTCTTTAACTTGTAAATCTATGCGGTCTTTAGACTTTAAAAGGGTTCTTAATCTATCCGGGTACGGTTCAATAAATGATAGTTCTATACTATTATTTAAATAATATTCATTTGTATCCAGCATAACTGCGCTGCTGTACCCGGAACCGATTTCAATTACTCTGTTTGGCTTTAACATTCTCAGGAAGCAATGCAAAGCAACTGCATCACACATTGTATAGTAACCATTTAAGTAATTATATCTTAGACCTTCACTTCGTTTATCCGCAACATCTTTCCATGCAGGAATTGTTAGGTATAGTTCAACCATTTTGCCGAGTGTTTTAAGCTGTTGTTCTTCATTGAAATTTATGTCATGAATATACTTTTTTTTGTCAAAAATGATATCTGCCTTATTTTCAATAGCATCGAAATCAGGATACAGTGAATAATAGTGTCCTATTGGAAAAAGACTTATTCTCTTTTCTGATGATTCTATTAATTCTAATAACTCTTCCGGGAAGATATATTTCATACCATTTTCAATCAATTGCCGGCAAATCTCTTTTCTCAATTCATATTTGGGTGAAATAAAAATTATTGCACTATCTGAATATTCTTTTAACTTATGAAAAGAAATACAATCAATTCCGCCGATTTTTGTTCCCTGTTTATTTACGTCGTTATCGCAGAAATAGTCAATTTTGACATTAGAGGCGTCAAATTTACCTTTCAGGATTTCTCCCAAAATTCCTGCCCCAAAAATTACCATATATTTTATTTGAGCATCGATTGACTTAATATATAAATCCAATAATTTATTGTACTGCATAACCCTTAATCTCCATAAATCAACTTACTTACCGCCCAATATATTAACCATTCTCTCAAGCTTCTCAGGGAATTCCTTGTTTGTTTCCATATAATCGCTCAAGTGTTCTTTTATTTTTAATTGCATCGTTAACAAATTTGACTTCGCTATTTCGGCAACTATGCTTGCGTGATAACAATAAAACCCCCTCGCCCAAAAACTTATATCGGAATATCCATTATTATTAAGCAATTCTTCAATTTTTTTGTAGGCTGTCAGGATATCCATTTTAACACCGATTGATTTGGAGTGCGCAGCGGAGTCGTCTCTTTGATAGTAATGATACAACGGCTTGTCAATATATGTTCCCGTGCATTTTCCGGCTAAAACCGTTCTCGTGTAAAACAGAACGTCTTCACCGTAACGTATATTTTCATCGAATTTCAAATCGTTTTTTAAGAAGATATCAGCTAAAAACAGTTTGTTGCACATATATCCGCAAAATCCCATGTAATAATCTCTTTTAAGCGGGTATAAAAGCATATTGCGTGTTGATATAATTCCAGCGGGAATACATTCCATGTTTGTAACAGGCGCTGATTCCAAGGCTGTATCTTTGAAATAACCCGCAACGTTAACAGTTACATTTTCAGATTTTAGAGCATTGTACATGGTTTCATACATATCCGGTTCTATCCAATCGTCTGAATCCACAAAGCCAACGTATTTTCCAGTTATATGTTTTAGTCCAACATTTTTAGCAGAACTTACTCCGCCGTTATTTTTATGAAAAACTTTTATACGGTTATCATTTTGAGCATATTCATCACAAATTTTTCCGCTGTTATCTGTTGAACCATCATCAATTAAAAGTATTTCAAGATTTGTATAGGTTTGATTTACAACGCTATTAAGACATTTTCTTATATAAGGCTCTACATTGTAAACAGGAATTATGATTGATATTTTATTCATCATCCTCTATCACAATCGGCGGATTTATGGCTCTGCCGTATCCTCCTAAATCACTTTTAATTTGCGAAGTGGAAACTTCCGGCGTTCGCTTGAAATACTTGACCTTGCAATATTCCCGTAAATAATCGAATTTCCCTTCCCAGTCGTCACCCATACAAAAAATATCAACTTGATAAAGCTGAATATCGTGTGCTTTTTGATCCCACGATTTTTCGGGAATTACCAAGTCTACATATCGAATCGCTTCTAAATGTTGTCTGCGCTCGTCATAAGAGAAGTACGTTTCTTTGCGTTTTTCTTTTTTGTTAAATGTATCTTCAGACAAAGCAACTATCAAATAGTTACCTAACTCTCTTGCGCGGCGTAATAAATTTATGTGCCCGTAATGCAAAAGGTCAAAAGTACCATAAGTAATTACTCTTTTCATTTTAGCACCTCGGTTCTTATATACTTATATGTCTTAACCCCGCAAGTTCCATCTACGTTTTCTGTTATTTGTGTTGAGATTTCCTTTTGTTTACCGCGCAATGCAATTTTATTTTCAGTGTTTTCATCAGAAAAAATATAATCCAAAAAATGCGGCAGCTTGGCAAAAGCGAATTCGTAAAACCGTATGCCTAATATGTCTTTAATTGCGCTCACGTTCTTAACAAAAAACTGATTCGGTTCAATTCCGTCCAAGTTTGTATGCACTTGTTTTATATTGTTGATGGGAATCACCATCTTTTCGCTTAACCATTGCGCGTCAATAGTTTCATTTAAAAATCTACCGATATATTCTGTCTGTTTATGCAGTTTGTCAGTTTTGAGAAGGTCGCTGAATCTAATAATCCAGTAATTACTGCCATCATCATATATATTGTCAGGGTTAGAAGCGTTGTTATCATCAGTGACATTTATCTTTTGACACATAATTGGTTTTCCGGTGCAAATATAAAACGCTATTAAGGAACTCCAATCCCCATAATAAATGTCACTCCACGATATTGCCCTGTGTAAATCCGCAGTATCATCATAAATCCCAAACCCGCCGCTCTTATATTCCTCAATAACCTTATAATACGCACCAAGCAGATGCGGACATTTTATCTTAAAATTTAATTCGGTATTCGGATGCGGACGCCACCATAAAACCACATCGTCACGATTGCGGAAACAATCAAAAACAAAACGCAGCTTCTTAAAGTAAGCCTCTCCGTTGCTTAACCATGCCCACATGTGTGTGTTATATAATACAACTTTTTTCCTTGAACCGTCAGATTTACTTATGATATGTTCCCATTCAGGCGGTAATACATAATCTTCCCGTTTCGCATTAATTACTTTGTCAAACTTGGGAGAGCCGAGAGCTATAAACTTATCTTCCGCTTTGCCAAACTGTCCGCTCCATCCTAATTGTTTATCAAATTTTTTATAATGCCCGATAAACGACTGCCTGACAGCTTCAGATTGAACAATAACACGGTGGGCGTTAATAATTCCCGGCAGATAGCCGTTACATTCATCTACAGTGTTTACGCCAGACACAAAATAAGGCACATGAACAAGCAGCTCACAATATTGCTTTAACCGCTTACTGTAAAACAGCGGGTCTATCGTATAATTACTTACGCAGTCATCATACCCATAATGAGTAAAAATCCCATCAGGCCGCCGCTCTTCAACCTTGTAATTCTTCCAGTCAACAACAGTCACATAATCGGGATATTTATCGCCTTCATAGTGCATCTGTCCAAGAGGATCACCCTCGCGGTACGTCTGTGTCACTTCATAATAAGGAACAGGCACAACATAAGCGTCACAGGCGGGGTCATCTTTCGCGGCTTGCCAGATACTTTCTAAAGAATCCCACATACTTGCTTTATAGGGAAAGAATACTACTTCTATTTTATCAGGTTTTAAATCACTTTTAACGCTCTCTTCAATTTTTATGATTTGTTTTTGCAGTTTTTTAATCGGCCCGGCGCCGCTCTCCGGTTTGTTAAGCTCTTCGTTCGCATGGTATAAAAGCTCACAGTACTCTTCAAGATATGCAATTGTTGTCCTTGATGTCCTTTGCGTCTTTTGCTTTTGCTCTTGCTCTCCCTCAATCTGCTCAATAAACTGCCCAACCTGCACAGCGCTCTCTTGACAATCAGCCAATAGATTCGTAAGAGCTTGGAATTCCTTTTTAGAAAACAGCTTTTTGAGGTTATCGGTTGCTTCTTCCAAACTTTTAAGAAGCTCTAATATCATTTTTTGATGATACTTGCGCATATAAAATCCTATCGTACAGACGCGCCACGCATGGCGTCTCTGCCACATTTTCAAAAAACTTATCAAATCTTTCGGCTTTCCAACCGTTTTACAGGTTAGATTCCCGCTTCACTGAGCGCAGCGGCATAAATTTCCGTCTTACGCGGTCTCTGCGGACGTAAATTCCGGTCTGCCTGACCGTATTTTTTCCAATGAACGCAAACCGTCGTTGTGCACATTAACGGCTGCGTTTACTCCCCGTTTATGACGCGCTTTGCACTCAGGACAGTTCCATTTCTGCTGATGCGGTTTTAACTTTGTGTTTTTGTAACCGCACCCGCTGCAAATTTGCGCGCTTGGCGACTGCTTGTCAACTTTAACAAATGTTTTACCGTACCATTCGCATTTGTAAGAGAGCTGACGCTTTATCTCACCTATATTCGCATCCGGCAGATGTTTGGAAAACTTGCGGTTTTGCATCATTTCATTAACCGATTCATCGCGGACGCATATTACATCATACTCACGTACTAATTTGGTTGTTAGCTTGTGCAGGGCGTCTGTTTTTTGACAAGTTACCTTTTCAAATACTTTAGCGAGTTTTATCCGCGCTTTTTCGCGTTTTTTACTGTCAGGAGATTTTCGTGACAGCTCCCGCCTCAGACGGTTGATTTTACTTTGTGATTTTTTCAGGTATCTTTCATTTTGAAAATGTTCACCGTCAGACGTTACTGCCAAGTTTTTAACTCCAAGATGGAGTCCCGCAGACTTTTCTGTTTTTGGTAAAGCGGCAGGGTTTACATCCGTGCAGTAAAGCGAGACAAAATATTTACCGCTTGGCTCCTGTATTACCGAAGCGTTAAGAATTCTGCCTTCAATTTCTCTTGACGTCCGGCAGTTTACCCATCCGAGTTTTGGCAGTTTGACTTTTTGCCCGCTTATTTCAATTGAAGATTGGTGGTCTGATTGTCTGCCCGCTCTGTTTTTGCACCGGTATGATTTAAACTTCCAGTTTTTACTCTTGAATTTGGGAAATCCAGGGGCAGCGCCGCCTTTTTTAACATTTTTAAAAAACTTTTTGAACGCGTTATCCAAATCACACAGGGCATAACTCAGAGATGCGCTGTCCGCTTCACAAAGCCACTCATATCCGGCAGCGCGTTTTAGATGAGGCAGGGTTTTTGTAGTATCGTGAAGACCTTCATACTTACTTGCTTCTTTTGCGGCAGTATGGCGTTCTATCTGTTTTGCAAGAAAATGGTTGTATACAAAGCGGCAGCAGCTGAAGTTCTTTTGAATCTGAATCTCCTGCGGCGCAGTTGGGTATATGCGGAATTTATACCGTTTTTCCATATTGTAATCCCACGGTTAAATGTTGTGCCCGCATTTAACCGTATCTTTAATAATTATCAATCATTTATATCAGCAAACAGATAATCAAGAGGCATTTGGTACATTTCACAGAGCGTTTTGACTTCACTCAGGCGAAACGAACCTGACCGTTTTTTATTCTCATAAGTTCTGCGGCTTATCCCAAGCTGTTGAGCGATATATTCATTAGTGTGTCCGTTACGCGCCTGTTCCGCCTCTAAATTTGGAAACATTGTAAGTCTCCTTTATTGCCAAACTGATAACTATATTAGAATATATATAACATAGCGTCAATAAAACAATCTTTTTCGCAAATAACTTCCCAAAATGGTAAATTAATCGCTGATATAATACCAAAATGTATATATATTTTGTTTAAAAAGGAGATATAATGGAATCATTAGGGAATCGAATTACATACTACCGTAAAATTACAGGAATGAGACAAAAAGAGCTGGCTGCGCTTACGAACATATCAGCTTCGGCGCTTAACTATTACGAAAAAGATAAACGCGAACCCAATGTTTTAACGCTAACTAAACTCGCAAAGGCTCTTAACATTACAGGCGATACCCTTTTGGGCATAGAACGTCCAGAAGCTTCCGCCCATGACAACAGCGAATACTCTCTGTTAAAAAGTTACAGAATATTGAATGACCACGGTAAACAAAAATTATTAGAGTACGCATCTGATTTGAAGGGCAATGCCGCATACATAAAGGCAGACCCCAGGAGCTTAGCTCAAAAGTGAAATAAAAATTGAATTCACTTTAAAACTTTTTTATACACACAAGCGTAATAAATATCTATTTTTATATGCTGTCTTAAAAATTTAAGAACTTAGAAAATTAATGCCGGATTAAGAATTTTTATAGATCCCGCGATTAAATGTTGCGTCTGTGCCGTCCGAAGACCTCACGCTGTAGTGCAGTCAAAGGGCGGCACAGACGCAACATTTAATTGGTACCTCAATAAAAGGTTATAACCATGCACCCTGTGTTATTTAACATTTTTTCATTTTCTGTGCCCTCTTATGGGATGATGCTTGCGCTCTCTTTTCTCACAGGTATTTTTATTGCTGCGCACCGCGCGAAAAAGGCCGGACTTAATCCCGATACTGTTTCCGATATGGGTTTGTATGTGATAATAGCCGCGGTTATAGGCTCACGGCTTTACTATGTATTATTGCATTTTGATGAATTCAGGGGCGACCTCTTCTCTGCCGTAAACCCCTTTGCGGGCGGCAGTATTGGAATCGGCGGCCTTGTGATGTATGGGGGATTTTTGGGAGCGGTTGCAGCAGCAATCATCTTCTTTAAAATTAAAAAAATTCCGCATCTGCCGTATCTTGACGTATGCGCGCCAAGCGTAGGTATTGGTATTGCTTTAACAAGGTTCGGATGTTTTTTGAATGGATGCTGCTATGGCGCAGCTGCTAAGGCGCATAACTTTCTTTGTATACATTATCCAGACCCTGGTATAAGCCCTGCCGGATACTATCAGCACTCAATAGGCGCTTGCGGTCTTCAGCCGTCGGTGCTCTATGAGGCGTCAGGCGGACTTGCGATTGCTTTAATAATTTATCTTGTTGGTAAAAGAAAACCATTTACAGGGCTGCAGTTTTATTTATTGTTCGTGTTTTATGCGGTCTTGCGTTTTGGGATTGACTTTACACGCGTTTATAACGCTTCCGAAAGGATAGGGCCGTTCTCGCATAATCAGGCTCTTTGCATAGTGTTATTTATAATTTTCGGCGGACTTATTCTCAAAAATTTTCTCACAGGCGTTGATAATACAAAAAAAGCTGTAAGCTGCGCAGCTGTGGGAGAACAGAATGAAAAAAGCGAAGTTAACGCGGATAAAAAATAGGCTATTATCATTAGTAAAACGCGCGGAGAATTTTTTTGTTCCCCCGCTGTGTATTGTATGCACAAGCACTCTTACTGCAGACAGTTGGTTATGTACTGCTTGTCTTGATTCGCTTACTCTCAACCACAACGCCCGTAACGCCTGTCCTTTCTGCTCTCAGAACCGTCAAAAAAGAGTCTGCGCATGTGAGTTCGCCTGGGATTATCCATTTAAAAAAATATTCTCCGTTTACGATTATGATGAAACGCTTAGCTCAATCGCCCGGCACATAAAATATAAGGGCAAAAAGAGGCTTGCATATCATATAGGAGAGCTATGCGTACCGCTTATCACTGATGATTATTTTAAAGATATTGATTTGGTGATTCCAGTACCATTGCATAAGTCAAGAATGCGGGAGAGAGGCTACAATCAATCGGAGTGGTTTGCAAGAGGTGTTCTTAAGGGAGCAGATAAAAAACTGCTGCTGCATACCGGTTTACTTAAACGAATAAAAAATACCGGAACTCAGACTGCACTTGACAGAGAGGAACGCCGCAGTAATCTTGACGGAGCTTTTGCTGTTGATATTGAGAAAAAAGGGGAGTTGAAAGATAAAGCTATTATTCTTGTAGATGATATTCTTACAACTGGCGCAACAGCGGAAGCGTGCGCCGAAGAGCTTCTAAATGGCGGCTGCGCATCTGTAAAAATACTCTCTATGGGTCGTGATTGACATGGAGCATCCCTTCGGGATGCGGAGAGAGAGTGGGTCATGGGATTCTTATCTCCCCGGGCTTCACCCGGGGCTGGTGATATGATGCCCCTTTGGGGCGGGGATAAAGCAGGAATCGTCATGTAATCTTATATCTTTGTTTTGATTTTGACTTTGATTTTGATTTTGTTTTAGCCCCCTTGAGGGGGTTGGGGGTGATTGTGTGGCGGGGCGTTGCGGGGTGTCCCCGCAGAGGGGGTGGCGGAAGACAAAAAATTAGACGTCTTTTTGTCTAATTTTTTGGCTGGAGACAGGGGGAGACTTCCCCCCTCATATTATCTCCTTATTTTACTGTTCAGGATACATCTCCTGAATATGCCTGATAGTAGGAAGTATTTCAAAGAAAATATCAATAAGCTCCGGGTCAAACTTGCTTCCGCCCAGTTTACGCATTTCAGAGAACGCTTCCTCTATATTCCACGCTTCTTTGTAAACCCTTTTTGAGCACAGCGCGTCAAATACGTCCGCAATTGCTACGATTCTTCCTTCTAAAGGAATTTCTGTACCTTTTTTACCCAAGACTTTGCCGTTCTCATCTGTTTTTATGGGAGCGCCGCTTATTGGGTCAACCCATCCGGGGTAACCGCTGCCGTCCCAGTTTTCGTGGTGAGTAAGAGCAATATCTCTTGCTATTAAGTCAAACGGCGACTGAGGGTCTTTAAAAAGAGCCGCCCCTTGCTGAGAGTGCTGCTGCATTACCGCAAACTCTTCGGGAGTAAAGCGTCCCGGCTTTTTAAGTATTGTATCTGAGACGGCAACTTTACCCACGTCGTGCAGCATGGAACCTATGCGCAGCAGGTCACGGAACGTTTCACGCTCATTGTCTGCGATATTATGCCTGTACGCCCAGCGGTCATAAATTTCTACGGCGTAACCCGCAACCCGGTTTACATGAGCGCCGGTTTCTTTAGGGTCGCGCAGCTCAGACATTTTAATCATCCGCAGAACCATAGCGCGGTTTACATAGGCTCTTTGTAAGGCAAGAGTCGCGTGGGTGGCGAAATTGGTGATTAAAAACTCATCGTCTTCTGTAAACGGTTCTATGTTTCCGTTGTCGTCTTTGCCGTTAATCACCTGAATAACACCCAGAAGCTGACCGTCGGCGCTTATGAGCGGGAAAGTGAGAGTTGAAACGGTTTTATAATTAGCGAGCTTGTCAAAAGACGAGTTAAAGATGTACGGCGCGTCCGGCGCGATTTTGTACATATCCGGTATGTTAATAGTCTTTCTTGTAAGCGCGCAGTAACCTGATACGGATTTTTCGTTAATCGGTATGGGTATAACCGAGTAGACCATCTTCTGGCCGGGCGGGAGCTTTTTTATTAGAGTGTCGTTCTGAGCGTATCTTATCAAGAGGACGTCTTCGCGTCCATCCTGATAAACCGGCAGCTTGACATATATTGAACCGGCGTCGGCACGCACCCTTTTACGCGCTTCAAGAAGAACCCGCTCAAGAAGCAAATCCAAATCCTGAATTTTGTTGAGTTCCGTATTCAGGCTGATAAGAGATTTAAAGTCTGTTTCATTCGTTGTCATGAGATATCCATCCGGTTTTCTTTTTCAGTATACAATATAAATAATCAGGTATTAAGCGTGCAAGAAATAATTTACCCGTCGCTGCCGTCATCTTCCGGTGGTTGTAATAAAAGCGTATTGTCTGTCCCGCTCTCGCCGCCAAGCTCTTCAACTTTACGCAATTTTCTGTTAATTGCTTTTGTCCGGGTAGAGCGAATCTCCTCTAAGGTATCATCCGCAAGCCGTATCTGTTTGTGAGCTTTATCAAGCACCCCTTCAAACTTTAAAAACTCCGCCTTCACCGCCCGCAGAGTGTCCCACACGTCCTGGGCGCGCTGTTCGATTGCGAGAGTTTTAAATCCCATTTGCAGCGAACTTAAAAACGCCGACAGCGTTGTCGCTCCCACTGCCGTTACTTTATACTTATTGCGCAGTTCCTCAAAAAGAGCGGCGTTTTGAACCACTTCCGCGTATAGTCCCTCAGTAGGTAAAAACATCAGCGCGAAGTCTGTGGTTTTTGGCGGTACAATGTATTTGTCATGAATATCTTTGGCGAACACGCGTATCTTCTGCGCCAATGATTTGCGCGTTTCGTCAATCGCCTGTTTATCCTCCGCATCAAGCAAACGGTTATAATCCTCAATCGGGAATTTCGAATCAATTGGAAGTAACAGCGGCTCTGTACCGTTTCCGGGGAGCTTTATGGCAAACTCTACCCGTTTATTATCGCTTATCTCCACATTTATCTCATATTGATTCGGCGTGAGAATGTCTGATAGCAGTTTTTCAAGCCGCACCTCTCCGTAAGTACCGCGCTCTTTCACATTTGTCAGCGCGTTTTTAAGACTCTTCGCGTCGGCGGCTAAATTTTTCATTTCGCCAAGACCCTGCTGAACGCTTTCAAGCTGCTTGCCTACAATTTCAAAGGATTGCGCTAAGCGCGTATCAAGAGTTTTTTGCAGTTTTTCATCTACCACACCCTGCATCTGCTCTAAGCGTTTTTCGTTGCTCTCCTGAAGAGACTTCATTTTATTTTCAAGCGTCAAGTTTACTTTTTCAATATTTTCCGTATTTGCGCGCTGAATGGATGAAAGCCGGTTGTCAAGCCGTTCCTGAAGGTCGTTTAACTGTTTGTTTATCTCTGTACGGTTGCCCTGCAGGGTGGTTTGAACGCTCTCCTGTATCTCTCTGAACAGTTTGAACTGCTCAGTTGTACCGTTGCTGATTTGTTTAGCGACACTGTCGCGCTGCTCTTCGCCGCTTTTTTTAAGCAGCTCGGCAACAGGTTCTGTCTTTAATTTTTTCTTGCTTATGATTAATAAAACAGTGATAAAAATAAGGAGCGCGGTTATTGCGATATTGAAAATTAGCTGCATAGTCATCTCAAAACAAGGGCGGAGGCGAGCCCCGCCCGTACAGATGTTGATATTGTAAGGGCGGGGCTTGCCCCCGCCCGCCTGCTTTCTATACTAAGAGGCTTTGTAAACGTCAATAAACACCTCGCCTGTAAGCCCGGACGGCCTTCCGTTGAGCCTCAGCACGTTGTCGACAGTATTCAGAACTTCTACCGTGAGTACGTTGCGCTGAGATGTGCAGTATGAGGTAATGTCAAGCTCCATAGGGTGCCAGTGCAGCGCGCCAATATCGGCGTCGTTTATCTTTACATAAACAGTGCCTGAAACCTGTGAAAAGCGCAGAATCAGTTTATCGTAATCATTGGGAACTTCAAAAGTCTGACTGTAAGAGCCGCGTCCCGATAAAAACGGATAGCCGTATTTTGTCCAGGAGTCGTGCCCTACTATGGCAGGCTGTTTGTCAAGCGCCCACCCCTGAGAACCTTTTGCTATGGAGAAATTTCCCATAACAAGCGGCGGATATACGAGAGTCTGAGGCTCCACGGCGCTTGCGGCAGTGCGCACTGAGATTCGGTTTATACCTTTTGTCAGTTTTTTGCGGATATCGTAGTATGATATCTTTTCGCCGAATAACTTTTCAAGCGACCCGTCGTTTGAAAATGGAATCTCAGCGTTGCTGCTCTCCGCCTTAGTTTGAAGCCTGCCGTCGCTGAAAGCTTCCTTTTCTATCTTGGCGCCGTTAATGCTTATTTCATTACCGGCAAACGGTACATTGCTGTGTCCAAGACCGCTGAGCATGAAAACGCAGTAATCCGGGATGCTTCTCGCTTCAAAAGTAGTCTCATAAAAGTGAGAGAACTGTCCGGTTTCGCGGCTGAATCCGATTCGTATATTCCAGTTTGACAACGGAAGAACGTTCATGCTCTGCGCGGCGAAACTCCACTGGTCTTTAAATACGATTCTGTAAGAGCGTGCCGGCAGCGCAAGCGGGTTAAAGCTTTGCGCCTCTTTTTTGTCGCTTCCCTGAGCGGTAGATATTTTACTTGAGCATGCGGCGACAATCAGCGTCTGTAAAGGCAGCAGGTGCAGGCGCGCTCTTGCCGCTGTTTTATCTATGTCAATCAGTTCAATATCGGATATTTTGCCGTTTTGGCAGTTCAGGGCGGCAAAATATTTATCCGGGGACATCTCGACTATTACAGTCTGTTCGTCTGTGTCTGAGAGGTTGTGGAGCATGTAAAGCTTACCGCCCTCTGTGTGGTACGTCTGAACAGCTATATCGGGCCTGTCGCCGTTTTCACGCAGAACTACGACTTCAGGCTTTACATTGCTCAGCGTCTGGTCAAGGTCTGCAGCGGGACAGACGTGAACGCTTTTTGACCTGCTGCAGACAAGTTTTTGTATGCGCGTTGTTACTGTTGCGGTTTCGCCGTCTTCGTAAGTTCCTTTGGGCGGTTCGTCAACAAATACTATTGTAGTGCCCTTAACCGCGAGTTTTTCTAAAAACACAAGAAGGCTTCTTGAAACAAGAGGGGCGTAAGCGACTACAAGCGCCTGATAGTTGCCCTTACGGATGCGGTCGGTTGTCGCGAACTCTCCGTTCTGACGCACTCCGCAGCTTAAGAGAAGCTCCTCGTTAATAACATCGAATCCAAGCCCGCAGCAGTAGAGCGAGTTAACGATTTTCTCAAACGCGGCTGTAGATTTCGCCGCAGCTTTTGAGTTGCCGGGAATATACTCGGAGATAATCGAATCTGCCGGATTAAGCAGCGCCACCTCTTTTGAAGCGTGCATGCCTCTGAGCGCCTCCTGGCTTTTTGCGCTGTAGTCGCAAAGAAGCTGTATATGTTCCCATTCAGGCGAATACCAGGCTGGGCTGCATGGGTTTTTGTAGTAACCGCGCCTGTCGGTATTAAAGAAGAATCCGTCAAACAGAATACGCGACTGGCCTGCAAGCAGACTCAGGTCTATTTCCCGCTTTAAACTTTGAATTGTGTTTCCTGCGCCGGTTCGGTTTCTGCCTATAACAGTTACGGTTTCGCGGCGGTACTGATTTGTATTTATGTCTGCAAGCGTACGTAAAAGCGCGTAATTATCAAGGCTTCCGTCAAGATTTTGCAAACCAAGCGTTCCTATTGACGAGTCCTGCAAAACAAAGCTGTCGCGAAGCGGGTTTTCTGGACGGTACATTCCTGTTTCCGGCCACAGCGTCCACTGCGACAGGCGGTATTTTTTCGCCCATGCCTCAAGAGGCGCAATAAAACGCTCAGCCATCATATTAAACATAAAAGTATGTACATGCACTCTTGTTTTCTGTGCGCCGGGCGCTTCCGAAAACAGCATGGGCAAAAGCGACGCGAGGTCTTTTTTATATTTTGATTTATATTTGGCGGCTAATTCATCATCCCACAATATTGCGTTGCCGCAGGGGCGCAAAGCCGGCATTTCCGTGACAAACCCCTCAAAAGTGGTTGGAATATATTTGGAAAAATTCGCCCTGAAAACTTCAAGTGTATTTTGGATATAAAGTGAAGCGAATTTTGGATTTATAACATTGGGAACCGCGCTTCCGGCAGGGTCGCGTACAACTGTCCTTTTATAAAGAAAAAGAGACCAGTCCGCTCCCGGCGCTTTCCAGATTATACTGGATTTATTAGCTGGGATTGGTACATTTTTCATCATGGCGCTGTTTTTTTTCACAGCCTGAGCGGTGTAGCTGCCATAAGGGTCAAGAGCTATTTCGCATTCAAACGTCCCCTGAGCAGGGGTGGTTTCACTCTCAAGGGAGAGATATTCTGCCCGAAGTTTCTTATTTTGATTGAGTATGGAGTCAAAATTGCCGCTCCAGCAAAGCGAGAAGTCGTCTGAAAGCCTTACCTTTATCCCGCTGCGCTTGGCTGTTTCGAGCACAATCCCAAAATTCTCTATAAATTCATGAGACATATACGCCGGAGACATATCACGTCCGGGACGCACCACAACCCCGCCAAAACCCTTTCCTATGAGAGCTGTAAGCTGTTTTTCAATCTCAACAGGGGTAATTGAGAGATTCCATATCCACATCGCCCAAGGCTGAGCGTCGCGGCCGGGTTTGGCAAGAGAATTTTTCAAGTTTTTCAAACCAGACTCCTGACTTTTCATGAAAGGGGCTTTATTCGTATACGCCCGAAGGTTTATTTTAAGGTAAAACAGCGCCGCAAATCCGGGGAATCGGGGGGCCGGTACCGTACTATATATATTAATTTAATTCAGGATACCGCCAAGGTCAATGATAATTTACCGTGTGGTAATCTTAGAAGTACTGTAAGGCGTTGAATTTATTGCGGTTAAGTGAGGTTAAATAAATGGTTAATATTTTTCAAATCACCCTGTGGCTCTCCACCCCTTCCACATAAACCGCGCTGTAAGGCCGCGCCGGGCACAGATGTTCGCACGCTCCGCAGCCTATACAGCGGTTTGTGATGATCATCGGGATTTTTAAAGAGTTAGGTTCATCGGTTTTAGGGATTTGTGTTATCGCGCCGACAGGACATTTGCGGCTGCACAGATCGCAAGCGACGTTATCGGTGTTTACTACGCATAAATCTTTATTCCAAACGGCGTAACCTATTTGGGTTGCGGATTTTTCGGCAGTGGTGATGGGGCGTATTGCGCTTGTGGGGCAGACTTGGCCGCATTTGACGCATTCAGGACGGCAATAGCCGCGTTCAAATGACATTTGCGGCTGCATGAATGAGCTCAGTTTGCTTGACGGACGCAAAACCTGATTCGGACAGGCTGATACGCATAGCTGGCATCCTGTACAGTGTTTGCGGAAATGGCGGATGTTGTCGGCTCCGGGCGGGATTATTGGTGTTTCGCGGTTAGGAGCCTTTTTGTCTTCAAGAGGAGCGAGACCGCCATCGAAGTCGTAAGTACGGCCGATACCCCGTGTTACACACGCTAACAAAAAGAGTGCTGATGCTGAGATGAAATTACGGCGTCCAGCATCATTATTTGTCATTTTAGCCAAATCTGCCTTTTCGGTCTTGGTCTTTGATTTTTGTGTTGATTGTTCTGTCGATTTTTTTGCGCAAAACGGATTTCCCCAAGAAACGGAAAAAACTTTTTGGGGACAAGCAGCGTAACAATTAAAACAGGAGACACAGCGCAGATAATCAACCTTTTTGTTAACGGAATCAATACAACCTGATTTGCATTTTTTAGCGCACAATCCACAGCCGCTGCACTTTTCCCAAACGGGCGGTTTCATCAAACAGACCTGTGACGCAAGCGCCAAAAGCGTTCCCACCGGACAAATCGTATTGCAATACCCCCGCCCGCTCTTCCACGCGAAGACACCTGTCACAACAAAAGTTAATCCCGCAACAACAAGCGCAGTCATACTTTTAAGCCAAACGTCAACACTATAAAACGCATAACTATCTGCACGTTCGGCAAAATGTGCAAGAATGTTATTTCCCCATTGGTATAGCGGGCCGAAGAGCTGGGAGATTATTCGGCCGTAAGCGCTGTATGGTTCTAAAAGGACATTAAGGACGAAAAGGACAGAAAAATGTGCGATAAGCGCGAAGATGAATAATCCAAGGATAACAAAACGCAGTGTGACAAGCGGTTTACTTGGCGGACGATAGGAAAAACGATTCTTCTTGCCGATATTTGTAAGGCGCGAAATCACATCCTGAAAAATCCCCAAAGGACAAACGGCGCTGCAATAAATCCGCCCGAAGATAAGCGTTATCAATATTAATCCAACAATAATAACCGCGCTTCCCGCAAGTACCGCAGGCACAAGCTGTACTTTCGCGCTCCATCCTAAATACGAATGTACTGTTCCCGTATAATCAAGGAACAATAGCGTCAGCGCAATCATAAAAAAGGCTGCTGTGATAACACGAATCTTTTTCAGCATAGTTAAACCTCAACCCTGAGCGACTCGGTAAACTTATCAATCCGTATCATCTCTAATGGGATATTTATCCTCTGCGGACACGATGGGTTGCAAAGCCCGCAGTTAATACATCTGTTCGCTTGACGCAGAGGAGATACGTTTCTATCCATACCAACCAAAAACGCGCGGCGCGCCCGCTTGTAGTCTTCGCTTTGCCTGTCTTCGGGATAATCGCCCTCATTTAAACAGCGGTTATAATGCGTGAATATTTCGGGGATGTCGATACCGTAAGGACAGGGCATGCAGTATTGACATCTCGTACAGTTGATATTGCGTTTTTCAAACATAATATCGGTAATATCGCCAAGCAGCGTCTCCCGTTCACCGTTAGAAAGCGGCACAAGCGGCGAGTATGTGTGGATATTGTCTTTGAGATGATCCATAAACATCATCCCGCTCAAAACCGTCGTCACATTCGGAAGCTCTCCCGCAAAGCGGAAAGCCCACGAGGCCGCGCTCACATCGGGGTTAGCCTGTACCATGCGTTCCCGCGCCTTGTAGTGAGGCATTGCAAGACCGCCGCCAAGAAGCGGTTCCATAATCCAAACGGGGGTCTCTTTTTGGGCAAGTACCTCATACTGCCGCCGCGCGTCAATGTTGGCGCGTCCTGTCACTCTGCCCCAATCAAGGTAGTTCAATTGTATCATCGTAAAATCCCACGGATACGCTCCTGCGAGATACTCAAAAAAACCACCGTCGCCGTGAAACGACCAGCCTAAATTTTTTATGCGCCCGGCTTCTTTCTGTTTGAACAAAAAATCGAGAATTCCATTGTCAAGATAGCGCTCTTTGAAAGCCTCTGGGTTACCGACATTGTGCACAAGATAATAGTCTATATAATCTACCCGCAAATCCTCAAGCGACCGGTTGAAAATTTTTATAGACTCCTCACGCTCTTTTGCGTGCGGCGGGCGCATATTGGACATTTTAGTGGCGATAAAATATTTATCCCGCGGATGGCGGCTTAGCGCCTCACCTGTAGCTTTCTCTGAAAATCCTTTGCAGTAGACGGGCGCGGTATCAAAAACATTTACACCGTGAGCGATGGCGTAGTCCACAAGCTCGTTTATTGCTTCCTGATCAAGGTCGTTTGTGTCGGGAAGCGACTCTCCTCTTTTGCGCGCAATGCGCGGGAGTCTCATCATACCAAAACCCAAAAGCGAAAGTTTGTTTCCGTTTTTGGGATCGACCCTGTAGGTCATTTTGTCGGTTGGTATTATCCTGTTTGCCATGCCGGAATTATTCTGCTTTGAGCATCCGCCCCCAACAGCGGCAAGCGCCGCCGCCGCGCCGGCTAATTTCATAAAGCCGCGGCGGTCTATACCGTTACTGTTTTGTTGATTATCCATGAAATTAAATTACTGCATTTACGCGCAAAAGTCAAAAATATATCCGACCCGTTTTTGAGGCGCCGCCTTCCCTGCGTTGAAATTTTTCTAAGATTCATCTGTTTTGGAGCGGAATTTGCTAATTTTAGGGTTATGGAAACTTTAAACGAAAAAGCTGTCATCAAAAAGTACGCTCCCGAATATGCAGGCCAACTTTTCGCCATGATTGAGCGTGAAGGCGAAGATTGGAAAGATTACTGGCAAGACGAAGGGAAAGCCAAATACCAAAAGGCGCTTGAGAGTTCCATCGTCTATCTTCTATTTGAAGACGACGCCATTTGCGGGTACGCGCGCTGCCGCGACGACGCAGGCTACGGCGTTTATGTGTACGATCTTTTGGTAGACAAAAACTGCCGCGGAAAAGAGTACGGCCGCTTGCTAATGGAAAATGTGTGCAGAGATTTTCCCGATAGAACCGTATATGTAATGAGCGGCGTTGACCCTTATTATGAAAAGCTGGGGTATAAAAAAGAGGGTACTATTTTTATTGTGAAAGCCGGGTAGATTAGGCTGTGCGGTATGATGATTGAAAAAGGTACATTTGTATTATAATGCTGTCAGGCAAACAACTTTCAAACATTATGATTTTTTACCGCTCAAACCGCACAATTTTGTATATTGAATATCATGATAAAAAAAGCGGATCTCCCTCTTCTTCTGCTGTCATTCATATTGGCGGCATTTACGCTTGTATCATGCGTCAATAATCCGGTAGACTGTTCTCATTGCGAAAAAGAGGATACAAATCCTAAAACGGCGTATGAATACTTCGTTGAGCTCTCGGCAATTCCCCGCTGCACTAATAATGAAAAAGCCGCAATTGACCATCTTGAAAAATTTGCGAAGGCGCGCGGGTTTGAGACATACCGGGATAATATGTCTAATTTGCTAATCAGGAAAAACGGTTCAAAAGGGCGCGAAAATGAGCCGCCTGTTATTTTGCAGGCGCATATAGATATGGTTTGCGTAAAGGATAATGATTTTCTGCATGACTTTAAAAATGATCCTATCATACCTGTTATAGTGGATGACCACTGGGTAAGAGCGAGCGGCAGAACAACGCTTGGCGCGGACAACGGCAGCGGCGTCTCTATGATAATGGCGGTATTAGCGTCAACAAGTATTTCCCATCCTCCCATAGAAGCGTTATTAACGGTACAGGAGGAGACAGGGCTTATTGGAGCGCTTGCTTTTAACGTTTCGGAATTGAGAGGTGAGAGGCTTATTAATCTGGACTGTGTACAGGAGAAGAAAATTATTGCAGGAAGTAAACGGGGCGGAAGCGATGCCGATACGTTTATTCCCATGCTGCCTGAGGCTCTCGCAAAAATCGCAAGCTTGCCGGACTGGCATTACAAAGAGGAATCGCCGCTCAGGGATAAAATGATTGCGGTGTTTAAAAAAGTTTATGACGGCGAAGAACCGTTAATTGTACAGATTAACAGTAACAAGGCAGGCGTAGAACCTATGGCGTTTGCCGGGCGCATGCCTCATCTTGATATGGTTTCAATAGGGCCGGATATTTTTGATATTCATACTCCAAATGAAAGAATGAATTTGTCTTCGTTTTACAGAGTGTATAATTATCTCGTGACGGTTTTAGAAGCGTTATAGCTGTTTCATTTCAAATAATAATGCAGAATGCAGAATGCAGAAATAAAAACAAAAACTCAAAATAATTTCTGCATTCTGCATTATTATTTCTGCATTAGCGCCATGTTTTTCTTCCCGAAAATATAACAAATAAAAATACTTATCCCATAAAGAACAAGAAGCGGCAGCGCAAGAAGCACCTGAGAGAGGACGTCGGGCGGTGTGAGTATCGCGGCGAGAATAAATATTCCCACAATCGCGTGACGGGCGTAGCGCAGCAGAGTCTTATGAGTTATGGCCCCCATTTTCGCCAGCACAAACGCAACTACGGGCAATTGAAAAGCGATACCGAAAGCAAGGCATATTCTCATAATAAACCCCAAGTACTCACCGGCCTTAAAATAAGGGTCAAGCAGTCCCGCGCCAAATCCTGTAAGAAATTTAAGCATCATGGGCAGCAGAAAGCTGCTGAAGGCAACGCCGGACAGAAAACAAAATGTAGAGGCGAACGCTGCGGGGATAATCACGCGTTTTTCATTTTTATAGAGACCGGGCGAAATAAACTTCCACATCTGCAGGAAAATAAAGGGAGACGCAAAAAGAAGACCGCCATATAGAGCGATTTTGATACTAAGCATGACCGCTTCCGCGGGCGTGGTGTAGATAATTGTTGGAAGCGGGTCGCTCAGCTTAAGCGGGTATGCTGTGAGAAGATCAAAAATCCGCTTCCAGAAAAACCCGCATGGAACAGCGCATAAAACCAAAGCAAATCCGCATCGGATAATCACAGAGCGAAGCTCTTCGAGATGGTCAATGAGCGTCATGAGACCGTTTTTTTTGTTGTCATCTCCGCCGGAAGAGTTTTTTTCTGACGCCTGGTTTTCAGCTGTGCTCTTTGTCACCGGATGAGTTACTCTCTGATGATGAGGCTTCGCTTGCCTGTTTTGTGGTATCTAAAGAGGCTTCCTGCTGAATCTCTTTGGCCGCTTTTTTAAACTCCCGTATCCCGGCTCCAAGTCCTTTTGCAAGCTCAGGAACCCGCTTAGCCCCAAAGAGCACAAGCACAATTAAAAGTATCAATACCAACTGTTGTGTACCAATGAATCCCATTATTGGCTCCCTTAAACCGGTGAGAGGAGATACATGTCAGTGAATGATGAAAGTGAACAGCGGACTGCTGTCAATTTTACTGATTATAATAATAATACAATGTGAGCGGAATGAGGGTCAATAAATAGTTGGATATGATTTTTTTATGATAAAGAAGCATTCATTAACTATATTGTTATTGTGATTAATAGATTGAACTTTTAATAATCATTATATACAGAAGAGAGGGTAATTGCATGTATTACCGTAAAATCACAGTTACGAGATGTTTTGCAGGAAAGCTGACTGCTGCTGTTGCAGCGGTTACGCTGATGGCAGGGGCGGCGTTTAGTGATGTTAGACCGGAAACCGCCGAGCCGATGTCCGGGAAAACTGCATTACAGTTTTTTGCGGATAATAACCTTAGAGCAGGCTGGAACCTGGGCAATACTATGGACGCCAGAGGAGGCACCGCCGCAGCCAGAATTGCGGTAGAAACTGCATGGGGGAATCCGCTTGCAACGCAGGAACTGTTTAATGGCGTTGCGCAGTCTGGCTTTGACCTCGTTAGAATTCCCATCACCTGGATTGGACATATCGGTTCTGCGCCTGATTATACATTAAATCCGGTATGGCTGCAGCGAGCCGCTGAAATTATTGATTATGCGAAAAATGCCGGTATTAAGTCGGTAATTATCAATATACACCATGATGGAAACTGTACGGAGTGCAACAACGCCAATCCGCCGAATACGACTTGGGGGTTTTTAGACTTAAAGGGAGCTGTTGGCGATCCGGCAATAAAGAATGCTATACAAAATCAAATCGGCAAGGTATGGACTCAGATAGCCGACTATTTTAAAAATTACGGCGACTATCTGATTTTTGAAACAATGAACGAAGTCCACTCCGGCAATTGGGGATGTGCCAGTACAGCAACAGTTTGTATGCAGCAGCAGGACATACTCTTTGATTGGAATAAGGCGGCATTGGACGCAATCCGCGCAACCGGCGGCAATAACGCAGCGCGTTTTGTCGCTATTCCCAGTTTGGGCGATACGGAGCCTGAGAAAGTAATCTCCGCTCATGGCCGTAATATGCTGCTGCCGAATGACCCCGGTAACGGTACCGGTAAATTGATTGTTAAGGTTCATTCCTACAAGCCGAAAAGATTTACGGTAGAAGGGGGAGAGCGTTGGCTGCATACATGGGATACCCCCGAACAGCGGGCGGCTATAATCGGCCAAAAAGAATTGCTGAAAACGGTATTTATTGATAACGGTATTGCCGTGTATATTGGTGAATGGGGAGCGCCTACCAATGCACGCAGAAACATGGACGAGGAGATAAAAAATACCCATATCGAATACATCAGATTCATGTCGTCAGTGTTCCGTGATAATAGTCTGCTGCCTATTTATTGGGATGACGGCGGCAGATTCAAACTGCTTGAACGCACAGACGGGCCGGGCCGGCCTCAGGAAGGATTTTGGAAGGAAACATTATTAGCAATGATGGGAGAGCTAAATCCAAATTCAGTCAGAGACAGAACCATTGGCGGCAGTACCGCGCGTTCACTCCCAACCGTAACAGTAAAAGGCAGAACGCTTAACATATCAACGCCGGCAAATTCAGACTTGAAAGTCAGAATGATTGACGTTAAGGGCAAGGTAAGGGCGAGCTTTAAAGTTACCGGCGGCAGCGGGAGCTATTCCACCGGCAAGATGCCTGCAGGGCGGTACTTTGTTGAGGTTAAGGGAGCAGGCGTTAAGAGCACGTCTTCGATTGTCTTAAAATAATAAGACGAAGAACTGTTCAAGTTTAGCGGGAATGGGGTTGTATAACTCCATCCCCTTTATTTTTTAGGGATAAACTTTTTAAGAATCAAGCCATTAGGTTATTAAACCCGCCATATATTATATTCATTTGATTTATCAGACTCTAAAACAGCGTTCCCATATTAATTAATTGGCGGCGCGCAGGAACCAAAAAATATGCCTATTCGTTCAATGACAGGTTTTGGGCTGGCGGAAAACGCTGCTCCGTCCGGTACGTACAGGGTGGAGCTTCGTGCGGTGAATAACCGTTACCAGGAGATTCAAATCAGACAGCCCAAGTTCACCATGAACCTTGAATCCAAAATTAAAAAAGAGCTCACATCCGCAATATCGCGCGGGTCTATAAATGTTATGATTACCTGCGACCGCGAAACCGAGAACGGTCAGCTTACATGGGATAAAGCGTCTGTTGACAACTATGTGCGCATACTCTCAGAAGTTAAGGAGACGTACAAGCTTGGCGGTGAAGTCAGACTCAACGATGTAATGCGTTTCGGCGATTTTATTAAGAGCGAATCTGCAAGTTACAGCGAAGATACGCTCTGGAAGCATCTGCGCCCCGCTCTTACAGGCGCTATAAAAGCGTTTCAGGAGTCTAGGGAAGCAGAGGGCGCAGCGCTTGTTAAAGAGCTCAAAAAGATTTTGAAAGAGATAATAAAAACATTGCAGCTTGTAGAGAAGCGCGCGCCTGAGCGGGTGGCTGAATACAGCGCGTCTTTAAGCAGCCGCGTAGAGAAGCTGCTTGCAAGCCCGCCGGACCCTCAGCGTATCGCAGCAGAGATTACGCTTATGGCGGAGCGTCTTGACATTACAGAAGAGATTACGCGCCTTCGCGCTCATATAGAAAAGTTCAGCGAAAATTTTGAGCTTGACGAACAGGTTGGAAAACGTATGGGGTTTTTGCTGCAGGAGATGAACAGGGAAGCAAATACCATAGGCTCAAAAGCCAATGATGTAAAGATAGCCCACTGGGCTGTGAGCCTCAAAGAGAATATTGAGAAGATTAGAGAGCAGATACAAAATATAGAGTAAGAAAAGAACTTAGAACTTAGAACTTAGAACTTAGAGCTTAGAAAAGTCAAAACAACAAAAGAAACGTCTTTTCCTAAGCTCCTGTTTTTAAATTCTAAGTTCTGAGTTCTAAGTTCTAGATTCTAAAAAAGAGGGGGTTTAAAATGGCTGATGAACTGCATGAGTTGGAGTTGGAGAAACTTGAAAAGAAGGGCGTGAGCCGCTATAAGGCTGTGCTTATGGCGTCTCAGGAAGCGCGTGTGATTAATGACCAGCTGCGTCAGGGCGTTATTGAATCTACTGAGAAGCCCACTACGCTTGCTTTGCGCAAGCTTTTTGAAGGGCGTGTTGTTGAAGAGTTTGAAAATAACAGTATAGAATAGCGCGGGCGGTTGTGCAAAAAGTTCTCATTGGCGTTAGCGGGGGGATTGGCGCTTACAAAATCCCTTTTTTAGTACGGTCGCTTCGCAGGAAGAGCTGCGAAGTAAAGGTTGCGCTTACCCCTGCCGCTTGTCCGCTTGTCGGCCCGGAGGCTTTACAGACTCTCTCCGGCAATCCGGTATATCTTGACAAAGAGTCAAGGTATGATATGGACCATATCCGCTTGTCTGAATGGGCGGATATTTTTGTTATAGCCCCGGCTACCGCCAATACCATCGCGAAAATCGCCGCGGGCATTGGCGATAATCTGCTTACTACGCTTGCGTTATCTGTACCCGAAGAAAAAATTTTAATAGCTCCTGCAATGAATACCATAATGTGGGAAAGTAAAGCCACACAGGCAAACATCGCCTCTCTTGGCGCAAGGGGAATATCCGTACTTCCGGTTGGCTGCGGCGAACTTGCCTGCGGAACATCCGGGCCTGGGCGGATGCTTGAGACAGATGAAATCGCCGGGCATATTTTTACCCGCCTTGGCGTATGTGATATATTTAAAGGTAAGAAGATACTCATATCGTCCGGGCCTACAGAGGAGCCTCTTGACCCGGTGCGGGTGATTACGAATAAATCATCAGGCAAGATGGGCGCCGCGCTTGCGGAAGCAGCTTTGTTGATGGGCGCAAAAAATGTTACGGTGGTGAGCGGGCCTTCAGCGCATCCGCTTCCTGCCGGCGCAGAGGTCATCCATGTAAAGAGCGCGCTTGAGATGCGGGACGCATTGGCGAAAGAATTTGTATCTGCGGATATTTGTATAATGGCGGCAGCGGTGAGTGATTACAGGCCGGTTAATTTTTCTGAAACAAAACTGCACCGCTCTGAGGGAGAAAAGTTTACGCTTGAGCTTGCGCCCAATCCAGATATCCTTGCGGAACTCGGAGCTTCAAAGTCCTCTCAATACGTTGTAGGTTTCTCTTTGGAGAGCGGGGATGACGTTAGCAGGGCTGAGTCAAAAATGAGAAAGAAAAACTGCGATATGATGGTCTTTAATAAAGCCGATGATACGCTTGGCAGGGATAGCACCGCTTTCACGCTTCTTTTTAAGGACGGCCGGAACCCTGAGCAGTTTACAATGATGAATAAACCGCAGGCTGCGGCGCTGATACTTAAAAATGCCGCTCAGTCTATGGGTTTGAGGTAAGGCAGGTAAGATGGGCGCGCGTTCTCTTCTATCCGCTTATCTTCGCAGTCAGCGTGACCTTGGTGTTGATGAATTTATTTTTGAGCATGGAATACAGGTCAACAGTTTAATTAACAAAGTTGATTCAGGCGCAAAAATTACAGGCGGCGGCAGTACCGGCAGAGAAAAAACGGCGGCGGCCGGATTTAACAACTCTGCGCAAATATCAGCTAAATCAAATTTTGAAAACGCTTCTCCCCTTTCAAAATTGTCAAAAATTAAACCTCTTGATACTTTTAACTATGTAAAGTCTTCTCCGGCAAAATCATCAGATATAAAAAAACAACCGGTGCATTCTGAGAGAAGAGAAAAACTTGCGGTACTTTACCGTGAAGCTATGAATTGTGATAAATGTCAATTATCTAAAAGCAGGTCAAGGGTAATTTTTGGTTCAGGAAGCGCAGACGGAAAACTTTTTGTCATCGGAGAATCCCCATCATTATGCGGCGTTGACGAAACCCAGGGACTTCCTTTTCAGGGAGAAGCGGGGGAACTTTATGATAGGATACTTGACAGAATGGGTCTCAATAAAAGTTCGGATATTTTTACTGCCTATCTGCAAAAATGCCGCAGTAACGATGAAAATATATTTAATGAAGAGTGTGCGGTAATTTGTAAACAGCTGCTTGACAGGCAGATTGAGATAATAGAGCCTAAAGCGATTCTCGTTTTCGGACAGTCTGCTGCGAATACTCTTTTGGGTAATAAAGATGATATTGAAAAGTTACGCTCCGCGAATCACTCATATAAAGGCATACCTGTAATTGTAACCTGCAGCATTCCTCTCATGAATAAAGAGCCGAATTTGAGAACGGGGTCTTGGGAAGATATTAAGAAGATATTACGGATGACGCTGTCAACTTAAGGATTTACCAGCATTATATCGTCCGCTTTCCGCGTCCCTTTAGGGGAGCGTAGATTGTAACTCAGGGCTTCAGCCCTGAGTGTTGTGCGCGTGCAGGCGTCCACTCTGTCTTCTGCTCCGAGGGCTAAAGCCCCCGGTTACACTCTGTCACCCCTAAAGGGGTGCGGATTACGGATTATACTCCTTCAAAACCTCAGGATTAAGCACCTTGAGCTCAATTCTGCGGTTTATCTGGCGTCCGTCGGCTGTGTTGTTGTCGGCTTTCGGCATTGTTGGGCCGTAGCCTTTTGCTGATAGGCTGTTAGACAATTGCGGCTCAATGCCTACCATAAATGTAAACACCGATTCCGCTCTTTGCTGGCTTATGTTCATATTCGCCTGCATTCCGCCGATGTTGTCCGTGTGGCCGCCTATCTCAATTTTCAGCTTGGGATACTTTGCAAGCATTTTGGCGGTTAGGGTGAGATATGCCCTTGCGTTGTGCGGAATATCGGTTCTGCCGGACTGGAATTGAACCGAATTGTCAAGAGTCAGCATACCGGTTGAAAGAAAGCTCTGTTCAGCTTCCGTGCGCCGCGCCCGCTCTTCGGCAAGATGCTTTTGAGTTACTGCCAAGGCAAGGGAGTCGGCTTCTCTTTGCGCTCTCGCTTCTTCTTCTTTCACCCGTATAGCTTCCGCCATTGCTTCTGCCATTGCCGCAGAATCCTGCTGAGCTTTTTGGGCTATTGAGCCCGCCAGATTTTCAAGTGAATCGGCTATCGCTTTTGCGCGGACTGCGTCGGACTGCGCCTGCTGGGTCATTTGTTCCGCAGACTGGGCGGCGCGGATAGAATCCTCTGCCATCTTTTGAGCCAGGCTCTCCTTTTGAGCGGCAAGCTCCTGCGTCTGTCTCTCTAATTCCGCCTTTGCGTTGAGTTCATCGCGTCTTTTCTGTGCGGCTTCTGTACGCTTTGAAGCCAGCATATCAAAAGAGAGAACCACGTCGCCAAAGAGACGGTATTTTTCAAGCGGTCTTTTGCCGCTTTTCTTTCTTGACGTTGTAATGTCCGAGCCAAATAGGAAGCCTACGTTTGCCGGAGTTCTGAACATAACTGAGGGGGTAACCCAAAACGGGTCTGATACCGTAGGGTTCTTAACCTTTGTTCTTGAATTTAATTCAAGCCCCATTGTCATAAAAGAGTTCGGGTCTACCTGAAGCCCCATTGCAAGCATGAGAAGACCTTCTTCAAGGTCGTGTCCCGGATTTTTGAAGAATCCTTCATTAAAGTGAAATTTTACCGAAGCTTTTTGGCCGCCGGCTACAATCGACTGGGTAAGTTTTACGCCTACGCCAAGCCCGGTCTCTCCGGTTGCGTCAAAATAGTCGTATCCCGCGTAATACATCTCATTATTAAACACGGTAACTTTGTTATCTTTGAAACCATAAATTCCATAGAGCTGAGCGCCGAGTTTAACGGGGCTGTTGTGCATGGGAATTACTGCGTTAACGCCGCCGACAAATCCGCCGACATTGGGGTCGCCGCCTGAGGTTTTGTAAACCGGGAGAAGCGCAAAAGCGTCCATGCTGCTGTTGAGTCCAAATGAGAACGCCGCGCGTCCGGTGGAGACGTTTTTACCAACGCGGGGTGATTCGATGGTCTGTTCCTGTTTAAAATTAGACCCGCTTATCGCGAAGTTAATCCTGCCGTCGCCAAGCGGCTCGGCAGCCGCAGTTTGTGAAAGTCCGCGCGTGCCCCAGTATGAGGTTGAAGGTACGTTTGGCGATATAGTCTCTTCGCCTGTCCCGCTGTTTGCAAGAGCGTGGTTAGTAAGGGTAACACTGCATATCACAGCAATGAGACAAATTTTTTTGAGACTCACGTCATCTCTCCTTGGTTTTCTTTATGCACATCCGTCAATCATAAAGACGAATAATCCGCTGCTATAAATATAACTTAATTGCCGTGGTGCAGCAAATATTTGTTAGGGATAATAATTTATATGACCATTACGGATTATACAGGTCACACGATTGAATATTGCGCCGTACCGTCCGAAAACCTCACGGTTCTAGTGCAGTTTGAGGGCGGTGCGGCGCAATATTTAATCGTGTCTTCAATAACGTTTACGATTGAATATTGTCTCAACATTTGCTCTTTTATTTAAATTGGGAACCGGATTACAAAATTTTAATTGCAGGATAAAGGGAGATAGTGGCAATGGCTGCCAAAAGTATAGAACATGGCATAAATATGGCGATAAGGCATCCGGTAGCCGGGGTAGAGCTTCTGGCGCGTACATTCGCAATATATTTTCAGGGAGCGCCGTGGATAAACAGTAATCTTAAAATGAAATTCTGTATCATGTTTCTCAGCAATCTGCTTGACGGCGATATAGAAAAACAGGTCAGCGTACGCACAATGGAGAAGCTCATAAAAAAGTCGCTTGCTTTTGGAATAAGACTTATGAAAAGATGGCCCGACGAAGGGTTAAAAATGCTTGTCGCAATGGTAATGCGGGAACTTAGATGCAACCAGCGGTGTTCGGAACTGGAGTTGAGATATTTTTGTGAAGAGGTGATTACGGTGTTTTTTCCGCAGGAAGCTCAGAAGAGTACGGAAAGCGTACAGTGTCCGGTTAGCAGCGCTCAATAATTAAATAAAAAAAGGGCTGTCTCAAATTGTAAGGGCGGGGTTTACCCCCGCCCGATTTTGAGACAGCCTCTTAATGTTGACGTCGGTCTGTATTTATGGCTGCGTCAAATTAGAACTTAATAGTTCCTGTTACAAGTCCTGCTGTGGGGCCGCTGATAATGCCGTTTGACCAGTTGCCCATCTGAAGCGCCAGGTCAAGTGTCAGGAAGCTTTTGCTTACGCCTATGCCCATGACGGGTCGGACAGGAGAGTGAGTGCCCATTTCGCTGGATTTGTAAAGAAGGTCGCCGTCAAGGGTGGATTTGCTGACGGGAACACTTATTTGGTAAGACGCACCGGCTCTAAGCGCGAAAGCGTCAAAAATCCAGACGTCGTCCCAAATGTTTTCCATACCGAGAGAAAAAGTGTGGTAATGGTCTCCGCCCATATCTTCGTAAACGACTTTAGGCTGGTTATTTGCCTGATCAGCTGGAGTTTCCTCTATTTCAGTATAAGCTTCTCTTGTGAATGTGTATCCTAACGCAGCTACCGCAGTTTCTAAGAAGTTAAATTCAAAGCCCAGATAGATATCAAGCTTGGAATCCCAGAAGGACTCACCGGCAGTTCCATCATGAAGGTTATAGTTTACAAATGTATACTCAAAACCGCCCTTCCAGTCCAATCCGGCAAGCGGCAGTCCTACCTCGGCTCCGGTTTCAACATAGACGCCTTTTTTGTTGCTATTTTTCACCATAAGATTGGGGTCGAAATCAGGATCCGGATACTCTTCAGAATAGAAAGAAGGAAGGCCTATGCCAAACTTTGCAAGTAATGACATATTCTCCAAATCAATTCCGGCTGACAGTCTGACTCCGGTATTAAGAACATATCCTTTGTCGGTGACTTCTTTAGTTCCGCCGTTTTGATTATCTACTGTATATGTTTCGCTGGCTGCGTCATACTCAAAGAAAACATCTGCGCCTATGTTAAGTGAACCGGCGTTGAATCCCAAAAGCAAATGTGGAATATTGTTCCCAAGACCACCAAGGACGTTTTGAGTAAAACTTGGACACATACGTCCCTGATTAGCAGAAAGTCCCAAAAAGAACCCTTCGTTTACCTGCTTAATTCCAAGCAACCCGCCATTAGGAAACGTCGCCTGAATATGGTCAGGATAACCCATCATAAGCACCGGATAATTAAACACGCCGGATATGTCGTTCATCGGCGCTCCGGCCATACCCATCATACGTGCGTTTGTGGGTGAGTTAAACTGCGCAGACGCCCCAGCCGCCATCGTCAGCACAAGCGCAGCAGCAAGACCTTTAACTTTAGATAGATTCATAAGACCTCCTGATCTTAGAAATATGTGAAAAAACGGTTAAGTAACGATTCAGACTAAGTAATATAATATATAAGTATGCGTGCGGACAATTTTTTAATGATTATTGCTACCTCATATCCCAAGCTCCTTAAACCGCTGCGGAACTTTAACAATCCACCGTCTCCACAGCATATTCGGCTTGTTCCAGGCGTAAACCTGGCGGCAAACGGTTTGAATTAAGCGGGCTGCCGCAAAAATTTTGTCGCCGTCACGGGCTTTTTTGTTTGTTACGTCGTCAATCACTTTCAACCGTTTTTTGAGATGCCTTATGCGTCCGGTTTTAATGAAATCCATATCATCAAAGCGCGCTTTAAGCGCCTCATAGTCGGCGTTTCCGAAATGGAACAGGTATAAGTTTTTGTCAATGCGGTAGTTATGCCGGTTTATTCTGTGAAAGCCGCTTCCCCAGCGGACTTTTTTGGCTATTATTATGGTTTTTGTGTAGCGGGATGAGAGGAGCGCGTACTCTCTTTGGCTGAGAAACGGTTTTGATTTGTCAAGAGGTTTTTCCTCTTTGAGATGCTGGCCGAAATCGAGGCCGAGCGCTGAGGCGCTTGTTTTAATTTTAATTTGTGACAGATACTGCGGCAAAGAGAGTTTCAGCGATGGGTCGGCGACTAAAAACTCATCCGCGTCGCAGCCTATTACGAGGTCATATTTTTCAAGAAGCTCTGCCGCCCGGTCTGAGAGAAAGCTTAAGCGTTTTTTCTCCGCGTCAACTACCATGAACCCTTTTTTTTCAACAATTTCGACATTTGCTTTTCCTGCGCCGTCTGGAGCGGTTTGGTCTTTTCCGTCAAGGTAGATGTAGAGATTCTCTTCGCCGAGAAGCTTGCCGTAATATGCTGCCCACCGGTTAAGAAAAAACTCATCGTTGCGTGCCATTGTGATTGCGCAGATTTTTTTCATAATGCAAAATTACTAAATGTCCGCGTAAAACTTCAAAAAAAATGTAAAAGTTGAGCAGGATTAAGATATATTTTTAGGAGTATCAACATTATACCCTAATACACCGGATTAACGAATTATGTCAGACAAAAAAATAGCTCTTATCGCCGGCAACAAGCGCCTCCCTTTCAAGTTTGCGGATTGGGCCAAACGCAATGGGTGGGATTTATATATTGCGGGAGTAAAGGGTGAAGTTGATGACTATCTAAAAGATGAGGTTAGCGTCGGTAAATATATAGAGCTTTGCGTCACGGAAATCTCTGCTGCCATAAGATTTTGTAAGAAAAACGGCATTAAAGAGGTTGTGATGATAGGCGGAATCGCAAAGGCGAAATTAAAATTTAATTTAGATATTGTTAAAATTGCGCTTAAGCTTTTATTTATTAAAAATAAGCATAAGGGCATATTTACGATAATACTGTCGATGTTTGAAAAACACGGTATTAAGGTCAGGTCGATACAGGAATTTATGTCTGAGCTTCTTATCGGCGAAGGGGCTTTGGGTAAAATAAATCCCAAAAGAGAAGATATGCTCGCGTTTCGTAAAAATTTAGACGCGCTGCTTGATTACATACGCACCGGCAGCGGTCAGGCGGCTGTTATTTACAACGGTGAAATACTCGCTTACGAAAACTTTAAGGGAACCGACGACCTCGCAAGGCGCGCGTCTGCGAAACGCAGCGAAATGGGGGCAAAGACCGGCGGCTGCATGGTAAAAATAATGGAGCCCGGCCAGGACGACCGCGCGGATTTGCCGGTTGTGGGGACAGGTACTGTAGAAACGCTTGCGAAATACGGTTTTGACGGAATAGTGGTAGAAGCGGGAAGAGTAATTACAGACGGCACTCCTGAGACCATTGCTCTTGCAGATGAAAAAGGTGTTTTTGTTTATGGTGTTATACTATAGAATAATAGTATATTTAAGCAATGGACGCTTTAAATATCCCTTCAAAATGTTCCGTACTGATTGTTGACGATGACGAAACGCTTTGCGGCGTTTTGAAATCCGCGCTTGATTCGCGCGCGAATGTTACGGTTTGCGCAAGCGTTAACAAGGCGTTTACGCTTATTGAGGCTAACAATTTTGATTTAATCATAGCCGACCTGCTTCTTCCTGACGGCAGCGGAATTGACGTGCTCACCTTCGCTAAAAGACGCGATGAGTTTACGGAAGTTCTCATAATTACAGGAAACGCAACTATTGAAAGCGCGGCTGCCGCAATAAATCTCGGCGCAGCGTCTTATCTTATAAAACCGTTCCCAATGCCTGATTTTCTTGCAAGCGTTGATAAGCTCACCGCGTCGCGGCTCTTTCATCTTAAAAGTTTAAAGATGATGAGACAGGCCGATTTTATGGCTCCTGTTGTAAAGGGACACATAAATGATATTACCTCTCTTTACTACTTCACAAGTAAACTCATGCTCTCGCTTGAAATTTCAGAGGTTATGCGAATAACGCTTGAAGAGGTTAATTCAAAAATAGGCGCAGGGTTCTGCTCCGCGGGAGTGAAACTTTTAGGCTATAACGAGATATACTCCATGCCTGCCGCGGGAGAATTCAACAAAGAGCAGTTGTCGCAATTTTTTATTGATAACTGGAGCAGCGCGTTTCCATATTTTAACAAAGAGAAGTTTACCGCAGGCGGTATTGCGCTTTACACTTATAAGGGACGTCAGGGAGAAGCGCCCTGTTTATCCGGCTTAAAATGTGTAAGCTATCCTCTTGTAGTGATTGGTAAAACCATCGGCAGCATGTCTGTGTGGGTAACTCCTGATAAGGAGATAGAGCAGGGCGTCAATCAGTATCTTTACATTCTTACATCTATCATATCGCCTGTAATTGAGCATGTTTATTTAGATTTACAAACGCGTTTTCAGGCAAAGACCGACAACCTCACAGGCATCGCCAACCACCGTCAGTTTTTTGAAGCTCTTGAGCGCGAAATAGCGCGCGCTAACCGTAAGAAAAGTTCTTTTACGCTTATACTGCTTGACATCGACAATTTCAAATCGATAAACGATAATTACGGTCATCAGGTGGGAGACGGTGTAATTATAGACCTTACAAAGCGGCTGTGCGCAAATGTCCGTACCGGTGACGTGGCTGCCCGTTACGGCGGTGAGGAGTTTGGCCTTATACTTCCTGATACGGATGAGGTTGGAGCGCTGACCCTTGCAGACAGAATCTGTAAGGACGTTGCGGATACCCCGTTTGTTTCTTCCAAAACCAGGGTTACATATACGGCGAGTTTTGGGCTTACTGTGTATGACGGCAATAAGCCCATAAGTAAAGATGCGCTGATTGAAAAAACCGACAGCGCGCTCTATCATTCCAAACGCAATGGCAAGAATCGTGTTACAGTAAGCGGCAGAGAAGCGGATGCGTAACAGGGAGCCTATTTCTCATGAGCGTTAAAGACATTCCCCGGCTTGTAATTGTCAGCGGCGACGACACTTTTACAATGGAGCTTTTAAAGGACAGGTATCTTAGCCGCATTGGAGCTGAGCGCGGCGAGTATGTTTTAGAGGTATTTGATTCGCTCAATGAGAAACTGCCGGATTTTACTCAGCGGATGATGACTGTTTCACTCTTTTCGGAAGTGCGGGTTTTTTGTCTGCTTCACGCGCAGTCTCTGTCGGAGAGTGAGCTTGTCGAACTCGACAGCGTGCTTGATTATGAGATTCCTGACGTATACCTGTTTATCGGCGCGCAGATAGAGAAGAGAAGCAGCGCCGAAACAAAAATTACAAAAAAGCTTCAATTAAAAAAACGCGGTTCAATCCCCGGAGTTGTTGTACAGGACTGTCCGAAACCCTACGATAATAAACTTGCGGAGTGGATCACAAAACAAACCCCGGTAATGTTTAACCGTCAAATCGAAAGAGACGCCGCGCAGCTTCTTGCCGAACTTGTTGAGTTTGACCTTCTTTATTCTGAATTACAGAAGATTGATACAAGTCTTGACCAGGGCGTGCGTATTGACAAACGAACAGTTGAAAAAGTCACAGGCGCTACAAGAACCATGAGCGTCTATGAGCTGGCCGCGGCTCTTGGCGAAAAAGACCTTCCCGAAGCGTTATGTGTGATTGATTCGCTTTTTTCCGGCAGTTTTTCCGTATCGTTTGCCGTCTCGGCGATATTCCGTCATTTTTGGTCTTTGTTTAAGATAAAGAATTATCTTGAGAAAAATCCGGGTTTGCTCAGTGAATATAATAAGGGCGGATTCGGCGAAAGTTCTCCTCAGTCAAAAGCCGCTTTTGAAATAGGTAAAGCGTGCGGTTTACTTACTGACGGCGAAGCTAAGAAAGTGTTTCCTGTTATCATAAAGCCCGGCATTATCAATCAATCCCAAAAATTCAGCTCCGCTGGACTTAGAGCGGTATTAAAAATGCTCCAGCAGTTTGACGCAGACGTCAAGAGGGGAAAAGTTGAAGCCTCAGGCCGTACTTTACAGATGCTCTGTTATAAGATTGTGCGCGTTAACGAATGCGAAAAAGCGGGAGTTTTCGCATGAGATATTTTTGCAGGGTAGAATACGACGGAACGCGCTTTAGCGGCTGGCAGTACCAGCCCAACAGTACAAGCGTTCAGCAGATTCTTGAGGAGACGCTCTCCATAGCGCTGCGCTCTCACTGCACTGTTACGGCAGCCGGGAGAACCGACGCAGGGGTGCACGCAAGGGGTCAGGGGATTCATTTTGATGTTTGCGAAGAGCTCAATACCGCAGCGGTAGAAACATCACTCAACGGCCTTCTTCCGGCCGATATCGCGGTTTACGGTTTGAAAAGCGTGAGAGATGATTTTCATGCAAGATACTGTGCCGTATCAAGAATGTACAAATACTCTATCGTACAGAAAAAATCTCCGCTCATGCTTAAAAGAGTATGGCCTGTATATTATAAAATTGACTGGGACAAAGTAGAGCGTGAACTGAAAAGTTTATTGGGAATTCACGATTTTACAACGTTCTGCTCAAGCAATACAGACTGCAAAAGCATGGAGTGTAATATATCGGCAGTCTCTTTATCCTGCAATGAAAACGGAGTAAGAACCTTTACTATAGAAGCGAACCGGTTTATATACAAAATGATTCGCTCGCTTGTGGGAACGCTTGTTGACATAGGGAGAGGGTATATAGCAGACCCTTTACAGGCGGTAATAGATTCCAAAGACAGAAACAGGGCGGGCGCAACGGCTCCCGCATGCGGTTTGACGCTTGAATGGGTCAGTTATCCGCCGGGGGACTGTTTATGAAAATCCACAAGCCCGCATTTATCACAGGAACGCTTTTACTTGTTGCCGGGATGGCGGGAGGATTTTTTCTGGGCGGTGAGATAATCCGCCGTCTTTACACCAATGAGCTTCTCGGTATCGTTGAACAGAGCTCAAAAAAATTAAAAACAGACGAATGCCCGCCGTCGGAAATAATAGATGATTCCCGCTCCAACGCGATTGTAAAAGCTACACGTAAAGCGGCTCCCGGCGTTGTGGGTATTGTAGTGACTCAGATTCAGCGTGTGCGGCGGCCTTATCACGGCGATGATTTTTTCAATTTCTTTTTTGGCGGCCCAAGGCCTCCAAGTTACCGCACTGTTGAGAGTATCGGTTCGGGGTTTGTTATAAGTGAAAACGGTATGATTATCACAAATTGCCATGTAGTTCAAAACGCCACGAAACTCTTTGTCAACTTCCCCGATGGCCGCAGAATAGAGGGTAAGATAGTTGGAATGGATGAAAAAAGCGACATTGCGGTAATCTCCGTGCAGGGTGAAAATTTTAAACCGGTACAGTTCGGCAACAGCGACCGGTGTTTAATTGGCGAATGGAGTATCGCAATAGGCAACCCATTTCTTAATTTTATTAATAATGCTCATCCGACAGTCACGGTGGGTGTTATAAGCGCGCTTAACCGTAATTTCGCCCCGTCGGAAGGGGTTTACTATCAGGACATGATTCAAACCGACGCGGCTATAAACCCTGGCAACTCCGGCGGCCCGCTTGTAAATGCGCTCGGTGAAGTAATCGGCATAAACGCGTTTATATATACAGGCAGTTCCGATAACAGAGGTTCTGTGGGAATGGGCTTTGCCATTCCGATAAACAGGGCGCGGCGTGTCGCAGGCGAGCTTATAGCTCACGGGCGCAGGCGGCAGGTGTGGACAGGGATATCTGTAAAAAATCTCAACCGCTCCGTAGCGCAGACTTTAAATTATGATAGTGTAGAGGGAGTAGTTGTAGCAAGCGTACAGCCCGGAAGCCCCGGTGAAGAGGCCGGGCTTAAGCCGGGAGATATAATACGGAAAATGGGCAGCCGGATAATTCATTCTCATGAAGATATTGACGGCTTTTTTTTAGACTATTTTGTGGATGACAGTGTGGATATTCATATAATCCGTTCAGGTAAGGCGGAGCGGGTTTCACTAATATTAAAAGAGTTCCCCCTGCGGGGTTAACAAAAGAAAGGGTTCTCTCGGATGGGTGTCTTGCTTAAGGAAAAAAGGTTTGGTACGCTGGTGCTTGTTGTGTTGATTGGTATTCTCATAGGTTCATATCTCAACGCCCTTGTGCTTATGATACCCGGAGGCGACAATGTGTTTAAGACGTTCTTTACATATTCGATACCCTTTGGAGTCGGCGGCTTTTCGGAAAGTCATCCTAACCCTGTGCTCATTGACCTTAACGCGATAAAGTTTCAGTTTGGTTTTCAGGTGCGCATGAGCCTGCTTTCCATTCTGGGAATTATTCTCAGCCTTTATTTTTTCCGCTGGTATAAATAAGTAATGCAGCGGGCGGAGCGGTCTCTCTATGTGAAACGGGGAAAAATTGCGCATTGATGGGATAAAGGGAAATACCGTAACAGCCGCTGTTTTCGCAATAATAGCATTAACGCTTGGCGGCTGTACTCCATCTGTGCGCTACACCCGCGAGCAGCCGCCTCAGCCATCAGCGGATGGTTCTAAATCCTCACAGTCAACTCAAACTCAGCCGCAGCAATCATCCGCGCCGGCGCCAAGACCCGGCTCAAAAGCTTCACAAAACAGACTTGTGCAGGTATCGGAGTCATATATTGGAACCCCGTACAAATACGGCGGAATGAGCCGGACAGGTGTAGACTGCTCCGGTTATACCGGTCTTGTCTACCGCGAAGTATACGGCGTATATCTCCCGCGCACAAGCGCCAAAATGTGGAAAAAGGGAAAACCGGTACCCGTTAACGCAGCCCGCCCTGGCGACCTGTGCTTTTTCAGAATGCGCGGAAAAAAAGGCGCAATTGACCACGTCGGTATTTACATGGGAAATAACAGATTTATCCACGCATCAACTTCAAGCGGCGTAATGTACAATAATCTTAAAGACGATTATTACAGCAAACGCTTCGCGGGTATCCGCAGGGTGCTTTAACTGTGAACTTCTGGAGAAAATCTAATTATTTTAACTGCCAAATTTAGCTTCGCGTCTTTACAGCGTTCATCTTTTTTCAACGATATAATATTATAAAAGATGGCTTTTGCTATATTCTAAAATATGACCTTTTCAGAAACAGATAAACTTTTTATGCAGCGCGCCTTGGAGCTTGGCTCCGGCGCGAAGGGAAAAACATTCCCCAATCCCGCAGTGGGCGCTGTTGTTGTTGACGCTTATGGCAAAATTGTAGGCGAAGGCGCGACAGGCGTGTGCGGAGGCCCGCATGCGGAGAAAACTGCTTTGCGTAAGGCAAAGGGTGCGGCGCTTGGAGCTGCGCTCTACGTCACGCTTGAACCCTGCTCACACTTTGGCCGCACTCCGCCCTGTACAGATGAAATCATAAAGTGCGGCATAAAAAAAGTGGTGATAGCTGTGAAAGACCCAAATCCGCTTGTAAGCGGCAAAGGTTTACGGAAGCTCAAATCACACGGCATAACCGTGCAGACTGGTTTACTTAAGAATGAAGCCGCGCTTATCAACGAAGACTTCTTTTGGGCGGTAACAAAAAAGCGTCCCTGGGTTACTTTAAAACTTGCGGTGACACTTGACGGACGCATAGCAGATGAAAAAAACGAATCCAAGTGGATAACTTCTGCAGAGTCCCGGCAGTTTGTTCAGGAATTAAGACGGCGCCACAGCGCAATAGCAGTAGGCAAAAATACGTTATTGAGCGACGACCCCAAACTCACTGCCCGCTGCGGTAAAAAAACTTATTTCCCTGCCCGCATTGTTTTTTCTTCTGATACGAATATCCCAAAAAACGGTTACTTCTTTACTCATTCTCATGAAGCAAGAAGCATCGTAGTCATCAGAAACAGTAAAAAGCAGTTTATCGAACGTACCGGTGATATTGAATACTGGCATACGTCATCGTCACAATACAAAGAGAGTACCGCTGAGTTTCTTGACATGGCGTATAACGAGGGATTAACCAGTATTTTCATAGAAGGCGGACAGCAATTGGCAAGCGGCTTCCTTGAAAATGGATTTGTCAACAAAGTATATCTCTTTTACGGGAATAAAATTTTAGGCAAAGGCTCACAGGGGTTGCTTTTTTCACAAGGTTTACCGGTATCAAACTGTCTAAGTCTTGACAAAATCACTCATCAATCTTTAGGTAATGATTTTCTTGTAACCGGATACATCAACAAATAATGTATATTGGCATTTTGTATATTTATTAGAATACGCCGTACCGGTTGCTTTTTTTCAATTGAGGTCCGCAGTTAAAAATGTTGAAGATATTAAGCGCGTTGATTTTTATTTTTGCTGCCGGTATTACCGCAGCGCCCATACCTTTGAATGAACACAGCTTCCGCTCATTTGATAATGATAAGCATCCCCTGCTGTTAACGCCGCCGGTATCTGAACTTTGGGATGTGCATAATATTACGGTACAGTTTTCAACCCGCAATTATCTGTACAGCGGCGATACCGCCATGATTAAAAACAGGTGGCTGTTTCACTTTGCAGATTCCATAAATTTTCACGATATTGATTTTAATTTCAGGATACGGCTCGACAGTCCAGGGAATCGTGTGCGGGACGCCGGATGGGGCGGACAGGGCAGCGACCGGTTTGACGAAATCAATGACCCTGGATTTGTTTACGACGCCGACAGGATAGCTGCTTATTATACTCCAAATGACCGCTTCAAATTCGGATTCGGTAAAGACCGCCACAACTGGGGCCCTCTTGAACTTGGCGGACTTTTGGTGTCTGATTACAATGAGGGATTCACTGGATTTTATCAGCAGTATACGCTTGGCGGATTTGTTTTGCGCGGGCTTACGGCGCAGCTTAATTCAATAGCCGGTAACGGTGAGGTAATACAGCGGTACTTTTCGGCGGCGAGGCTTGAGTACAGCAAACAAAATTACGGATTAGCTTTTGGGCAGTCCATGCTTTACGTAGGGGCAGGCAGGTCTTGGGAGATGATGTATTTTTTCCCTTTCTTCATTTACCACTACGGTCAAATGGCTTACTCGCGCGGGTACGAAAATCAGGGGCAAAATTCGCAGGGGTCATTAGACGGTTACTATAAAATTTACAAACTGCCGTTAGAAATATACGGAGAGCTTTTCGTAGATGATTTTCAGGGGCACACCGACTCAGTCTCTCAATCTGTCCAGAATACTGTTTCGTGGATGGCAGGTTTGCGTCTCAAGGGAGCCGGCCCCTGGTACGGATTTATTGAGGGCGGAAAGATAAGCACTTACTCGTATAATCACAAAGACGCAGGTAAGCAGTTGATGCACAACAAGTGCTTCATAGCCACCCCTCTTGGCCCCGACCAGCAGCTGCTTTGGGGCAAATTCGGTAGAACTTTTCTTGACAGCACGCTTGGCGCAGACCTGAACTTTTGGCTAAGAAGAAGCGGTGAGTGGAGCGCACGCGATACATTACGCCCATATATCTCTCTGAACGGCACAAGAGGCGATAAGCAGCCCTACGGCATAGTAGAAAACGAACTCTCTTTCTGGAGCTCTCTCACTTACAGAAAGTTTTTTGTTGATACTGAGCTTAGAGGCGGCACAACGATGTACAAAAACCGGGGCAATGCGGAATCATCAAAATGGGAGTCATTCCCGTTTGCCGGGATTTTTCTGTCAAGCGGACTGTCGGTCAGAGCCGCGAGGGATTAAAAAAATTCCGCCTTGCTTAAAAACGGTGAAAAGTTATCGTTTTTTGGATTTTACTTACCATACATAGTATATTTATAATCAATACTATACACTATTTTAAATAGTAAAATATCTCACACGTATATCACGGTTCTAAATGTCAGAAATACAGTATTTAATAATAGGTTTCCTATCCCTGTTTTCGGCGCTCGTTACCGCTTGCGCTATTAAAATTATTCTCCATACAAGGCTTGTCTCTCTTTTCGTTGACACACCGGATGTACGTAAAGTGCACTCCGCTCCTATTCCCCGCATTGGCGGCATAGCAATAATATTGGCGGTGCTCTGCGCGGTACTGCTTTGGTACACGCTTGCGGATTTGTTTGGTTTTATCCCTCTTCCTCAAAAATTTTTCTTCTCCATACTCGCCTCAGTGCTTGCTATAGGGATATTTGGGTTTATGGATGATTCCCGTTTTTTCAGCACACGGGTGCGTGACAAACTGATAGCTATTATTGCGCTTGCTATTGTTACTGTTTTTATTTTTGATGTACATCCCGGCGCGATTTCTGTTTTTGGTTTCTTTGTGATACCTGAACTATTCAGCAAAATAATTGCGGTATTTTGGATAATCGGTCTCATTAACGCCTACAATTTAGTGGATGGTTTAGATGGGTTTGCCGGAACTATCTCCATTGTTTCGCTTTTGGGTATAATGGCAGTGTCAGCTTTTACAGGAGATTTCGCAACTGCCGTGCTCAGTATGATTGCTGTTGGCGCCGCTGCTGGATTTTTGATTCACAACGCTCCGCCGGCTAAAGTTTTCATGGGCGATACAGGATCGCTTTTTCTGGGATTTATCATTGCGGTACTTACAATTCACGCGGCAAGCTGGGCTGGAGCCGGCGGTAAAGTACCTCTTGTAATGCCGCTTATTGCAGGTATTCCAATTCTCGAAGTTTTTGTTACAATCGTTCGGCGGTATTTTAAAGCAAACGACCAAGGACATCCGCTCAAACGAATTATAAAATATATCGTAACTCCAGACAGCTCTCATATACACCACCGTTTTCTCTTCAGGGGATTTTCGCATTTAGAAACATGTATTTTGGTTGGTACTTTGGCCGTTACTCTTGTGGGCGGAGCGGTATGTATTCTGCTTGCCCCGCTTTTTATGTCTCCGTTAATAGCGCTTTACCTGATTATTCCTGTTACGTTCTCACTTTACAAACTTGGATTTGGCGGGCGGTTCAAGAAAGCTCTGAAAATCAGTAAAAGCCGCTTTAACAGTTATCACAAACCGGAACTTATCGGCGTAATAGAATCAGACGGCAAGTTATTTAATTACTTATCCGCCAAGAGGAACAGGGGTTACACTTTTGTTCCTCTTGTAAATGAAAAAGATTTGCCTTTAATCGCAAATCAGCTCAAGGCGACTATTGTGCAAAACGGTTCAAATCTTCCTGAGCTGTCGGCACGCGTGGTCAAAGAGCTCTCTGCGCTGTATGGATTTTCCCCCATGTCTTACACGGGGCCGCAAAATCCATTTAACATAATTTTGAATCAGAAAACTTCATTTGAAAATTTAGACGCTGTACGTAAAGTTTTGCAAGGATTTACAAATGAACAAACCGCCTGATACTAAAAACAGTGACGTAAAGCAGATGATACATAGAAACATAAGCCGGGAACGCTGTTTGGTGTGCTGCCCGGAAGGTTTATTCACTCCCGAACACGCCGCGCTTCTGCTTTCACTTGGTTATGAAGTGAAAGTTGTCAGCAATCATAATGACGCGCTGCGCAGTTTCTTTGCTGTAAAGCCAAGCCTGTTTCTTATTCACTACTCATTTTTACCGTCATTCCCCCACCGTCTGATACAGCTGTTTAAAATGGCTCACCGTACGCCTGTGGTACTGCTTCTGGCTGAAAAAATTACGCAGGTGTGGGGTTATCTCCATATTAAGAATGAGGGGGACTTTGAATTCATATCCACCCCGCTGCGCCTTGAAGATTTGGCATTGGGTATTAAGCTTGCGTCACAGCGGCTTAAAGCCACACGCCGCAAGCTTTTTTTTACAGACCTGCTTACACACGTGGGTCTTGCGCTGCCTGTGATTGGGCTTTTGGTTTATCTGGTTGGGAGAGCTCCATGAGTACCGCGCACCATGAGCCCCAGGTTGAAACCTGGGGTTACCAAGCGTTGCATCCATTCGGGGTGCAGGAAAATAAATCAGTCTGTATATCAATTAGCGGCTATCGTCTGACATTCATTGCAGCGGATTGCTTTGCCGCGGTTCTTTAACCCCAGCGCGCCTATCATAAGTTCGTCAGCGTCAATCCCTGCGCCCTGGGTCGTGAGATATCCGCCTGTTATGTAGCCGTTTGCGCCTGCGAAAAAAATCATGCTTTGCAGGGCGCCGAGATTCGCCTCGCGTCCGCCGCTTACTTTAATTGTTACATTGGGCATGGCAAGACGGAACATTGATACTATCTTCAAGAGTTCAAGCGGTGATTCCTTAACAGCTTCTACCCGCGTACCCGGAATAGCATTTAGAAAATTTATCGGAACAATATTGACCCCAAGGTTGCGCAAGTCAACGCAAAGCTCAATTCTGTGTTCCCAGCTTTCGCCCATTCCAAAAATCCCGCCGCTGCATACACGCATCCCTGATGTTTTTATTCGCATAACTGTGTCGTATCTGTCATCGTAAGTATGCGTTGTAACAATATTACCAAAAAAAGAGCGGCTTGTTTCAAGATTGTGATTGTAAAAACTTACCCCGGCTTTAAAGAGAGCTTTAAGCTCATCGTCGCTCAGTATTCCAAGCGACGCGTGTTTTTCACCTGTACCTTTACATTCAGAAAGAGCTTTGCAGACTGCTTCAAATTCCGCAGGTTCAAGTTTTTTGCCGCTTGACACCACACAAAACGGATATCCCTTTGACCACGACTCTTTACACCTGCGCACAATTTCCTGCGGGTCAGAAAGTTCCTGCACATTTATATCTGCGTTATTATGACTCGACTGCGAACAAAACGAGCAGTCCTCACAGCATCCGCCTGATTTAATGTTCATCAGGGTGCACGGTTCCACCTTATTTTTAAAAAAGATACGGCGAACCTGGTCTGCGGCCGCAAACAGAAGCGATACCTTATCAAGCGGCCACTTGGCCACAATCCGCATCTCTTCTTCATCTATACCGCTCTCAACCGCTTTTTCAAACAACCTTTGCGCTTCTTTAAAATACTTCATATATTTTCAAACCTCTTTATTAACTTTTTATCTTGAATAATTTAATGATTGAACTATAATTCGCACGATTAAATATTGTGCCGTACCGTCCGATGACCTCACGGCTGTAGTGCAGTCTGAGGGCGGTGCGGCGCACCGTGTTTATTGAGGCGCAGCCAATATTTAATCGTGTCTTCAATAAAATAAAACATTCATCAGGCTGCTATGAAAAAAATTAAGCTAACGATGAAAAACGAAATTTAAATTTGAGATTATGAATCCTGCGCAGATAAAAAATCCGCAATATCTTCATAATACTCTGTAAAGAAAGCGTGTCCGCCGGAAAATGCTATGTGTATTCCATTTATTTGCAAACTGAAATAACGAGACGCTTCTTCTGGTATAATTTGGTCATCGCAGCCGTGAAAAAACATAGGGTTTGTTTTTAGAGGCTCAAGCGGATGAAGACCGGCCTGTTTCAAAAAGAGAAGACCGCACCGAAGCTGTTCTGTTGTATAGTCATTAACTACTTTTGAATCATACTGTAATCCGCACCGTTCATAAAACGAGCTTAATACGTTTTGCGAATCATTTGAGAGCGCGCTTATCATCTGGTCAACAGCCGATTCACGTACTCCGAAACGGTACTCATTTTTTCGGCAAAACTGCGGCGTTGCTGAGAGCAGTATCAGTTTTTTCGGACAGATTACACGGGCGGTTGAATATGCGAACATCGCTCCTGTTGACCATCCGGCAATTACATTCGGTATATCATTATCTGTCAATTGACATTCGGACAGAACAACTTCTGCCCAATTTTTTTTGAGCTGATGTGAGTCAAAAAGTTTTGGCATGATTTTATTGACATCTACATAACAGGCGTTTTCACCAAATATTGGTTCAAGGATTTCAGGTTTAACCGCCCACCCGCCGAATACAATGGTTTTATTTGTTGATAAGTTTTTCAAACAACCGCCTTTTTGTATTGATTCATTAGCTTTAATACGTGTTTTATATCATCATCAGAAATCCCCAAATGAACCGAAAACCGTATGCGCTCTTTTCCCTTGGGGACTGTCGGCGTGCGGATTGCTGGAACTTTCACATTATTGCTTTTTAAAAATGACGATAACTCAAGCGCGCTTTTAGCGCAGCCTGTTAAAACAGGCACTATCTGAGTTGAGCAGTCCATACAGTCCCATCCGTAAACATTAAGCGCGTCTCTGAATTTTGCGGCTTTTTCAAGTAATGTTTTTCCGATAGACGGATTATTTCTGATGTAACGTACCGCCGCTATATTATAAGCCAACACAGAGTGGGGGAGACCGGTTGAGTAGATTAAGGGTCTTGCGTTGTTGACAAGATAACTTTTTATTTCACTGCTCCCCGCAAAAAATCCTCCAAGCCCGGCGATTGCTTTGCTGAGAGTTCCTACGCGAATATGCACG
>Ga0123356_10000373_pt1 | contig 51017 bp, 47 predicted proteins | sample TergutEmb28metaG_2_FD_92546 | JGI IMG/M metagenome (GOLD analysis project Ga0123356, IMG submission 92546) | Embiratermes neotenicus P3 segment gut microbial communities from Petit-Saut dam, French Guiana - Emb289 P3 | ecosystem: Host-associated > Arthropoda: Insects > Digestive system > Gut ...
GTGGCTCAGCCCCTCTCGATCGATGAGGCCAGCGAGCGCCTTCGCGAGTTTGCGAGCTGGAACACCTTCGCGCCAACCGCGCAGGATGTGCTGGCCGCGGTTGCGCTTCACAAGCAGACGCAACTGAGCTTCTGGGACGCTATGGTTGTTTATGCCGCCTCCGAATTAGGTTGTGAAGTCCTCTGGACCGAAGATCTGAATGACGGCCAACTCCTGAGAGGAGTTCATATCCGTAATCCCTTTATTCTCTAGACGCGAAAGAGGCAGGCAGGATCGTTCCGAGGTTCGACTCCCGCCGCCTCCACCAGGCTGCGGTGCGCTTGTCCCTTCGACGGCGGGAGCAATGAATGGCCTCATCGCAGGGGTCTTGGAGGATCGCGCCAGTCTGGGACGTTTGTAAACCGTCGAATCGCAACCCTCACCAGAGGCTCAAGGCAGACGGACAAAACCTCAGTCGTGGTTTTCGGGACTGTTGACGGCAGCTTCGCCGGGCGAGTCAAGCGGGCGACTGATACGAAGCTTTTTCATCCTGTAAACCAATGATGTCCGCTTCATCCCAAGCCGCTCTGCCGCACCATTCTGACCGCCGATTACCCAATCGCTTGCCTCAAGCGCGTGAAGAATATGATCCCGTTCCACCTGCGCAAGAACGCTGAATGGCAAAATGGATTCGCCTCGAGAGTTGCATGGCTCGAGTTCGGAAGTTGGGGCGCGCAGTACGGAGTGAGGAGAAAGGATCACTGCTCGCTCGATAAAATTCTGCAATTCCCGAACGTTTCCGGGCCAGCGGTATCGAACAAGCGCGTCCATCGTTTCAGAAGGAATTTCGTCGATCCTCTTATTCATTCGTCGCGAGTAGAAGGTTGTGAAGTGGCAGACCAGTTTCGGAATGTCCTCCGTGCGTTGCCGTAACGCTGGAACGTTGATCGGAAATACCTTCAGGCGATAGTAAAGATCCTCGCGGAATGTCCCTTGCTTTACCATGGCCGACAAATCTCGATGCGTGGCCGCGATCAGGCGCACGTCAACTTTGTGAGTTTTGTTGCTGCCGAGTCTCTCGAATTCCTGCTCTTGTAGAACGCGTAACAATTTCGCTTGAAGTTCCAGGGGGATGTCGCCGACCTCGTCGAGAAAGAGCGTGCCCTTGTTGGCAAGTTCAAAGCGTCCCGTTTTTTGCGCGATAGCTCCGGTGAATGCGCCTTTTTCATGACCGAACAATTCACTTTCCAGGAGCCCGAGTGGGATTGCGGCGCAATTAAGTTTGATAAAGGCCCGTTCCCGGCGGCTGCTCAGATTGTGGATTGCACGCGCGATAAGTTCCTTGCCGGTTCCGGTCTCACCCTGGATCAGCACGCTCGAATCGGTAGGTGCCACTACGGACACAAGATCCAACGCGGCTTTCAAAGCAGGACTGCCTCCGACGATCTCCCTAAACTCGGCGCGAAATTCCTCCTCGAGATAGAGTCTTTGTTTTGTCTCTTTGTCTCTGTCCTTTATCGCCTTTTCGTAGTCCAGTGCGTTTTCGACGGCAATGGCTACCTGGCCCGCAACCTGTTCCAAAAAGGCGACATCATCTTTGGAATAGGCGCCTTCGGACCGCTTTATCGCGGCCAGCACTCCTACCACGCCGCTTCTTCCGATAAGCGGGAGGTCGCACCCGGAGATCAAACCTTCCGCTATGGTCCGCTCGATGAAACGTCGACCCACGTCACTGCCATAACTTTCGGGGTCGTCCCGTACCTCTTCCAGGCTCTTAAAGTACTGGGTCTTGCCAGTCCGGAAAGCCTTCCCACACGGGGCACCGCGCACCGGTACACTCGCTCCGTCGCAGATCGCCCCCCGCGACTCCGGGTTGTACAGGATCGTTAGTCTCAATTGCTCGATGTCCTCATCCGGTAGAAGCAACGCGCAAAAATCGGATCGAGTTACACTCAGCAGGCTCTTGGAAAGCACCTCAACCAACCCGCGAAGGTCCAGTTCGGAGGTCATGCTGTTGGTAATCTCCAGAAGCAAGCGCAGCCGATCGCGTTCATGTTGTAACTCTTGCTGTCTGATGTGCCGCTCAATCGCGATTCCCGCAATGTGGCTGGCATTTTCGATCAACTGAAGCTCGGGGGGGCCAGGGCTGCGCGCTTCGCGCGAAAGGATGGCGAAGGTACCTAGGACCTGACCTTCGGTCGTGAACAAGGGCCGCGACCAGCTCGAACGAATCCCGTAAGGCAAGAACAAGTCACGATAGTCATCCCAGAGGGAGTCGCTCAGGATATCCGTCACATACACCGGTTCCCTTCGATAAACCGCTGTTCCGCAGGATGCGCCTTTCGGGCCGACGAACGTCGCTCCTACGTGAGCGCTGAATCCCGCAAGGCTAGGTGCAGCTGCGCAGTGGAGTTTTTTTCCGTCCTCATCCGGAAGCCAGATCGTGCAGAGCATGCCGCTGCCTTGCGATTCGACCAACTGAGCAATGATCGTCAGCACTTCCGGCAACGGAGATCCCGCAATAATCAACTTTAGAATGCTGAGTACAGATTCGCTCGAGAAGAGGCCTGGTTCGTTCCGTGCCGGTTCAACCCTCGGCCGGGCTTGTGTAGCAGATTGGATTGCGGTCTCCATGAAGGAAAGGTCCTTTCCCTGGCTATGCTCAAAAGGATACCCCATTAGGAGGTGCATTGGCCCTCTCATGCGGCTGGTGGTGACAAACAACTCGCGTCACCAAAGGAACCGTATTCGAGTGCGGTCAGAGCAGAGGAAGCGATACGCGTTTTGGATGGTCGCCATGTCTCTGCAGACGCAGGTTTTGTCGCCGAACTTTTCCGTTCCACTCCGATTGAGCCCCCGGCATTTCCCGCGACGGGGACCCGTCAGTGGCAGATATTCAGCACACTTTCGTCAGTGACAGCGAAACAACGTTGCTGTGCCCATCTCAGCATCTTCAGCTGGCAGAACCCGATTTTCGAAGGCAAATCAAGTCGCGGTCTCTCACCGACGAGCTACAACCCCTGCCCCTTTGGAATTGGGAGCAGGCACAGCCCTGGTCCGCGCGACGCTGCGGCTGTCGGGCGGCGGTCGAGAGCCAAACCCGTCAGTGTTGGGCATCCGTCTCAAGCCTCGTCGTTGTGGAGGTCAACCCTCCGGATTTTATCGCCGAACTCTGTCGCGATAAGAGTTTCCGCTCTACTTTGATTGAGCCCGACGACAATTCTCGCGACGAGGACCCGTCAGTGGCGGATATTCATCACCGTTTCGTCAGTGACAGCGAAGCGTGGTGGCTGTCCCGGTCTCAGCATCTTCAATCAAAAGAATCCTTTAGATCCAATCTCCTCCCTTCGATTTGCATTCGTCTTGGTTGGCCGGTTACGTGCCTCCAGAAGCGGTGCCCGCCACTGACGGCGGACATACGGTATCGGGTCCTGACGGAGTACGTTCCTATCGTCGTCGCCGGTGTCTTGGCAAGCAAACGGAAGGAAACAATGTCTACTCTCGCCGTGAAGATATCGGCTTGGCGGGATACGCGGGCGAGGGTTGCGCCCTACGCGGCGATCCCGCTTCGATTCATGGTCGGTTACGGATTCCTAGCACACGGGTTCGCAAAATGGGTAAGAGGGCCAGAAGTGTTCGCCGGCATTCTTCATGCGACGGGTGTTCCTTTCCCGCACCTCATGGCTTGGGTCACAATCGCCACCGAGATGGTGGTTGGCATCGCTTTCCTGATCGGAGCCTTCGTTCCTCTCGTGAGCATTCCCGCAATCATTCTGCTTGTGGTCGCGATCTTCACAGTGCATCTGCCATATGGATTCCTTTCGATCAAACTATTAAGCGTCATCAACGGAAGAGCGCAGCTCGGGCCGCCGGGATACGAATGCGATCTCCTCTACATTGCTTCCATTGTCGCGCTTGCGTTGATCGGCCCAACTCCTTGGTCAGTCGACAGCTATCGATCTCCAGACTCATCGCAGCATAGGACTTTCAACAACTGAATGGAGGAGAGTCATGACAACTTATCATCGCGCCAATGTACGGGGGCACACGCTGTTCTACCGCGAAGCCGGTTCCAAGGAGTCGCCGACTGTCGTACTCCTGCACGGGTTTCCCAGTTCTTCGCACATGTTCCGTGACCTGATCCCACAATTAGCGAACAAGATTCACGTCATCGCTCCCGATTACGTGGGTTTTGGTTATAGCGACGCCCCGAGTTCGCGCGATTTCGAATACACCTTCGACAACTTGGCGGCTCATATCGAAGATCTGCTATTCGAGCACCTCGGCTTAAAGCAGTTCAGCATCTATGTGCAGGATTACGGCGCACCGATAGGCTATCGGATTGCTTCCAAACATCCAGATGCCATTCAAAGCATTGTCGTTCAGAACGGCAATGCATACGCAGAGGGTATTGGCGGTGGGTTCGACTCCATGAAGCCATTCTGGGCCAATCGCAATTCCGAAACCGAGAAGCCTGTGCGCAATCTCCTGACGAAAGAAATGACCATCTTTCAGTACACACACGGTGTCGCAGACCCTGACCGGGTCAGCCCTGATTCTTATACGGTCGACCAGTACTTTCTCGATCGCCCGGGAAATGCTGCAATTCAGCTCGACCTTCTTTACAACTATCAGTCGAATCTCGCCCTGTATGAAACGTGGCATGAGTACTTCCGCAAGCGACAACCGAGAATGCTGATTCTCTGGGGAAAGAACGATCCTTTCTTCACCGTCGAAGGGGCCAAGGCTTACCGAAGAGATCTCCCGAACTCTGAACTGCACCTGATTGATACTGGTCACTTCGCGCTTGAAGACTTCCATGGTTTCATCGCCGAGCGTATGCGGCACTTTGTAAGTTAAGGGGCTTTGTCATGGGCGGCTCCTCGCGCGGAGGTGATATGACTCACGTACCAACTTCAACAGCGCGGCTGGTGATATTTGACGAGGCGTGCGGGGTTCCGGTCCGATGGTCCTGCCGGACTGGAGCGCCACGCGTGCATGACGGGTTTGATCAGCGGGTCGATTCCATGTCACCCCGAACGCTTGCGAGGCCAGGTCCTCGAAATGTGCTGGCGTGCCGCTCCCAGGCAGAATCGAGTGTCATTCTTGACCTATAAAACAACAACGCGGCCCGTGGGGCACGCTGGTCGAGAGGAACTCATTGAACGCAAACCAGCAAGTGCGATCGACAGCCTCTGCTTCCACTGGCCGGAGTACCTCATGGAAGCTGCTGAGGTCGGCTTGTATTTACTCCTGACGTGCATTTTCGCAAGTTTGGTGCTGTACCCCGCGTCGCCAGTCCACCACTTCATTCGCAGCCCTGTGGGGCTTCGCGCGCTCACGGGACTGGCCGTTGGTGCAACGGTGGTTGCGATTGTCATGAGTCCTTGGGGTAAGCAGTCCGGAGGTCATTTCAATCCAGCACTCACTTTAGCTTTTTACCGGTTGGGCAAGATGCGGTTATCGGATGCCTTCTTTTATGTCGTTGCGCAATTTGCTGGTGCTATCGGAGGCGTGTGCATCGCCAGACTTATCCTGCCGCACGCCGTTGGCCGTCAAGCGATGAGGTACGCCGTGACCGCACCCGGCATTGGTGGCAGCGCGGTAGCCTTCCTCGGTGAACTGCTGATCTCTTTTGTGCTGATGTTGACAATTCTGGTTGCGTCCAGTCGCGAAACGCTTGCCGGCTACACACCCTACTTGGTTGGTTTCCTGTACACGACTTTCATAATTGTGGAAGCACCGCTGTCCGGGATGAGCATGAATCCCGCCAGAAGTCTTGCTCCAGCATTGCATGCGGGCTGCTGGCATGCACTCTGGCTCTATCTCGCTGCGCCAACTCTGGGCACGCTGGTTGCTGCCGAAATCTTCTTGCGTGCTCGCGGCGGGATCCGTCCCTTCTGCGCAAAACTGCATCACGCCAGCGACAAACGATGCATCTTCCGTCATGGACCACCGGCACGGTTCCAAACCTGTCTCAAAGGAGAGAGTGAATGCACACCCAAGGGAAAATTTCTTCAGCTCAATCGAGCAGAAAGACAGAGCCCGAAGACTACGATCTGGTGATTCTAGGCGGCGGCACAGGGTCTACGGTCGCTGCGTGGACGTTTGCCACTGAAGGAAAGCGTGTGGCCGTAATCGATCGCAAATACATTGGCGGATCATGCCCGAACATCGCCTGCTTGCCAAGCAAGAACATCATACACAGCGCAAAGGTCGCGTCCTACTTTGGCAGAAGCAAGGAATTCGGCATTATGGACCGCGGCTTCACAATTGACATGGCCGGCGTCCGCGAACGCAAGCGCAAGATGGTTTCCGGCCTAAATGAGATGTACCTGGAGAATTACACGAAGACAGGAGCAGACTTCATCTGTGGGACCGGGCGGTTCATCAGTCCCAGAACTGTGGAGGTCCAGCTCCGCGACGGAACGAGCCGTCAACTGCGCGGCGTAAACGTGATTGTCAGCACCGGTACACGGGCCGCGATGGAAGCAATTCCTGGCCTCGCTGAAGCGCAACCGCTTACGCATATCGAGGCACTTGAGCTCGACGAAGTTCCCGAACATCTGCTTGTGATCGGCGGCGGTTATGTCGGGATTGAGCTGTCGCAGGCGATGCGCCGTTTCGGAAGCAAAGTAACCGTGATCGATCGGAATCAACGCCTGATGTCCCAGAAAGAAGACCACGACGTCTGTGAGGCTCTTTGCACCCTGCTGGAAGACGAAGGCGTTGAAATCGCCCTGAATGCGCGAACCAAGCGAGTATCCGGGAAATCGGGACAGTCGTTGAGCATCGCCATCGAGCAAGACGGAACTGAGAAGATTGTGACCGGAAGTCACCTGCTGATCGCGATAGGCCGCACTCCCAACACTCAGGGACTCGGACTAGAACTGGCCGGAGTCGAACTCACAGACCGCGGGTACATCAAGGTGAATGAGCGACTGCAAACGACTGCGCTGGGGGTTTGGGCAATCGGCGAAGTTGCGGGCAGCCCGCAGTTCACGCATATCAGCTTGGACGATTTCCGCGTAGTCCATGCCAATCTAACCGGCGGCCATCGTGTGACCACGGGAAGGCAAGTTCCGTACTGCATGTTTACCGATCCTGAACTCGCACGTATCGGACTGAGTGAAACCGAAGCGAGAGCGCAAAGAATTCCATATCGACTGTTCAAAGTTCCCATGGAATCCAACCTACGTGCGCGCACCCTTTCCGAGACGCGAGGATTTCTGAAGGCTCTAGTGGAGACCGACAGCGACCGCATCCTCGGCTTCACGGCCCTCGGCGTCGGCGCGGGAGAAATCATGGCCGCCGTCCAAGTCGCGATGATCGCAGGACTGCCCTATGTGGCACTGCGCGACGCCGTACTCACTCACCCGACATTGGTCGAGGGTCTGATACCGCTGTTCGCATCATTGCCATCGGTCCACGGCGTTGTCCAGCCCAACTCACGAACCGCCTCCTCCCCGAGCGTCGCTTAGAACTTTCGTAAGGACAGGAGGACTTATGGGACTGTCCTGGCAACAAGGTCGGCTATCACCGAGAGCAATCGGCCCGATTCCTCGTACCCGAACCGTTACCCGAGAGACTGTTGTATGTTGCGCCGTTGCGCCGGCCGATGGGTGTGCGCTTCGGCGGAATCTGGATCGCCGACGAGAACGTTCTCTTGCTCTTCGAACCAGTCCACTATCCGATGGCCTATTTCCCTGAGACCGAGGTCTCTCCATAAATTCTCCAAAGCACGGAGCATAGGAGCCGCCATCCGGATCTTGGGCTCGCATCCTGGTGCACCGTTCGGGTGGGTGAGCCAAGTGCGTCGCGAGGGGCACAGCAACACATCGATCTCCCCTCGTACGCGAACGAGTTGCAAGTACGGGTCGCGTTCGCCTGGCCAGCCATGGACGCCTTCTACGAAGAGGGCGAATGTTACCCCGCCGCAAGTCGGCATGAACGGGCAGGTCCAATCCGATCTCCTCTCTGCGGATTTCTGTCACGCGAAAAGGAATAGCGACCAAAATCCGTCACTGTTGGGCATTCGTCACAAGTCCGTCACTTAGGGCTTAAGATTCCTGGCTCTCTTACCCAAGACATGTTGTTGCAATGCCAGAACAATTAACCACTGCAGCCCAGACTCGGACCGGGTGTCCTGTTTTGGCATGTCATTTGCCTTCAGACAAGACAGGAGAAAACCAACATGATGTCTGGAGCATTTCCCTACCAAAAACAGCGGCGGCGAGTTCTCGGCCGCGAGATGACCTACGTGGAGGTGGGACAGGGCGACCCCATCGTGCTGTTGCACGGCAATCCCACTTCGTCGTACCTCTGGCGCAACGTCTTGCCGCACCTGCAGCCACTAGGCCGCTGCATCGCCCCCGACCTGATCGGCATGGGCGACTCCGACAAGCTGCCCGACAGTGGCCCCGGCTCGTATCGCTTCGTCGAGCACCGTGGCTACCTCGACGCCCTGCTCGAGGCCCTGAATGTGCGCGAGCGGGTCACCTTCGTCATCCACGACTGGGGCTCGGCGCTCGGCTTCGACTGGGCCAACCGCCACCGCGATGCCGTAAAGGGTATCGCGTACATGGAGGCCATCGTGCGGCCGCAGGGCTGGGACCACTGGGACAAGTTGAAAATGCGTCCAGCCTTGAAGGCGCTGCGTTCCGAGGCCGGCGAGGCGATGGTCCTCGAAGATAACTTCTTCATCGAGAAGATCCTGCCCGGGGCCATCCTGCGCACTCTTTCTGCAGAGGAGATGGCGGAGTACCGACGGCCGTTCGCCGAGCCCGGCGAGGGACGACGGCCGACGCTAACCTGGCCCCGGGAGATCCCCATCGAGGGCGATCCGGCCGACGTGACGGCGATCGTGGCCGCCTACTCCGGCTGGCTGGCGACGAGCGAAGTACCCAAGCTGTTCGTGAAGGCCGAGCCCGGTTTGCTCATCGCCGGCGGCGCGAATCTCGACTTCGCCCGCGGGTTGCCAGTGCAGACAGAGGTGACGGTCGCGGGGCTCCATTTCCTCCAAGAAGATTCGCCGCACGAGATCGGGCAGGCCATCGCCGGTTGGATGGGGACGTTAGGACGATTGCAGCCAAGTGCTGCTCCGAGTGGCGCTACTGCGGCTTGATTGAGTGGAAAGGAGGCGGGACGTGCCAAATGGAAGAGGTACCGTGGTCGCGGTTCACGGCGCATGGGCGGATGGCTCGAGTTGGAAAGATGTCATTCTCAGACTTGCACGAGAAGGTTTGCGAGTAATCGCAGCTCCGATTCCTCTGACCTCAGTCGCCGACGACACCGCGGCACTGAAGCGTGCCATAGGCCGTTCGCAAGGACCGGTGATTCTTGTTGGTCACGCATATGCAGGTGCTGTAATTGGTGCGGTGAACGACGAGCGGGTGAAGGCCCTTGTGTATGTCGCAGGATTGGCTCCTGACGAAGGTGAGACCGTTGCCCAGGTCTTCTATCGGGATGAAAAACATTCGCAATCGCCTCAACTCGCACCGGATGCTGACGGTTTCATATGGATGCCGGAGGAGGGATTCAGAAACGCCTTCTCGCAGCATGCGACTCCAGAACAAATCGCATTATCGGCAGCGGTGCAGAGGCCAATCTCAGTGAAATGTATTCAGGAGCCGGTTCCAACACCGGCGTGGAGATCCAAACCTTCCTGGTTTCTGATTGCGGAGGAAGACCGCATGATCAATCCCAAAACACAACACTTCATGGCGAAACGAATGATAGCGACGACGCGGTCACTGGCTGTCGATCACACACCGCTGCTCAGCGCACCCGAGAAAGTTGTGGACATCATCCTGGAAGCAAAGCAGGAAGTGTGCTCTTGAACGAGATGAGTGATGGAAAAAAGGAGACGCCTGTGAATTCTGTTGATGATTGTTGGAGAGCATCACCAACCGCGGTCTGGCTTTGATCGCCGCACATCCGCCTCCACACAGGGAAAAACCTACGCCGAGGTTTGGCCCGCTCTGGGCGGACGACGAAGACGGCCGTGCGAAGCGTACGCCAACGCACCATCGAAGCTGGATTGGTAACGGAAAGTCGGCCAATGTGTCCCGCGATCGGGAGCCACCGATCCGTGGCGCGATGCCCGTTTTTTCGATACTATGCGCAGCTGCGCCGTGTCGAGTTCGATGAAGTGCTCAAAACTTTTTCCATTACGAACTCCCGACCATGAAGGAAGATCTTTCGGTTTTCGCGAAGCGTCCTTGACGAAGCGATAATCAATCCTCCACAATGGAGGAACCACGGAGGAAGTGATGGCAGTCTTGAATATCAAAAACCTGCCGGACGCCCTTTACAAGAAACTCCAGGCGCGTGCGAAGCGTCAACATCGCTCGGTCGCGCAGGAGGTTACCCATCTGCTCAGCGAGGCCCTGGAACCGCAAAAGTCCCTTTCGATACTGGAGCTCAAGGGGTTGGGCAAGGAGCACTGGCGGGGAATGGACGCGACCAACTATATCGAGCAAGAACGAGCTTCATGGGATTGATGGAGGATCTTGGCCGCGGTCCGGTCGGTGTGGATGCGGTCATCTTTATTTACTTTATCGAAGAACATCCCCGGTTTCTTGCCCTGGTAGAGCCGCTGTTTCGCGCGGTGGATCAAGGCCGAATCGAAATCATAACATCTGCTCTGACGCTGCTGGAGGTGTTGGTCGTTCCCTATCGCAGGGGGGACCATGTCCTCGCGGGCCGCTACGAATCGATTCTCGCGCGGAGCCGTGGCGTCCGCATCGCCGACATCTCGCGCTATCATTTGCGCGCCGCCGCTCAACTTAGGGCCGGAACCGGAGTGAAAGTTCCTGATGCTGTCCAACTGGTCGCCGCTTTAGCGGGAGGCTGTACCGTTTTTCTCACGAATGGTCGCGAGCTTCCCAACGTGCCTGGCATTCGCATCCTGCAGTTGACTTCATACAGAGCTTGAAACCGTGTGGAGCAACCATCCCGCCACCCCAATCACCAGCCCCCGATCCTTGGCGCGAGGCCGTTTCCCATTACTTACCAGCCTTACGCCATCCAAGGGGAGAAATAGATTGAACAAGGGGTGCCGCTTCGCACCTTGCCTTAAGCTCGTCAGCGGCAATGCGGACTGGCGGGATCAACGAAAACCGAATGCAGATCAAGCGTTGTGCGAGGTTCTATGGTAGACACTAAGACCCTTATTGAGCAAGCGTACTCCGCATTCAACAAGCGGGACATCGACGGTGCATTGGCACTGATGACGGAAGATGTGAGCTGGCCCAAGGCGTCGGAGGGCGGAAGAGTTGTCGGAAAGGAGAAGATCCGCGCCTATTGGACACGACAATGGGGCGAGTTCGATCCCCATGTCGAACCGCTAGCAATCAGCGAGGGAGACGAAGGCAAGGTCCGCGTCCGGGTGCGCCAGCTCGTCAAGAGCCTTCAAGGGGATGTTCTATCGGACAGCGAAGTTCTCCATGTATTCACTGTGAACACCGGTCTTATCGCAGCTATGGACCTTGGGGATGAGGCCGATCCAACTGCGGATCCGACTGCCGCATTCGCACATTGATCCTAACTGGCTACCCGCCATGCAACGTAAGAGTCGGAACCAGCCTCGAGAATCGAAAACGGCAGCAAACCACATTCTTGGCAGCCATAGTCGGCATGTGCAAGTGATTCTGGGCGCTCACCCGGCAGATGCCGTCCGAGATTTCCCATTGCATCATGCGGCGTTCCCTTGCTGCAAAGCTCCGTGATCGGTCCGTGGGACGGGTTCGGTTCAGCTCTTTAACACGAGCACCGATCTGGCTTGACAAGAGACGTGGCGGATTGGGAACGGAAAGTCGGCATGGCGCCAGTCGTCCGGAAGGAATCCCGAAGGATTGCCATGAATCCTGGCCGTTTCAGGAGGCGTATTCGGCGATTAGCTTTCGCGAATACACGCTGGATGAGCGACTTGCCCTGTTCTCAACAGGTGATTTCAATTGGCAATCATTCGCGATTTCTTTGACGTGTCGCGTTGAGTCCAATCTATTCAGTGTAGTCACAGTTGAAAGATGACTGGAAAGTCCGGTCTGAAATCCACCTGTTCTTTTCGCTGTTGACCATCAAATTCAATTTCGAGCAGAGATGTCGCTCCCGTGCGGGTTGCGAGAACTCCACTTTCAACTATTTTCTGCGATGCTTTAGATCGAAGGGGCGCAGGAGTGGTCAAAGCCAGGCGAGTGATTTCACGAACGCCGACGGGGTGCCCGGTGAACCACCCTTCGCGCTGATCCCGCCGCATAAAACTCAGATGCACCCACATGGGCTCCTCAATTCCCGCTTCACCGATCTGCATGTAAAGCGGATGTGGCAAATAGGCGGGCCGATACTTCCATCCAGGGAAGGGCGATCCTGTCTCTTCAGGGTTGACCGGCCTTACGCAGATGCCGAAAGGGCAGGCACTACCCTGCCGACCGGACCATCTATCCCAAAGCAAGGTGCGTTTTGTACTTTCGCTTTGAGCCTCGTCCGGATCGCACACCCAGAACAATTCAATCATGGCGTTAGCGAAGGAAAAACGGCGACAGGCCGTGCCCTGACCAGGATGCTGATTCGGCGGCCCCTCATGCAAACCGAATTGAACCAGTCTTTCCGCCTCGGGAGCGCCTGGATTTGTACAGACGAACAGGTGATCCAATTCTATCTGCATGCGAGGTAGTGTAATGCAATGAGACCGGCGGCAAAACCAGCGCCGCTCACGCAAGACTTTTCACTGCTCCGCGTCCGGAATCAACCGTCGGCGCATCAGGTGGCAAGGTAGGCAAAACGGGTTGCGGCGCCGAGAAACTCCACAAAGACAGACATGCCTTCGCCCGATCTGGCGGAAAGCGGGAAGATCTTCATCCCCGGACGCACAGCTTGGATATTCCTCTGGGCTGCGGCGAGATCGAATTCCGTCGCCGCCGCCAGGTCCATCTTTGTGATCACACCGACATCGGCGCTGTTGAAGATGGTCGGGTACTTCAAGGGCTTGTCTTCGCCTTCGGTCACCGACATCAGGACCAAACGGAGGCTCTCCCCCAGATCGTAAGACGAGGGACACACGAGATTCCCGACGTTTTCTATGAAGAGAACATCCAGTTCCTCCAACACCCAGTCCCCGAGCGCGTTTTCGACCATGGCCGCTTCCAGATGGCAGAGGGTGCCGGTCGTAATCTGCTTGACGGGAGCATGGCTGCGGGCCAAGCGGGCGGCATCGTTCTCAGTTGCCAGATCGCCGACCAGCGCCGCGACACGATAGTCCGGCCGCAGGGTCGTGAGGATTCTTTCGAGGAACGCGGTCTTGCCCGAGCCCGGACTCGAGACCAGGCTCACCACGAACACGCCAGCCTCGCGGAAGCGTTCGCGCAGAGCGCGGGCGGCGGCGTCATTCTTGCTGAGAACGTTTCTTCTGACCTGAACCAGGCGCGGTTCTTTCATTGCATGATCTCCAGCGCGGACACCTCGATCTCCCGGCCGCTCAACACCTCGGAAGTCGCGGTGCCGCATCGCGGGCAACAAAGGTATTGAATCGAACGCAGACACTGTGGGCCGCGGCAGCTTGGACACCAGACGGTCACAGGAACGCTCTCAATGAGCAGCCGGCTGCCTTCGAGCGGCGTGTCCGCGGTGGCCATTTCATAGGAAGGGACGAGAGCGTCGGCGACGACGCCGGAAAGAGCGCCGAGCTTCAGGTGAACCGCTGTGACCTGTGCGCCGCGGCGGTCCGCCTCCTCCTGAGCCATTTCGACAATGCTCATGGCGATCGAAAGTTCGTGCATTGATTGTCCTTCAGAGCACCACGGGCCCGCGGTCCCTCCGTTCGCGTTGCCGATTCGCCGGCTGAACCAGGAAAGCCGCCAGCGCCGACTGTCCCAAACTGAGCCCGCCATCGTTGGGCGGCACTTTGTGGTTGGTCCACACCCGCAGACCCGCCTGCGAGAACAGGAACTTGAGGTCGCGCAAGAGCAGCGTGTTTTGAAAAACTCCGCCCGCCAAAACGACGGTGTCGAGTCGCAGTTGATCACACAGCCTCGCCGCGGCGTCGCGGACGCCCACGGCTACGGCTTTTTGAAACGCGCGCGCGATCGAGTGCACGGGCCGTCCGCGCAGGCGGTCGGAAATCACACCCCTGAGGAGCGGACGAAAATCGAGCTCGCCGTCGCTGAACAGAAACGGGTAGGGTTCCCGATCGGGGGTTTGCGCCGCAAGGTGTTCGAGCCACATTGCAGCCTGCCCCTCGAAGGCGACTTCACGCGTGAAGCCCAACAATGCCGCAGCCGTATCGAACAACCGGCCCATCGAAGTGGTGGGGGAACAGCGGAAGTTGTGCTCAACCAGTCTGGCTGCACGTCGATACAGGGCCGGAAATGCAAACGGCGCCTCAGCCAAGTCCGGCAGGCCATCAACTTGCACCAGGAATCCAGACGCAGCCTGAACCGGAAAGCGCGCAGCGGCGTCGCCTCCCGGAAGAACCGCCGGCCGCAGGTGCGCAACCCGTTCAAAGCCCTCGCAGACGCTGCCCGCGAAGAACTCGCCGCCCCAGATAGCGCCGTCGTCACCATAGCCGGTGCCATCGAAGCTGATCCCCAACACCGGCTTGTGCATCTCGCCGCGTTCGGCCAGGACCGAAGCGATGTGGGCGCGATGATGCTGCACCGTGCAGATCTCAGCGGCCGGCAGCGTCAGCGCATATTGCGTGGAAACGTACTGCGGATGCGCGTCGTGGACCACCACCAGGTCGTCCCGCTTGACGGCGTACATCGAGAGCAGATCGGCAATGGTCTCGCGATAAGCACGGCGCGCGTCCGATTGCTCCAGATCGCCGATGTGCTGGCTCACGAATGCCTGACCATCGATGACGAGCGTGATCGAGTTCTTCAGATCGGCGCCCAGCGCAAGGATGGGACGGCCTGCGGGCAGAGTGGCCACTGCAGCGGGGGCGAATCCGCGGGCGCGGCGCAGGACCACGGGCCCGAAGACGCCCGCTCGGGCCACGGAATCGTCCACGCGGCGCGCGATCGGCCGCCCGCCGATCAAGAACGCGTCCGCTATGCCCGCAAGCCGTTCGAGCGCGTCCTCATCTTCATAGGCGATGGGCTCGTTCGAGCGGTTCGCGCTGGTCATGACCAGAACATCGGGAGCGCCCGCATCAAACAGGAGGTGGTGGAGCGGCGTGTAAGGGAGCAGCAGGCCGAGCTCATCATTGTCCGGTGCCACGCCCTGCAATCGCACGCGTGCCTTCGCCAGCACGATGGGGCGTGCGCTCGAGTTGAGCAGCTCTTCAGACTCCGGAGAGAGTTCGACCAACGTGTGCGCTAACTCCAGGCTGCGGACCATCAACGCGAAAGGCTTCTCCTTGCGGAACTTGCGCTGACGCATCGTCCACACGGAAACGCCGTTTCGGGCATCGCAGGCCAGGTGATAACCGCCCAGCCCTTTCACCGCCACAACCGCGCCCGATCTCAGCAGTGCCGCGGTCATGCGGACGGCTGCATTGCCGGGCCATTCTCTTCCCTGGTACCGCAAAACGTAATTCGGGCCGCAGCCCCAACAGGCTACCGGTTGCGCGTGAAAGCGGCGGTTTGCGGGATCGCCATACTCGCTGCGACAAAGCCCGTCGAGCGGCCATGCGCGCATGGTCGTGGCACGCCGGTCGTAAGGCAGAGAGAGGATCACGCTGTACCGCGGACCGCAATTCGTGCAATTGATGTAGGGGTAAAGATAACGAGGGTTTTCCGCGTCGAACAGTTCGCGCAGACAGTCTTGGCAAACCGGCAGGTCGGGCGAGATGCGCGCGGTAGGCCGGTTGCTTCGCCGGCTTTCGCGAATCGCGAACGTCGAGGATCCCTCCGAGGTTGTGGGCTGCACCTCGATTTGAGCGATGCCGGCCGCAGGCGGCGCCTTGAGTTCCAGGTCTTCAACGAACGCAGCCAGCGCTCGTCGTTCGCCTTCGGCATGGATGGTAACTCCTTCTTCGCCGTTCAACACCCAGCCCGTCACGCTGTGCGCCCGGGCCAGCCGATAGACGAACGGCCGGAATCCCACGCCCTGCACGGTGCCGCGTACGCGAACTAGAGAGGCCGTCTTCATCCGGCGTGCTCAGGCGATCGTACAGCCGCGTCCTTCCCACCCAACCCGCACCACGATGCCCTCCTCCACCAGGACGGGAACCACGCATGGATTGCCGACGAGCAAGCGCATCCGCTCCCGCGCAATCAGATCGCTTTCTACGTCGTATTCCACAAACTCGCAGCCGCGCCACTCCAGCCATTCGCGCATCTCGTCCGTATACGGGCAGAAAGCGGTTCCAAAAAGTTCGATCTTAGCCACGGTCAACTCCTGGCGAGCATTTCGCGCATCGTGTGATAGATGGACGCCTGCACTTCCTGAATGCGGGGAATGTAGTCCGAACGCACCACAATGGGAAAGTCGGCGAGGCGGCGGCGGTGGATCTCGCCGCCGTCGTAGCCGAGAAGGGCGACGGTGAGCAGTCCACGTTTGCGGGCCTCTTCGATCGCCAGGATGATGTTCGGCGAGCCGCCGCTGGTGGAGATGCCGACGGCAATGTCTTCCGGCCGGACTTGCGCGATCAGTTGCCGGAGGAAAATCGCGTCGGCTCCAATGTCGTTGGCAAGGGCCGTGATGTTGGCGGGTTCAAGCGCCAGGGAAACGGCGGGAATGGGGCAGTATCCACAGGGCGGCTGGATGCAATCGAAAACCCAATCATTCGCGTCGGTCGCCGAGCCGCCATTGCCGAACAGGATCAGCTTTCCCCCACGCGCGAGCCGTTCCTCGATGGCGGCGACCGCGCTCGCAATCTGCCCGCTCTCTTCTTCCGCAACCTGCGCGCGCAGGCGGGCGTCGTCTTCGACCTTCATTCGGATCGATTCGGCAACTTGACTGAGAACGTCGCTGGTTTCCTGCTTCTCCTGTCCCAGGAAGGGATACAAAAAGCCCGCTTCCCCCACCTCATGTCCCAACTCGCGGTGCTCGAAGAAGACGTGAACCGTCTCCCACAGGGTGTGATACAGAATCTCGATCATCTCCTGGTGCAGGAAGGGATCGGCGGTGGCAGGCTGGACGAAGTAGGAACCCCGGGCGCCCGGCAGAGCAAACGTCATCGCTCCCTGCGAGTGAGCCTCGTCCAACCCGTAGAAGACCTCGGCGTCGCCCTCGGGCGGGCCGAACCCCATGACGATGTCCTCGCTCTTGATAAGGCTCCGCAGCCACGGCCGAAACAGGATCGAGAGGTCCAGGGCCGGCAGCGCGCGCTTGCCGACGATGACCGGGTGCACAAATTCGACCGAGACATGCTGCGCGTCGGTCGAGTACGGACCACGGCCGAAGGCAAGCAGCCTGCCTCCACGCAAGAAGCGCGCGGACATTTCCCGACAGGCCCGCGCCAGGCGAAACGCTTCATTCGAGAAGAAACGCTCGAACAACGGGTTGCGCTCCAGCAGGCGTTCTTCGATCGCGGTCGCGAGCTCGCACACTGCGTGCATGATCCAATGCGCCTCAACAAATGCGCGGCAGCGGATCGCCGACCAGCATGTCGATGATCCGGCTGCCGCCGTACTCCGTCGTGACCAGCACCGAACCGGCCGGCTGGTCCTGAACCTCGCCGATGATCCGCGCTTGCCCGCCGCCGGGGGTCTGTCCGAGCGCGTCCAGTGCGGCCATCGCGTACTCCGGGCTGACCACCGCAAGAAACTGGCCTTCGTTGGCGATGTGCAACGGATCCAGTCCCAGCAACTCGCAGGCGCCACGCACACAATCGCGCACCGGGATCCGATCTTCGTCAAGCCGGATGCCCAACCGGCAATCGCGCGCCAGTTCATTCAGCGACGTAGCCACGCCGCCACGAGTGGGATCGCGCATCCAGCGGATGCCGGGCGCCGCCTCGCGCGCCATGGCTTCAACCAGCGGAAAAATCGAGCGCGTGTCGGATTCAAGGTCGGCTTCGAGCTCCAACTCGCCTCGCGCCAAAAGGATCGTGATGCCATGATCGCCGATGGGCCCGGAAAGCAGCACCTGATCGCCGGGGCGCACCGACGCAGCCTCGACCTGGACTCCCGGCATCGGCGATCCGATGCCGGCGGTAGTCACATACATGCCATCCGCTTTGCCGTGCTCCACGACCTTTGTATCCCCCCCGACGACGCGAACCCCCGCGCATTGTGCAGCCCAAGCCATGGAACGCACTTCGGCTTCGAGCACTTCGCTACGCAATCCCGCTTCGAGAACGAACGCCACCACAATGGCTTCCGGCTGCGCTCCGGACACGGCGAGATCATTCACCGTTCCGTTGATGGCGAGCTGACCGATGGAGCCTCCCGGAAAACTCAAGGGATTCACGACGAAGCTATCGGCTGTGATCGCGAGTCGATTTCCGCGCAGGCCCACGTGCGCCGCATCGCTGAGCGGGTGGGAACCGTCGCCGAAAAGCAGCGGGGCGAACAATCCTTCCACCAGGCGGCGGCTCGCCTTGCCGCCGGCGCCGTGGGACATCTCGATCTGCGGGTCGCGGAAGCGTACGGGCGGCACAGCCCGGGCCGTCAACGATTCAGGTTTCAGGCAGGGACGGTCAGGGCGCTCGCCATCGCTTTTCGGTGTTCGTAGTTGTAATACGCTGCGCAAGATCCCTCCGAAGAAACCATCAGCGCGCCCAGCGGATGCTCAGGCGTGCATTTCGTGCCGAACAGCTTGCATTGCGCGGGTTTCAAGACCCCTTTCAAAACTTCGCCGCACTGCGCCGCCCGCGGGTCGGTGACCCGCACGCCGGGCACAACGAAGCGATGCTCCGAGTCCCAGTCGGCATACGAATCGCGGATGCGAAGCGAGGACTGGGAGATAAAGCCCAGACCGCGCCACTCGAAATACGGGCGAAGTTCGAAGACTTCCGAGATGGCGCGCAACGCCGCGCGATTCCCCTCCCAGGGAACCACGCGCTTGTACTGGTTCTCGACCCTGGCGTCGCCCGCCCGGAGCTGCCGGAGGACCATCACAATCGCCTGCAGGATATCGAGCGGCTCGAAACCCGCTACGACGATCGGTTTGCGCTGGTCTTTGGCGATCCATTCGTATGGCTTACAGCCAATCACGGTGGAGACGTGACCGGGGCCAATGAAGGCATCCAGCCGCATGTCGGGCGAGTCGAGAATGGCCCGTATCGCCGGGATGATGGTGACGTGATTGGAGAAGACGCTGAAGTTCGGCACCCCTTCCGCCCGGGCGCGGATCAGCGTGAGCGCCGTCGAAGGCGCCGTAGTTTCGAACCCGATGGCAAAGAACATCACGTGGCGATCGGGATTGGCCCGCGCGAGTTTCAGCGCATCGGAAGGCGAATAAACGATGCGCACGTCCATGCCGCCGGCCTTGTGCTCGAGCGGGCTGCCCTCTGTCCCCGGCACGCGCATCATGTCGCCGAAGGCGCTGAAGATCACCCTGGGGTCTTTGGCGAGAGACAGTCCATCGTCGATCCTGCCCATGGGAAGCACGCAGACAGGGCAGCCCGGACCGTGGATGAGCTCAATGTTTTCCGGCAGGATATCCTTCAGGCCGAACCGATAGATGGCGTGCGTGTGGCCGCCGCAGACCTCCATCAATCGATAGCGGCGCCGGGGATCGGCAAGCCGTCGGATCTCGTCCGCGGTCTTGCGGATGATGCCGGCGTTGCGAAACTCGTCTACAAACTTCATTCTCCCTCCAGCCCGTACCCGCGGACCTCCTCGATCGCCTGCTCCGCCTCACCCAGCATGCTGAGCGTGCGCATCTGGTCGATGGCGTCCTCCTCGCTGATCCTGGTCATGGCAAACCCTACGTGGATCAGGACCCAATCGCCCGCGGCCGGCAAGTTTTCCTCCAACAGCCCAAGGTCCACCTTGCGGCGAACACCGGCCACCTCGACGGTCGCAAGCCGCGATCCGTCCATGGCGAGAGAGACGATCTTTCCCGGAATAGCCAGGCACATGTCGGGTTCCTAAGCCTTCTTCCTTGCCGCGATGTCGAAGGAGAACTTCAGCTCGTCTTTCACTTTCACGGCGCCGGCGACGGCCGTGACCAGGTGGATGCCGTAATCGGTCTGCTTCAGCGAAAAGGTTCCGTTCGCGCGCAGCAAATCTTCGGTCAGCGTTACATTGACCGGCAGAGACAGCGGCTGGGTCACGCCGTGCAGCGTCAGCTCGCCACTCAGGTTTGCGAGAAAGGGCCCCTGGCCGCTGCGGTTCACCGTCGCGCCGGTACTGATAAAAACGATCTCCGGGAAGCGATCCGATTCGAGGACCTCTTCCTGCATGGCGCGGTTGATCTCCGGGCGATCGCGGTCGTTCGCATTCCCACTGACTTCGAGCGACGCCGCGTTGACCCGCACCACCACGGATGAGCGTTCGGCTGCGTCGGCGTTCAAGCGGACATCGCCCGAGAACTCCCGGATCGCGATCAGGGGATGATGCGCAAACGCCGAAAGCAGTCCGCTGGCAAACGCCTGTACGGTGAACCTGCTCATACGCTGGTCGATGGCAAACAGCGCCGTCTTGCTCTCGACGCTGCCGTCTTCAGGAAAGCTGTCCACGCGCAGACCTCCAGGTGAATGCGTCACATGGCCCTCAACTTCATGTAGCGCTCAAAATCGGGCAGCGCCGCCTGCACCAGGCTTCCCACCCCCACCTGGCCGAGGTACCGCCGAACGAGCGGGTTTGAGAGGATGAGCCCGGCGCCGAACACCATCAACGCAAGGCCGCCCATCAGGTAAAGAGTCTCTCTGTCGTTCGCCAACCCGTTTCCGTTTGCATGTGCGCTGGTGCCGTGTTCCATTTCGCGTGCCATTCGGTTCTCCTCAGTCGCCCGAGCCTTCTTGCTCCGCATCATTCGGAAGAGCCGGGCCACTTTCCGTTTAGGATTTGGTTTACCAACCACTCAATCTTGGTTACCGCTTCGCCTACAGCGCTTTCGACGGCAGCGCTCAGCCCCATGTGGCCTTCCTGGCCGCCCAGATATTCCGGTTCGCAACCGACCAGCAGGATGCGCTTCGGCCTGACTCCCAGGGAGCGAGCGAGCTTGAGCACCCGTACGGGATTCATGCCGTGCCCATCGACGACGGTCTCGCCGGATTCCTCCGACAGCGCTTCGAGATCGGGCTCTACCACGTACACTGTTCCGGGCGGCTGGCCGCGGGGACATGCATCCACGAGAATCACGGTTTCATAGCCGTCCTCGAGCGCGTAGGCAAGGTCGAATCCCCGAATGCCGAAGTCCGTAACCCGAACCCCCGAAGGCAGTTCGCGGCCGAGAAGCCGGCGTGCGGTTTCCACCCCGAATGCGTCGTCGCCCAAAAAAATGTTGCCGATCCCGGCCACCAGGACTTTCCGCCTTTCGACTTCCCTTTGCGCTCCGGCGCAGGCGAGGGGCTCGACCTCTGTGACATCGAAAAAGAAGCGGTGTCCCGGCTGGCGCAGCATTCCCATGTCGCGCCCCGGATCGTCGTCGAGCACCACCGAAACGTGGGCCTTGCCTTCGTAGTCCTGCTCGATCGCCTCGATGGTGGCCGTCTGCCCGGCCAGCGCCAGGTCAAGAACATCGCCAGCCTGGCGGGGACGCAGGCGCACCCGATCGCCGGCGCGTACCGCAACTCCTTGAATCTCCACCGTCTTGAGCGGAGCCTTGTCTTCGAGGAGCTGCCATTCCCATTCGTTCATCGAAGCTCCCCGTGATCCAGGGGACGCAGATGGCGCACTGCACCATGCAGTTTCGTCCACTGTTCTTCCGGAAGATGGTCGGCGCGATCCAGGATGCGGCGGGCGCGCTCGTCGGAACTGCGCGCTTCGCGTTTCTCTTCCTCCGTGAGGGTCAGGATTCGCAGCGAAAGGATCTCGTCGATCTCAGTACTGTCGAACAGGTCGCCTGCGCTTTCCGGGGCGACCTGCGGGTAGTCATACAGGATGATGGGCGAAGCCAGCACGGTGTCGGTGGCCCCGGGCGGGCCGATCAGCACGGGAAACACGCCAAGGTTCTCGCAAGCCGCGGTGTAGGGGCGCAGTTCGTCGGGCGGCTCGAGCAAAGACACGAACGCGCCGTTCTGTGCGCCGAGCACAACGTGCGTCGATACAAGCGAGCGCACGAGCGCCGGCTCCCGCTCGCGGGGAACTCCGGCCATTACCGTCCGGTTCTTTACCCGAACCCTGACTTTTGCAAGGTCTTCATTCACTTTGACGGCGGAAACTTCAGCCTCGATCTCGATGGGCTGCCGCGTGCGCTTGACCTCGCCCACCAGAGTCCCGGCGCGGTTGCGCACATCCTCCGTGGTTTCGTCTCCGGCAAGGACCGCCGGCCATTCCAACGGCCGGTCCGTCAGTCCCTCAACGGTCAGCGCCGGCAGCGCTATCTCGCACTCGACGGCTTCCAGCCAGGGCTGGAACACCTCGCCATCCACCTCAAGCCGCTCGACAGCCCGCCATTCCGCTTGGCCGGACGAGCTGACGGAGAGCTCCTCGACCGATCTCGACACCAGGTGCAAGAACCTGACTCTGGCTTCGAGGACCGTGCCCGGAACCGAGCGAACCACCACTTCGACCTGGGAGGACCAGGCGCCTGCGTCGGGTTGCGCTTCGCTGTAGGCACGCGGGTAGAGAACGCCGAAGTTGAAGCGATGGCGGTTCTTCACCGCCGAAGGCCGATAGGGATAGAGCAGGTATCCTTCGTAGAGCAGCGCCTTGGCAACCTTGTCGACGACGGCCGTGTTCATGACCGCACCGCCTCTTCTGCCGAATCGAGCACCTCTTCGAGCGCCTCTTCCCAGGTCGGGATCCCGTTTCTGATCTTGTACCCGTGCAGGCGTTCAAAGACATCCCGGCGCAGGCACAACCACGCAGAATTCGGATAATGGGCATCCATCATTTCCCGCCACACCCTCACCGGCAAACGGAAGCGCGCTTCCTTGTCCCAGGCGATCGGAGCGACCAGCAAAGCTCCTTCGCGGCTCTCATACAGCACGGTTCCGCTGAACTGGAAAACCAGCGGGATCTCGCCTGCCCCGAGCCCATGGAAGTACTTGGTCGCAGCGACGTTGAAGTCGAAGGTGCACGGCACCACTATCGCGGCGCCCGTTCGGCCGGCGAAAGGCTGGACTGCACTCGTCGCATGCGTCCACAGCAGGTTGCGCACCGTCTGGCTCCAGCGCTCCGGTTCGCCGAACAGATCGCGCAGTTTGCTTTGCTCTTCGGCGCTGTATTTTCGTCGGGCGACCTCGATCAGGATCTGGCAGCGCAAGGCCACGTTCTGGATCTTCTCCTCCGCCGGCCGATTGAGCACCTGCAACTTAAAGCTGAGCGTCGGCGCCGCCGCGTAAACTACCGCCTCTACGCCTGCGATCTCGAAGCTGAGCTCAGGCATAACGCTCCGGCGGCAGTAGAGTGGCGCGCGCTTTCAGTTGCGCAAAAAATTTTGCAATGTCCTGCCAGACTTCCGTTCCGCCGGAAAGCCCGCGCCAGTTGCGGCGAATCAGGCCGACCAGTCGAAAGCACTCGTCGATGGGCAGCAGGTAATATTCCCCGCCCCCGGCCGGGCGCGCCCGTTCGACCCGGTTCACCAGCAGCGCTTCCACGTCCGGCTCCATCTCGTTGAGCACCGGATTGCGGCCAGCGATGTCCGTCCACGCCTCCCGGCTCAACAGCGACTCGGTTGCGCCCGCCGGACTGGGGTAAAGAACCGTTACGCTCGAGCGCAGGCTGTTTTCGAAAAAGAACGCCATGTTGATGGGGATCAGCAGGTTCTGCCATTCGGTGTCGGACATGCGAAAGTCCCCGAGCAGCCGAATGCGATGCGGCACCCGCTTGTACCGGGCGTGCTGCCGGCTGCTGAACAGCAGCGCGCAGGCCTCGCAGGAGCACACGAGCGTGTATCGCCCGAGCTCGAGCAGGTGCGTGTGCCCCGGGCCGAGCGCCCGGGTGCAGAGCTCGCACACCTCGACGGCGCGCTTCGGATGCACGAATCGCTGCAACGCGGCAAACGAGTTTTCGAGCGCGGGCATGATCAGTCGCTGCCTGGCCCCGTACCTGCGGGGTGTGCTGTGCTGGCACGGGCGAGCGCTTCGCCGCCCAGCAATTTCTCAAGCGCGATGAAGCCCGAAGCCGGCTTGGGTTCGAGCCCTTCTATGGTCAAGGAGGACACGTCCGGAGCGGCCTCGTAGACCGCGTCTTCGAGCGTTTTTCGCGCGGCCGCTGAGGTCGACGCACATGCGTGCGCGCCGGCCCTGGCGCTCAGGCGTATGGCTGCATCCGCGACCTCGGTCAACTCCACCTCTACGCCGCCTGCACGAAGCTCGGGCGCGATGCGTTGCACGGCTTTTCGAATCCGGGTTTCGAAATCGTCCGGATGTAGCCCGTGAAGCACCAGGACATTCGAGACCAGCGGATCCGCCCCGAGTTCGTCAATCACTTGCCGGCCGCGATCGCCCATCTCGAAGATACGTTCCAGGACGCGCTCCAACGCTGCTCCATGAACTTCGGTTACGGTTTCGACCAGCTCGCGCGCCGCCGCCCGGGCCCTGGGGTCGACGATCTTCTCGATCTCGCGCACCAGGTCGGCGACCCGCTGAAGCTGCTGCTGGAGTTCTCTGCCGTCGCTCATTCCATTCCCTGTACGACCCAGGATCTTCCCTCCATGGCGCCGACGTCAGCGCTGAAAGCCGAACATCGGAGAATGCACGGTCTCGAGCACTTTGCCGTTCCCCAGATACATGTGCACCCCGCAGGGCAGGCAGGGATCGAAGCTGCGCACCGCCCGCATGATATCGATGCCCTTGAATTTGTCCGGACCGTTTTCCTCGAAGATGGGCGTGTTTTGCACGGCATCTTCGTAGGGCCCGGGGGTTCCGTAGGTGTCGCGCGGATTCGCATTCCACGGGGTCGGCGGATAGGGATGATAATTTGCGATCTTCCCCTTGCGGATCACAACATGGTGCGAGAGCACCCCGCGCACCGCCTCGTGGAATCCGCAGCCGATCGCCTCATCCGGCACCTTGAAGTCGGTCCAGGTCTTGGTGCGGCCGGCATGGACCTCGGCCAGCGCCTTTTCCATGAAGTGCAGCGCGCAGCAGGCAGCATACACCTGGAAGTAGGTGCGTGCCCGGTCGCGTTCGATGGCGTTGCTCCACTTGGGGATCTTCCATTCGAATTCGACCTCGGGAAGCGAGGTGGTCTTCGGCAGGTACATCTTCACGCTGGCGCCGGTCGATTTGATGTAGCCGATGTCCACCAGTCCTGCGAGCGCCGTCGCCCACAAGCGGGCGATGGGGCCGCCGCCCGTGTCGAGCGCGAGATGTTCGCCGCTCGGTTTGTGGTACCAACGCGGCGACATGACCCATGTGTATTTGCCGTCGAAGTCGCGCTTCTGCGGCCGCGGGATTGTGGTCTGGTTCCACGGATGGCGCTTGTCGACCGGGTTCCCGTTGGGGTCGGTCTTGACGAACGTCTCCCCGTTCTGCCAGTCGTCGTAATAAGAACTGCCCAGCAGGATCCGGATATTCAGGTTGATGTCCACCAGGTCGGTCGTCACCAGCTTTCCGTCCACCACCACCCCTGGCGTGACGAACATCTTGCGGCCCCAGTCGGCCATGCGCTGGTAGCTGTAGTCGCAGTGGTCCGGGTCGTTGAACGAACCCCAGCAGCCGAGCAGCACGCGTCGCTGGCCGACTTTTTCATATCCGGGCAGCGCCTGGTAGAAGAAGTCGAACAGGTCGTCATGCAGCGGAACCACCTTCTTCATGAACTCCACGTACTTCATCAGCCGCACCAGATAGTCGGTGAACAATTGCACCGTGGGCACGGTCCCTACGCCGCCGGGATAGAGGGTGGAAGGATGCACGTGGCGCCCTTCCATCAGGCAGAACATCTCGCGGGTCAGGCGGCTCATCTGCAGCGCTTCGCGGTAGAAGGCCCCGGTGAAGGGATTCAGCGCGCGCATGATGTCGGCGATGGAGCGGTAGCCGTGCAGGCTGGCGTGCGGGGATTCGGTTTTCTCGGCCTTGGCGAAGACCCCGGGATTGGTCTCCTTCACCATCTGCTCGCAGAAATCAACCCCGACCAGGTTGTCCTGGAAAATATTGTGGTCGAACATGTATTCGGCGGCCTCGCCGAGATTGATGATCCACTCGGCCAGGTGCGGCGGCCTTATGCCGAACGCCATGTTCTGCGCGTAAGTGGCGCAGGTGGCATGATTGTCGCCGCAGATACCGCAGATCCGGCTGGTGATGAAGTGCGCATCCCGCGGGTCCTTGCCTTTCATGAAGATGCTGTACCCGCGGAAGATGGAGGAGGTGCTGTGACACTCCGCGACTTGCCGGTTGGCAAAGTCGATCTTGGTAAAAATCCCCAGGCTGCCCACGATGCGGGTAATCGGGTCCCAGTTCATCTCCACCAGCTGCCGCTTGTCGCTCCTGGCTTCGCGCGTCGGTACTGTGATTGTGCTCATGGTGATCGCTCCTGTGCCTTTTAGTAGGTGCGGGCCCGGTATCCGGTCGTCAATTCCGGCCTGGGATGCCGCCACTTGGGTTCTTTATTGACGGTCGCATTGGTCAGCGAGCGCAGCGCCGTGATCGCGCGGCCATAGACCCCCACGCCGCTGGTGGAGACGCGGGCTCCGGGCGGCTCATCCATGAACGGCATGAATTTGTCAGGAAAGCCGGGCATGGTGCAGCCGATGCAGATTCCACCCACATTCGGGCAACCGCCGATGCCGGCCATCCAGCCGCGCTTGGGCACATTGCAGTTCACCACCGGCCCCCAACAGCCGAGCTTCACGATGCACTTGGGTGAACCGTATTCGAGGGCAAAGTCGCCCTGCTCGTAGTAGCCCGCGCGATCGCATCCCTCATGGACGGTGCTGCCAAAAAGCCAGGTGGGACGCAACTGCTCATCGAGCGGGATCATGGGCGCCATGCCCGCGACCTGGTAGAGCAGGTAGAGAACGGTCTCCATAAAATTGTCGGGCTGCACGGGGCAGCCGGGAACGTTGACGATCGGCACTCCGGCTTTCGAGCGCCACTCCCAGCCCAGGTAGTCGGCGAGGCCCATGCACCCGGTGGGGTTGCCCTCCATGGCATGAATGCCGCCGTAAGTCGCGCAGGTGCCAATGGCGACGACGGCCAGGGCTTTCGGCGCCAGCCGGTCGATCCACTCATTGGTCGTAATCGGCTGGCCGGTGGCGGGATCTGTCCCGACCGCGGCCCAATATCCTTCACGCTTGATTCTTTCGTTGGGGATGGAGCCTTCGACGACCAGGACAAAAGGATCGAGCTTCCCTTCCTCGGCTTCGTAGAAATGCTTGAGAAAGTCGTCGCCCACTTCGTAGGCGAGCACCGGATTGTGGAGATGCACCTTGGGAAGGCCGGGGATCGCTCCCAGAAGAACGTCTTCCACGCTGGGCTGCGTGGCGGCCGTCACGGAAACCGAATCTCCGTCGCAGCCCAGACCGGCCGTGACCCAGACGATGTGGATTTCTGCGACCGCCGGTTTCTTTTGCGTGACTCGGCCATACGGAACTGTTTGCGTTCCCATAGCTGGACTCTCCCTATCGTTGAATTGCCGCGGGCATTTTGCCCGAGGCTGCCCTTGGTTGCTGCGTCACTCCCGCGAGCGACGCCCGGCTGCTGAAAACAATTCAGCGAAGCCGATCCGCAGAAGCGACTAGCATGGACAAAAGGCCGGGGTTAGCTCAACCTGATTTGCGGGTCATGGTAATTCCGCGGCGCCGCATGGGGGATTCCCCGATGCCGGATGGGAGGCCGCTTCAGCCCGTTTCCTGGATGGCCCACTGGATGGCGTGCTGCACCAGTTCACGCCCGCTTCGCAAGGAGAGCTTCTCTTTAATGTGGGCCTGGTAGGACTCTACGGTTTTCACGCTGAGGTGCAGCTCTTCTGCGATCTGCCGCGTGCTGTGGCCTTCGCCGATGAGCCGGAAGACTTCCAGTTCGCGATCGGAGAGGTCGGAGACCGGCGAACGTCTCGCGGCTTCCGCGCCGCTAATATACTGGCGCAGCATCTTGTTGGCGACGCGCTCGCTCACGTAGATCTCGCGATTCAATATCCGCCGCAGCGCCACCAATACCTTCTCCGTCGCCTCCTGCTTCATGATGTAGCCGTTGGCGCCGGCGCGCAGAGCGCGTTCCGCGTAAACCATCTCCTCATGCATGGAGAGCACCAGCAGCGGCAGCACAAGGTCGGTGGTGCGGATGGTCTTGATCACTTCCAGGCCGTCGGGCCCGTTCAAGGAAATGTCCACAATGACCAGGTCCGGCCGGGTCGCGGCGATCTGCTTGAGCGCTCCATGCGCTTCTTCGGCCTCGCCCGAGACGATCAGATCCGGCTCCCGATTGATCATCAGCGCTAAGCCCTCGCGAACGATGGGGTGGTCATCGACCACAAAGACCCGGCGCTTCTTAACACCGCTCCCGTGCACGGTCGTTCCGGCCATCACCGGCCCCTCGCGACGGGGAACCGGCAAGCGACCAGGGTCCCCCTGGGGTGGACGCGCCGGACCTCAAGGTTGCCGCCGATCATCCCGGCGCGGTAGTTCATGATCTGCAGCCCCACGCCTTCATGCGGCGGCAACGGCCGTTCGATCCCGATTCCGTCGTCCTGAATGAGCAGGGAGCCTTCGCGCTCTCCGGAAAACAACCGAATGTGGATATTTCGCGCCTGTGCGTGCTTCAGGGCGTTGTTCACGGCTTCCTGGGCAATACGGTAGAGGTGGGTGGCGACGGCGGTATCGCGGATCAGCACGGAATCGTCGCACTGGAAGCGGCAAGCGACGCCAAACAGGTCTCGAACCTCGGTCGAGTAAAGCTGCAGGGCGGAGTTGAGCCCGCGAGCGTCGGAAAGCACCGGCAACAGCCCGCGCGACAATTCACGGGTTTTCAAGATCGCATCATTCACCAGGTGGACGATTTTCGCCGCGTCCTCCGCCTCCGGGCTTTGCTTCTCCCCGAGCTTCTGCTGCTGAACTTTCGCCATGAAAGCAATGCCGGTCAGGTGTTGCCCAAGGCCGTCGTGAAGATCCTGGCCAATGCGCCGCTGTTCGCGTTCGCTGATCTCGAGCACGGTCCGCTCCAGGCGCTTGCGTTCGCTGATGTCGCGGATGGCGCTCGAGATCAAGAGCCCTTCCTCGGTCTCGAGCGGGCTCAAGGAAATCTCTACCGGGAATTCATGGCCGTCCTTGTGCAGCGCATACAGCTCCAGGCCCGCGCCCATGGGCCGCACGCGGGGCTCCAGCGAAAAACTGTGCCGGTGGCCGGAGTGGCTCGCGCGAAGCCGATGCGGCACGAGTTTCTCCATGTCTTCGCCGAGCAGTTCCTGCCGATCGTATCCAAACAGCTTTTCCACCTGGGCATTGACGAGAACGATCTTGCCCGTGCGGTCCACCACCACCACGGCATCCGGCGCTGCCTCGAGCAGGCCCCGGAACCGTTTGCGCTCGCGCTGTAACTCCTCTTCCGTGCGCTTCAGGTCGCTGATATCGAATCCGACACCCTGGATAAACCATGGCCGCCCGTCGGGCCGGCGGATCATGCGCGCCTCGCAGCGAAACCAAATCACCGTGCCATCGCGGGCAATCACCCGGTAGGAGGAACGCAATGGGCATCCGGTCAGGAACATCTCCGATGCCTCGAGGCTCCATCTCTGCTTGTCATCGGGATGAATCTGCTGGTACCAGCGAAGCGGATCCTCCAGCCACTCCTCCTGCCGGAATCCAAGCGTGGCCTCGATCTGCGGACTGACGTAGGCTTCGCCGATGCCGCGGTCGAGATAGGCCATGAAAATGACCGCCGGGATCTGTTCGAGGAGCGCGCGGTATTTCGCCTCCAGATTGGGAAGCTCCGCACCTTCTACCTCTGCCGGGGTGAAGGCAAAAACACTCGCCAGCCCCTCGAGAACCGACTCGGCCTCGTGCCAACTGAGCCGGCTGGCCGTATCGTGTTCGACTTCAGCCGCCATCGCCTCTCCTCAACTTCGAAGAATCAGCCGCGCTTTCGGCGCCGCCAACTCGGCTCCTTATTCATGGAAGCTTGAGTAAAGCGCCGCAGTGCATGGATGGCGCGCCCATAGGTCTGCAGGGCGTGGGAAGAGAGCAGCGAGCCCGGCGGCTGATTCATGAAGGGCATGAACTTGTCCGGAAAACCCGGCATGGTGCAGCCGATGCAGATGCCGCCGACATTCGGGCATCCGCCGACGCCGTTCATCCATCCTCGCTTCCCGACGTTGCATTGGACCACCGGCCCCCAGCATCCGAGCTTCACAATGCACCGCGGCGAACCGTATTCCTCGGCAAACTGCGCCTGTTCGTAGTAGCCGCCGCGATCGCAGCCTTCGTGCACAGTCTGGCTGAACAGCCATATTGGCCGCAGGGCTTCATCGAGCGGAATCCTCGGCGCACGGAGTGACGCCATGTGCAGCAAATAGAGCAACGTCTCCGTGAGATTATCCGGCTGCACCGGGCATCCGGGAACACACACGACGGGAATTTCCGCCCGCGATCTCCAATGCCAGCCGAGATAGTCGGGCAATCCCATGCATCCGGTGGGATTGCCTTCCATGGCGTGGATGCCACCATAGGCCGCGCATGTTCCGGCGGCAATCACCCCCCAAGCCTTCGGAGCGAGGCGATCGATCCACTCGCAGGTGGTGATCGGCTGTCCAGTCGCCGGATCGGTGCCGAGCGAAGCCCAATATCCTTCTTCTTTGTTGGTTTCGTCCGGAATGGAGCCCTCCACAACCAGGATGAACGGCTCCAGTTCCCCCCGGGCAGCGCGATGGAATGGCAGCAGGAAATCCTCGCCGTTCTCGCGCGCGAGGAACGGGTTATGGAAGTTGACCTTGGGGATCCAGGGTATGGCGCCCGATAAGAGATCTTCCAGGCTCGGCTGAGTGGCTGCGGTCATCGCAATCGTGTCGCCGTCGCATCCCAGCCCGGCAGTGATCCACAGGATGGTAATTTCTTCGATCGCGGTTTTGGCTCGCGAATTCATGCGTCAGGGGTCGAGCCGGCATTCCTCAAAGTGGCGGGCGAGAGCAAAAACGTACCCGAAGCGTGCCATATTCTATACCAGAAGCGCGCCGGGGCCGGCGAGGGTTCAGCACCATCTGCTTCTGGTCTTTTCCACAGCCATCAGCCGATGTACGAACGGGATGCGGCGCCGCGCCTGCTCTCAACGGGCGCCGGGAAAAACCGCTGGCCTGCTGCTCTCGCCAACTATCTTATTTTCAGGCAATCATTTATGAGCACGTTAAGAGAAGTCCTGCAGAAAGCCAGAAACCCGGTTGCCATAGGACATTTCGATTTCTCTGGCTGTCTTCAATGCGCTGCCGAGGCGGCTCATGAACCGGTGTGTCGGTGATGATGGGGCCTTCCGAGAGTAAGCGCGAATTTCTCCGAGTACGGACGGCAGCGGCGCTCCTCGGCGGAACGCGGGAAGAGGGGCAAGCCGAACTCTATCCAAATGCGGATCCCACGCATTCGATCGGAAGAGCCGAAGAGGCAGCGCGAGCGGGATTTGACCTATCGTGTGTGACGCGTCGGAGAAACCACTCCGAACAGGCGATCGCAAGGGTCAAGATCTTAGATGGGCGGCTGGGAAGTACGAGTCAAACTATGGCGACCCCATCCAACATTAGAGGCGCTGCCTAGCTATCGTTGGAACTCATCTGGATCCGCGAGCCAGTCTTTGCCGGGCCGCTTCCACGATCAAGCCAACCAGAGCATACGTGGCGGCATTCAGAACCAGAACCCAGTAGAAACGAATGGGGAAATGCGAGCCGGCTATTGCTACGGGGCATGTTATACGGGCGAGAGCGTTCACCACCGGTTCTATCGGTTTGTCCTTGTTTGCGATGGCGAAATAAACCGCCCAGCAACCCGCAATGAGAAGGCCCACGCCGCACCAGATAGCGATTCGGGTCTTCATGTTTGACGCTCCTGTTCTTTTCTTGCAGGGTATTCGGCCAGGTTGCCGCCGAGTCACTCCTTCATCAGGGCGGCGCGGATGGGCTTTGCTCTTTGCTCATGCTGAAGAAGCCAGCGCTTGCGCTCAAGTCCTCCCGCGTAGCCCGTGAGCGAACCGTCAGATCCGATCACGCGGTGACAGGGCACGACAACGGTAACTGGATTCGAACCGTTCGAAAAGCCGACCGCACGAATTGCGCTCGGGCGGTGGATCCGCTCGGCAAGCCGGGCATAGGAAATGGTTCCGCCGCATGGAATTTCTCGCAGCGCCCGCCACACTTCCCGCTGAAATGGCGTGCCGGACGTCTGGACCGGCAAGGGGTCAATCGCCTCAAGTTCCCCGTGAAAATAGCGTCCGAGCGCATCCGTCAAACCATTCAGGCTGCGGCTTGAAACCAGCCGGACTCGGCCTCGGTAGTGAGCACGCAGGAGCCGGTGCATTCGCTCTTCGTGGTCCGCCCAATCCGTGGCGCGCAGGTTCCCTTGGGCATCTGCGACAACCAGCATCTCTCCAATGGGCGTGGGGATCCGATCCATCAAGAATTCGAAGACTTCAGCCATGCGATTCTCCTCTGGCGACCAAGGCCCCCTGGGCGGCCCAAAGGTGCTGCGCCGCGTATGCCCGCCACGGGCGCCAAGATTCGGCGCGCTTGAGAAGGCTGGCCGGAGTTGGCCGCGCTCCCTCCATCCACGCCGCATTGCGAAGAAGACCGGCATCAGAGGCGGGAAATGCGTCGGTCTCGCGTAACGCTCGCAGTGCGATGTATTGCGCGGTCCATTCGCCCACGCCGCGAATGGCACGGAATCGCGCAATGGCTTCTTCTATGGTTCCGAAGGGGCGAAACAGGTTCGGATCCGAGAGGGCTGCCGCGGCCAGTTCCTTCAAGGACGACTGGCGCGCGGCTGGCATTCCAAGCCCAATGGATTTTGTTCTGGCAAGACGCTCCGCGGTGGGAAAGACGCGGGACAGGCCGGGATGAGTGGCACAACCTGCCGGGATCGGCTTGCCATGGCGGGCCGCCAGTTGTCCCGCGAGTCCGCGGGCAGCGGAGACGCTAATCTGTTGTCCGAGGATTGCCCGTACCGCCAGTTCGAACCCCTCCCAGCCACCCGGGGCCCGCAGCCCGGGGCGCTGTCGAACCAGGGGTCGGAGCAGAGCGTCGCGAGACAGATGTTCACCAATGGTCTCGATGTCCGCGCCGGTGTCAAACAGTCGCCGCACCCGGGCGACGATTGCGGGCAGTGCACGAACATTCGGAAACCGGATCCGGACCTCCAGACTCTGGCGCCGCGCCAGATGAGTCACGCGCACGCCGCCGGCAAATCCGCCGATCCCAAGTGTGCGATGGTAGGCTCCGTTTTCGACCAATTCGACGCCCGGAACCGCACGCGCGGCCAGATAAGCCAGCATGGAATCCCAGTCGTAGGGAGGCCGATAACGTATCCGCAGCGTCACATCCGCTTCGGCGGTCGGCGAGCCAGCCGAATGGTCTCGCCGCAGAGCGCCAGGCGGGCGGTGAAACAGATCCTGAAATAGCTCGTTGAAACGGCGCACGCTGCCAAACCCCGCTGCCCATGCGACTTCGGTCATCGGCAATCGCGTTTCGTGTATCAGCTGCTTGGCAAAAAGCACACGCCGCGTCTGAGCCACAGCGATCGGGGACGCTCCGAGATGCTGCAGGAACAATCGACGCAGCTGACGTTCGCCAACCCCCAGGCGATCCGATAACTTGGCGATTCTTGCCCTGCCCCCATTCAGTGCGCCGTCGGCTATGAGAGCCAGCGCCCGCGAGACCGTGTTCGACGTTCCACGCCACGAGGCCAGATCCGGAGCGGTCTCAGGCCGACAGCGCAGGCACGGACGAAATCCCGCTGCCTGGGCTGCGGCCGCCGAGCCGAAGAAGCGGCAGTGCCGAAACTGCGGCGTGCGGGCCGGACACACAGGCCGGCAATAAATGCCCGTTGAGGTGACCCCGACGAACAGCAGTCCATCGAAACGCGCATCGCGCGTCTCGAGCACTCGATAGCATACTTCGCGATCCGGAAGCTCCATCTAGCGCATTCTCTCATCGAGCGAATACCGCCACTCGCGGTTTTCGGACATAACCACCGCTCCCTACCAAGCGTTCACACGCCCAGTGAACCTCGATCGCGGGCGGCATGTCCGTTGTCCATTTCGACCCGGGTCTTCGCTCGCATGTTTCCTCTTGATCCGCTTTCCATATATGTATCACAATGTGATCTAAATGATCGGCAAGTTTGAGTATTTGATCCTGACCTCGGCGGCGCGGTTGCGGGAAAACGCGTATGGCGCTTCGATTCGCCATGAAATCGAGACCGCCGCAGGGCGCAGCTGCTCGATTGGGGCTCTGTACACAACGCTGGACCGTCTTGAAAGGAAGGGCCTGGTGAAGACTTGGATGGGGGAGCCCACGCCTCAGCGCGGCGGACGCTCCAAGCGACAGGTTCGAATTACAGAAAATGGCGTGGAGGCGGCGAGCGACTTTTTTAATGCCGTGACTCGGATCAGCCAAGGTGCCTCATGGGCGACGAATCGAGCAACCCATCGATGATTGTGGACGGGCCTCGACGACATACCGGAAACATCTTGCGTCTGACATACCGCCGATACGTCTTGAAAGATTCTCGGAATGGTTCTCATGCTGAGGACGGCATTCGAGCCGGCCGGGTTCGGCGGCAGTTTCAATTCCGGATGGCCACCAGCTGAGTGTCATTCGCCCGACAAACGCGCCGCCTGTGTCATGAGGTAATTCCGTTCCGGAACGCTCGTGGTCCGCGTGGCCGCGATTCGGAAGTGTTTGATGGCGGCTTCGCGATCTCCCATCTTTTCCAGTAAATGGGCGCGAACGGCGTCGAGACGATAGTGCCCGGCAAGCCGCGGATCGCTGTCGAGGGCCCCGAGCAGTTCGAGGCCTTTGGTGGGACCGTGCACCATAGCCACCGCGATGGCGTGATTGAGAGTAACCATCGGACTCGGTGAGGCTTGTCGCAGCAACTCGTAGAGAGCCATGATCTGCGGCCAGTCGGTATCCTCTACCGTGGCCGCTTCGTCGTGAACGGCGGCGACCGCTGCCTGAAGCTGATAGAGACCTGGCGACCCTTTCGATAGGGCGTCCCTGAGAAGCTCAGTACCTTCCGAGATCTCCTCGCGGTCCCATAGGGTTCGATCTTGCTGATCCAAGGAAATCAACTCCTCATCGGGACCGGTTCGCGCTCTCCGCCGGGCATCGGTTAGCAGCATCAGCGCCAGAAGTCCTGCGACCTCCGGATCATCCGGGAGCAGCGCCTTCGTGTTGCGCGTCAAGCGAATCGCTTCGCGCGCCAAGTCGAGTCGTTGCAGATGCGATCCGATGCTGCTGGCATACCCCTCATTGAAGATCAGATAGAGCACGTGCAGAACCGCCGGCAGACGGTCAGCCCGCTGGTTGGGAGAAGGCAGATGGAACCCTACCCCCGAGGCCTTGATGGTTTGTTTTGCGCGGCTGATTCGTTGCGCCATGGTGGCTTCGGGAACCAGAAAGGCGTTCGCGATTTCAGCCGTGGTCAAGCCGCCAACCGCCCGCAGCGTCAGAGCGACAGCCGAGGACGGCGTGAGGGCGGGGTGGCAGCACATGAACAGAAGAATGAGCGTATCGTCCGGATTCATGCCGGCCTCGATATCGGAGGGGCGTGCCAAGGTTTCCGCTTCGGCGGCCACCCTGGTTTCTCTTTCGCGGCGGGCACTTTCGCTGCGCACGTGGTCCGTCATGCGACGGCAGGCCACCTGAATGAGCCAACCCCGGGGGTTTTCGGGAACGCCCTCCTGCGGCCATTGCGTGAAAGCGGCGAGCATGGCTTCCTGCACGGCGTCTTCGGCTGCGGCGAAATCGTGAAAACGGTGGGCAACCCTGCCGAGCACTTCGGGCGCGAGTTCTCGCAACAGATGCTCGAAGGCTGGCTCCCATGGTTTAGTCATTGAGATCTCCGCTACACCCTATCCTGAGGCGGCACGGTCAGGAGCGGGTCGTTGATCAATCGGCATCCGCGGCGCACCCGCGGTCCGGACGCAGCCAAGATGCGTGCGGCACGGTTATAGGCGCGCTCGGATTTGCCAGCCTCGCGTCCCAGTCTGGGGAATCTTTGCAGCCAATCACAACGAAGACGAGTGGGGACGACGGTGCACATTTGGCCGGGCACTCGGCGCAGGCCTGGACCTGAGGATTTCAGAGGTCTCAGCAGCCGGGCCGGGGAAGGTCCCTTGCTGGTGAGGGTTGCCCTCTTCTGCATATTCCTTACTTTATTGGAGGTCCCTTACCGCACTTTATTGGGAGGTTCCTTACGCGCCGCTCATGAGAAAGGCTCCAGCCATTTGCCGTTTTCCGAGAACCGTCGTGGACGGCACAGTTTGGGGGTTGCATACAGTGTTCGTCCAAACCTTCGGAGTGACTCCAAATGTGCGGCGGAAGGCCTCCACGAAAGCACTCGGCTGGGCGTAGCCAACGCCAAGAGCGACTTGCTTGACGGAGAGGCCGGCGACAAGCAACTCGACGGCCCTGGTCAATCGAACCTGCCGCCGCCACGAATCGAAATCGACGCCGACGTGGTTTCGAAAAATTCTCTGAATGGTTCTCACGCTGACGCCGGCATCGGCACAAAGGGCCCGAAGCGGGCACGAGCGGGCCGGCTCATCGAGAATCCGCTGTGCAACGGCAAGGGCTCGCGCATCGCGCGGCAGCGTCACTTGGGTGGGCGCAGCGGTTGCGCGCATCAACTGCAGAACGGTCAAATCGCGCAGCGCTCCATCTTCGCCCAGACGCGCACGCAATCGGCCGATCCGCACGATCTCTACGATCAGTTCTCTCAGGAGCGGGGTAACGTGCAGTACCGAACAAGCCGTATCCGACCGTGTTACCAGTCCGGGACGAAAGTAAAGGGTCCGCATCGAAACAGCGGAACGCATGCGAATTTTATGAAATGTGCGGGCCGGGATCCAAAGCGCGAATTGCGGCGGAACCAGCCACAGGCTCTGGCCCGAGTGCACTTCCATCATGCCGGAGGTTGCATAGATCAACTGGTCCGAGCCGTGGGCGTGGTCGGGAACCAGGCAGCCTGCAGGGTACTCATAAGCCAGGGTGGCCACGGAAACGCCGCGCTTGGGATCAAAATGCCGAAGAATCCGTGCGTGACGCATAGCCGACATATTATGGCGCGATAGCCCTCTTGCGCCATACCCGGGCTGCGACCGAAGATCTTCGCATGAAGAACACCGCCGGGTTCGGGAAGTACAACATTGTGGCGTTTGTGACCATCGTCGACGTCGAGCGGGCGAAAAGCTTCTATCGCGACACCCTCGGACTCACGCTGGTAAGGGAAGAACCTCCCTTCGCGCTGGTCTTCGATGCCAACGGAACCATGCTTCGTCTGGCGATCGGGAAGGAGCTCGCCAAAGTTCCGGGCACGGTACTCGGCTGGCAGGTTCCCGAGATAAGATCCGCGGTGCGTAAACTTGAGTCCTCCGGGGTCCGGCTCGAACGATTTGGCGGACTGAACCAGGACGACATGGGGGTCTGGAATACGCCTTCTGGCGCCAAGGTCGCGTGGTTTCGCGACCCCGACGGCAACATCCTCAGCATCACCGAACACCCCGAAGCCAACTCCGCTCAGATGTCCAAACCATAGGAGAAGCGCCGCCGTTTTCGTTTCGGCACGTCGTCCAGGCCGCCGGCCAACCCGCTCCGTTTGCCGGCTGACGATCGGCGATCCTATTGGCTCTACGTTCTTGTCGTTCGTTCTTGTCGTTCCTAGGGCGCAATCTGCGGGTAAAGGCGCCCACGAACCAGGCGGGAAGGCCGGGACATGACCTTGCACATACGCATTGGGGCTCCTCGCCTACGTCCAAACGGGGTGAACGGTGTAAACGTTTACTTTTGGATTGCGAATGTGTTACCTTCCTCGCTCGTAAACCTTCGCAATCAAAAATTCAAGGAGCCAGAGGTACGATGAATTCCATCGGACGGCGGAGCTTTCTCGGCAAGGCGGCCAATGCCGGACTCGCGATCTCCGCCCATTCGGTTTTGGGTAGATTCGTTGCCGCTCAGACGCCCGCATCCAATGCAAGCGGACCGACGCGCATCTTTATCGACTCGCGCCGCAGGATCGCGCCGATTGACCGCAATCTCTTCGGGTCATTTCTCGAGCATCTGGGCCGCGCCATTTACCAGGGGATCTACGATCCGGGCAATAAGTTGTCCGACTCGACGGGCTTCCGCACCGACGTGCTCAAGGAAATCAAGACCCTGGGCGTGCCCATCATCCGATATCCGGGAGGCAATTTTGTGTCCGGCTACAACTGGCTGGATGGCGTCGGACCGCAGAAAGACCGCCCGGTGGTCCTCGACATGGCCTGGAATTCGCTCGAATCCAACCAGTTCGGCACCAACGAATTCATGGCGTGGTTGAAGCTCGCCGGCTCCGAGCCGCTGATGGGACTCAACCTGGGGACCGGAACTCCCAACCAGGCGGCGCAACTGGTCGAGTACTGCAACGTGGATCAGGGCACCAGGTGGAGCGAGTTGCGGCGCCAGCACGGTTATGCGGAACCTTACAAAGTGAAGCACTGGTGCCTGGGCAACGAGATGGACGGACCCTGGCAGATCGGCCACATGACTGCGCCCGAGTATGGGATGAAGGCGCAGGATGCCGCGCGGCAAATGCGCGCCGTCGACCCGTCCATCCAGCTGATCGCCTGCGGGTCGAGTGGCCCGCAAATGCCCACCTATCTCGAATGGGACCGCGAAGTGCTCGAGCGCTGCTACGAGTTTGTCGACGGGCTTTCGCTGCATCGCTACTTCCAGAATTCCGACGAGGCGACCGGCGGCAAGAGCGAACGGTTCGTAGCCCAGAACCTGACGATGGACCGGCAGATTCAAGAGACGCTCGCAGTTTGCGATCTGGTGCGCGGGCACAAGCGTTCGCCCAAACAGTTGTGGCTCTCCTTCGACGAGTGGAACGTCTGGTATCGCGCAACCGACGGCGACGGCGGCCGCAAGAAGGCTCCGCGCCTGCTCGAGGAAATCTACAACCTCGAAGACGCGCTGCTCGTGGGCGGCTTGATCATTACACTCCTGCGTCATGCGGACCGGGTGAGGATCGCGTGTCTGGCGCAGCTGGTCAATGTGATCGCACCCATCATGACAAACCCGAGCCGCTTGTTCCGCCAGACCATCTACTATCCCTATAGCTGGGCGCTGAACTCGGCAAAAGGAGACGTACTCGAGCTTCTCGCTGAATCGCCCACCTACGAGGTCGCTTCGATCGGTCCGGTTCCCTATATCGATGCGGCGGCGACCCGAGATCCCGCCACCGGCAGGACTGCCCTGTTCATCCTGAACCGGGATTTGTCGCGCGCCCGCGAGATCGAACTCGCCTGGGAAGATCTTGCGCCCGGGAAGATCGTCGCGTCCCAGGTGCTCACGGGAGACGATCTCAAGGCAGCGAACAGCTTCGACGCCCCCGAACGCGTGCACCCGCAGCCCTTCGAGCGACCTTCCACTTCGAACCAGCGGACCCGATTGGAAGTTCCCGCCCGATCCTATACGCTACTTGAGTGGTCGGCGTGACGGCAGGCAGGTCATGACGCGGGATGAATTTCTGAAATCGCTCTCCGGCCCCGCTCCTCCCGGCGATCTCAGTTTCGCTCTCCAGGGCTTGTGGTGGGACGCCAAGGGCGACTGGGGTAAAGCGCACGAATCGGCGCAGCAGGACGAGGGCCCCGACGGCGCGTGGGTACATGCTTACCTCCACCGCAAGGAGGGAGATATTTCAAACGCGGGCTACTGGTATCGGCGCGCGGGCCGGCCTCAAGGGGACGGTTCGCTCGAAACGGAATGGAGCGCGATCGCCGCTTCACTTACGGAATAGCCGGGTTTCCTTTACGGTTTCAGCCGGCAGCGGGCAACTCGTGCTTTCTTCCGCTGAATCCCATATACTGGTGTTGACATTGTTCGAGACTACCTACTCGGCAAGTTCCCTATGAGTAAGAGCAAAACCCAGCGCATGGCGCCGCGAGCGGAATTGTGGGCTCGAGGCGGCGGCTTTCGAGCTAAGTGCTCGTGGCGAACCGTCACGGTGCTCGCCCTGACCTGCGCGCTGGCGGTTGCGGTTGCGACCCGTTATACCGGCTACTCGCGACTGGCCACCCATGCAACCAGTTCGATCACGCAACCGGATGAGGCAACCAAGCGCCAGCACATTGACAAGAGCAGTTTCACCTGGACCTTTGCCCTGGCCATCTGCGTCGGCCTGCTACTGCCTCCCGCGCGTCCCCGCGTGGTGAGTTTCACTCCCACTCTCGTGAAGCTCGCCTACAGAGGGGACTTATACAACCGCCCTCCTCCCGCCTCCCTCGTGTTCTAAGCCGCAGCACGGACCTTGCGGAACCCGATTCAGCTTGCGCTCAGCCCGGGCGAGGGACGGGTCCCGCTGAAAACAATCGAACCGACATCTTAAAGAGCACGACCAAGAGCTAGCATTGGGGGGAAACATGCTGGAACCTGTGCTGAGCGAACAGGAGCTCAGCGCACTTCGAGAGCTGGATACATGCACGGTCTCAAATGCCGTCGAGACCTTCGAGCTCCGCCTGCGCAACGCCGGATTCGCCAATTCGAGCATCCGCTCTTTCTTCGAGGACTTTCCGCCGATGGTCGGCTATGCGGCCACCGCACGACTGCGCAGCCAGGACCCTCCGATCGACAAACGCGGGATGCACGACCGCTCGGACTGGTGGAAGAGCATCCTCGACGCGCCGGCCCCGCGAATCGTCGTGCTTGAGGACATGGACGATCCGCCCGGCCGAGGCGCCTTTATCGGAGACGTCCACGCGGCGATTCTTCGAAGTCTGGGCTGCATTGGAGTCATCACCAACGGCGCCGTGCGCGAACTGCCGCGGGTGCGCGAGATGCAATTCCATCTGTTTGCGGGAAACGTGGCGGTGTCGCATTCCTACGCGCACATTTTTCATTTTGGCGCCGTAGTGAACGTGGGCGGACTCGAAGTGCGTCCCGGCGACCTGCTGCATGGAGACCGTCACGGCGTGGTCAACGTGCCGCGGGAGATCGCCCCCCAGATTCGAGCGGTGGGCGAAACACTGCGGGACAAGGAAAGCAGACTGATCGCCATGTGCCAACCCGGCCTTGCGCCGGAGAAGCTCGAGGAGATCATCAAGGTGTTGGAGTGACGGCGCCGGGTGTATCGAGGGCCGGAGAGCGGCCTATGAGGATAACAGGATGAAAAATTTTTCGGATGCGTGCAGGTTAACGGGAAAGAGGTTCGCAGGCATAGGGGCCGTAGCGCTGGCGGCTGCAGCCGTATGCCTCTCGTCGTCATGCGGCGGAAGCCGCAGCCACCACGTTGAGGCCAGCACCAGCTCGAACGTGGCCGTCGGAGTCACGAAGATCATGCGCAGGAGCCTCAGCCGGCAGCTCACGTTGTCCTCCGAGCTTGTGCCTTTCGAGGAGATTGACGTGTTCGCAAAGGAAGCCGGCTTCGTGAAAAAACTCTACGTCGACTATGGAACCCGGGTAAAAGCCGGGCAGGTCATGGCCACCCTGGAGATTCCTGAACTCGAGGCCCTGTTACAGCAGGACAAGGCCGAGGTCAAGCGCGCCTCGGACGGCGTCGACCGGGCGCAGCACGAACTGAAGCGGTACCAGGCGCAGTCGAGAGTGCTTCATCTCGAATACAAGCGCCTGAGCGGGGTCTTCGAGTCGCAGCCCGGAATCGTCGCCCAGCAGGAGGTCGATGACGCCCAAGGCAAGGACCTGGCGGCAGCCTCGCAGGTAGATGCCGGGGAAGCGGGGCTCGCGGCCGCCGAGAGTTCCCTGAGCGCTGCCAAAGCCAAGCTGCTGCACGACCAAACCCTGTTTGAGTACTCGAGGATCACGGCCCCGTTTTCCGGCGTCGTAACCGACCGCTACGCCAATCTGGGCACCCTGGTTCAGGCCGGCACCTCATCGAGCACGCAGGCATTGCCCATCGTCCGGCTCTCGGAAGATTCGCGGTTCCGCCTGGTGATCCCGGTTCCAGAGAGTTACGTGCCCTATATCCGAATCGGCGCGCCCGTCGATGTGCGCGTGCCCTCGCTGAACCGCACCTTCCCGGGCAAGGTCGCGCGTTTTTCCGTTGACGTAAAAGCTTCGACCCGCACCATGCACACCGAAGTGGATATTCCGAATCCCCGGCACGTGCTGCTTCCCGGCGTCTACGCGGAAGCCGACTTGCATCTCGAGCAGAGGAATGACGTTCCTGCGGTGCCGCTTGAGGCGGTCAACCGCGAGGGCGACAAGACCACGGTCTACGTAGTGGACCGCGAAGGCAAGATTGAAGACCGGCAGGTCGTGCTCGGCCTTGAAACCCCCAACAACGCGGAGGTGCTTTCCGGCCTCGCAGAAGGCGAACAGGTGGTGGTCAGCGACCGCAGCGGACTCAAGCCGGGCGAGAGCGTGCGCCCGCAAATCGTTCAGCGGGTCCAGTTTACGGAAGGAAGTTAGATAATCCGATGCCACGATTTTCGATTCGTAATCCTTATTTCATTGTTGTGATCTGCCTGGCGCTCGTCGTCATTGGAATCACCAGCCTGGCGCGAATGCCGGTCGATCTGTTTCCGCCCATCAACATACCGGAGGTCGTGGTCGCCACCTTCTACTCCGGCATGCCCCCGGGCGATATCGAAACCGACATCACCAACCCGCTCGAACGCTTCTTCACGCTCGCCAGCGGCATCGATCACATGGAATCGCGCTCGCTGCTCGGTGTGAGCATCATCCGGGTTTACTTCCAGCCCGGAACCAACGCGGATGCGGATGTGACGGAGCTCTCCAACCTGGCTCTCGCCGACTTGAAGCGTCTTCCTCCCGGCACGCTCCCGCCCGTGGTCTTGAAATTCGACGCTTCGAGCCTTCCGGTTTGCCTGGTGACCCTCAAAGGCCAAGGACTCACGCAAACCGAACTGCACGACGTCGGCCAGTTCGCCATTCGAAATCAGATCGCGGTGGTGCAGGGGGCGCAGATTCCTCCCCCCTTCGGGGGAAAGTACCGTCAGATCATGGTGTATGTGGACCCATACAAGCTGGCCTCGCGCCAGCTGAGTCCGATGGATGTGGTCGACGCGGTCAACAATTCGAACCTCATTCTCCCCGCCGGCGACGTAAAAATGGGCCCCTTCGACTATTACGTCTACTCCAACAGCCTGGTCGACAACATGGACCAGTTGTCGAACGTTCCCCTCAAAGCCGATGGAAGTTCGTGGGTGAGGGTGAGCGACGTCGGCGAGGCCAAAGACGCCAACCAGATTCAGTACAACGTGGTGCGCGTCGACGGGCAGCGCTCGGTCTATCTGCCCATCATGAAGCAGGGCGGCGACACCAACACCATCGAGGTGGTCAACGGCATTCGCGACATGCTGCCGAAGCTCTTCGACCTTCCCAAGCAACTGATCACCAACGTCGTCTTCGATCAGTCGGTGTTCGTGAAGGAAGCCATCCAGACCCTGATTCACGAAGGCGCGTTGGGGCTGGTGCTGACGAGCTTCATGATCCTCATCTTCCTGGGCAGCTTTCGCGCGACGGTGGCGGTGTTCCTGTCGATTCCGCTTTCGGCCCTGGCCACCTTCGTCGTGCTCTACAACATGGGGAGCACGTTGAATACGATGATTCTCGGCGGGCTGGCGCTGGCGTTTTCCCGCATCATCGACAACTCGGTCATTTCGCTCGAGAACATCTATCGCCATCTCGAGGGCGGTGCCGCCCCCATGGAGGCGGCCGAGCGCGGCGGCACCGAGGTCAACATGGCCGTGCTGGCCGCTACCCTGACCACGGTGGTGGTTTTCTTTCCTGTGACCTTCCTCTACGGGGTCAGCAAGTTCCTGTTCACCGCCCTGGCCCTGGCCGTGGCCATCTCCCTGTTTGCGTCCTATGCGGTGGCCATGACGGTCATCCCGCTCTACTGCTCCCGGCTCCTGAAAGCCGCGCCCCATGCCGGCGGGCACGAGCACCAGGAAGGCGGACACCAGGAATATGAAGTCGAGCCCTCCGAGAGCGCCGGTACTTCGCTCTGGGCGCGATTCACCGCCGCATTCAACCGTTACTTCAACCGCTTGCTGGACCTGTACGAACACTGGGTGAAGCGCGCGCTCCTGCGGCCGGGGCTGACGGTCGCGGCCCTCCTGGGGGTCTTTGTCCTGAGCCTGGCGATCTATCCCTTGCTTGGCCTCGCATTCTTCCCCCGCACCGATGCCGGGCAGTTCACCATCAACCTGAAAGTTCCGACGGGAACGCGGATTGAAATGACGGAGCAGTACGTAACCAAGGTGGAAAACCTGATCCGCAACGTGGTCGGCCAACGCGACCTGAAAATGGTGGTCTCCAACATCGGCGTGGTCCCGGACTTTTCCGCCCTCTATACCAGCAATGTGGGAGCCTACACGGCCACGGTCCAGGTCGAACTCAATGACGGTCACAAGCTGACGAGCTTTGAGTACATGGACCGCGTGCGCAGGGAGATGGAAACCAACTATCCCCAGATCCGCACGTTCTTTTCGAGCGGCTCGATGGTCGACACCATCCTGAACATGGGAAGGCCCGCACCCATCGACATCCAGGTGAGCGGGAGGCATCTCGAGCAGAATTTTGCGATTGCCCAGGCGCTGGCCAACCGAATCCGCGGGCTGCCCGGCGTCGGGGAAGTCTACATCCCGCAGGACAAGAATTACCCCGGGATACGCCTCGACGTGGACCGCGTGCACGCGGCTCTGTTGGGGCTCACACAGAAACAGATCGTCGACAACGTGATTACGGCGCTGAATTCAAACACCATGATCGCCCCCAATTACTGGGTCGACCACAACACCGGCAACGATTACTTCCTGACCGTGCAGTATTACGAGAATGGACAGCCGGCGATTCACGATCTGGAAGATCTCACCAATATCCCGCTTCGCGCCCCCCATCTGAAGGAGCCGACATCTCTCGACTCGGTGGTGCATCTGGAAAACATTCAGACCCCGACCGTGATCGACCACTACCAGATTCAGCGCGTGACCGATGTCTACGTGACTCCCCAGGGCGAAGATCTTGGGCGAGTGGCCTCGGAGGTCCGAAAGGCCGTCGCCGATGCCAAGGTGCCCGAGAACATCCGTGTGGACATGCGGGGAATGGTCGAAGGCATGTTCGCTTCCTTTAAGAGCTTTGCCATCGGCCTCTCGTTGTCGGTGGTACTGCTCTACCTGATCCTGGTTGCCCAGTTCCGGTCCTTTATCGATCCGTTTCTCATCATGCTCGCCATCCCCATGGGCTTCATCGGAGTCCTGGTCCTGCTTCCGCTTACCGGCACCACGCTCAATGTGATGTCGCTCATGGGAGTGCTCATGCTGGTCGGCATCTCCGCTTCGAACAGCATCCTGATCGTCGACTTCGCCCACCGCCTGGAGGAACAGGGCCGCTCGGTCCGTGACGCGGTCGTCACTTCGTGCCGCGTGCGACTGCGGCCGATCCTGATGACATCGCTCGCGACCATCATCGGCATGGTCCCCATGGCGTTGAAGCTCGGGACCGGCAGTGAGCAGTATGCGCCTCTGGCGCGCGCGATTATCGGCGGACTGACGGCCTCGGTCGTGCTCACGGTGTTTATCGTGCCCGCGGCCTACCTGCTGGTCTATGGGCGGAAAGACCAGGCGGAGAGGACTCCGGAGGCGGCGCAATGAGCCGCGGAAACCGCAAGCTCAGGATCGCTTCCCGGCGGAGGTCCCTGGTTCGGACTGCGGTACCGCCCGTCGGGTGTCTCGCTTTGGCTCTGATGTTCGTCCCCCATCTCCCTGCACAAGGGAGCCCCGGGGGAGCCTTGGCGGCTGCTCTGCCCGCCGCGCCCGTTCCCCAGTTACTACAGGCCGAAACCGCAGCCGCAACCGGGCCGGCCTCCTCGCCCGAAACCGGCGGACCGCAGGCACCCGCGGCGCCAGCCGCTCCGCCGCAGCCGGCTCCGGCCCCCTCCTCCACGTTGACCCTGAGCCAGGCGCAGGCGCTCGCGCTCAAGAACAATCCGCAGATTTCCGTGGCCCGCCTGATTGCGCTCGCCACGCATCAGCAGACGCGGGAAGTGCGCTCGAACCTCTGGCCCACCGCCTCCGTCAATGTGACCGGAGTCGATTCCCGGTCGGGCACGCGCATTACCGCCGGCGCCTTGAACAACCCGATCATTTACGAACGGGCAGCCTTCGGAACCGAAGTCAGCCAGCTGATTTACGACTTCGGACGCACGGCGAACCTCGTCGCCAGCGCCAACTACCGGGAAAAGGCGGAAGCCGAAAACGCGGCGGCAACGCGGGAACAGATTCTTCTGGCCGTCGATCAGGCTTTCTACAACGCGCTCGAAACCCAGGCGGTGGTCGCCGTCGCCCAGACAACCGTAAATGAGCGCGCGACCGTCGCCAACCAGGTCAACGAATTGTTCAAGAACAAGTTGAAGTCCGAGCTCGATCTGAGCTTCGCCAACGTGAACCTCGCGCAGGCCAAGCTGCTGTTGCTCGACGCCCAGAACAGCAGCGCCGCCTCCTTCGCCCAGCTCTCCATGGTCCTCGGCTCTCCTCGTCTTGAAAATTACAGGCTGGTCGAAGACACGACGCCGGCCCAGACGCCCCCCGCCAATATCGACGATCTGATCACGACGGCGTTTGCCATGCGGCCGGAGATGCTCGCGCTGCAATTTGAGGTGCAGTCGGCAAACAAGTTTCGCCTCGCCGAACGCGACCTGCTTCTGCCGAGCGTTCGCGCGCTCGGAGTCATCGGCGACACTCCCTTCGGCAATCCGATGGTGGCAAACAGCTGGTACGGAGCGGTGGGCGCCAACATGGAAATTCCGGTCTTCAACGGCTTCCTGTACACGGCGCGAGGCCGTGAAGCGCGCCTGCGGGAGGAAGCCGCGGGCGAACGCCTGCGCGACATGCGCGACCAGATCGCGCGCGACGTGCGCACCAGCTGGCTTAATGCCAATACCGCCTACCAGCGTCTCGACGTAACCCAGCAGCTCGTCCAACAGGCAAACCTCGGACTGACCCTGGCGCAAACCCGCTACAACATGGGCTTGAGCTCGATCGTCGAACTCAGCCAGGCGCAGCTGCAGCAGACCCAGGCGCAGATCGCCAACGTCCAGGCCGGCTACGATTACCGTCTCGCGGAAGCCACGCTGACGTTTGAGACCAAAGGACTGTGAAGGGCGGAAATTTTCTGTGACCCGGTTCGGATTCGTTCAGAAGTTCATCGCCTCTCGTCAGGGCCGGGAGCCCTATTCTGCGAAGCACAAAAACGCCGGAAAGGGCTCTCGCGCAAGGACGCACGCCCTCGTGCTCCTTCTTGCCGTCCTGGCGCTTTTTTGCGGGGTCTATTTGCTGACGCTGTGGTTGAACCCGAACTAGCCCCAGCCAACCGCGCTTGCGGCGGACTTTATGCCATCTTCCGGAGAGCGGTCCATGGCCTTTTCGCCACCGGCCGCGCGCACCGGTCCGCGAATCCTTTCTCGCGGGATGCGATCAGGGGCGTAAGATAGGGCTGTCGTCGCAAGCAATCTCCACTGAAACCGTTCGTTTGCCCCCGACCAATCATCCTCACCAGCCAGCCAGCAAGGAAGGAGAATCCCATGCCGTTCATCACCGTTGGAAAAGAGAACTCCGCCAATATCGATCTGTATTACGAAGACCACGGCTCCGGCGAACCCGTCGTGCTGATTCATGGCTATCCGCTCAGCGGAGCTTCCTGGGAGAAGCAGCTTCCCGCGCTCCTCGACGCCGGATTCCGGGTCGTCACCTACGACCGGAGAGGGTTCGGCAAATCCAGCCAGCCCGCAACCGGCTATAACTACGACACTTTCGCCGAGGATCTGCACCAGATCGTTGCCCATTTGAAGCTTCGCGGCTTTGCCCTGGTCGGCTTCTCGATGGGCGGAGGGGAAGTGGCCCGATACCTCGGCAAGTACGGCTCGAAGGGAGTGACCAAGGCGGTATTCATCGCTTCGGTTCCGCCCTACCTGCTCCACACGCCGGACAATCCCGAAGGAGTGGACCAGAGCGTGTTCGATGGAGTTCAAAGAGCGGTAGTGGCCGACCGCTACGTTTTTTTTACGGATTTCTTCAAGAACTTCTATAACACCGACGTTCTCCTGGGTAAGCGAATCAGCCAACAGGCGGTCGAGGCAAGCTGGAACCTGGCGGCCGGTTCATCGGCGATTGCCAGCTACCTGTGCGTCCCGTCCTGGCACGAGGACTTCCGCAAGGACATCTCGGGCCTTGATGTTCCGACACTGGTTTTGCACGGTGATTCCGACCGGATCGTACCCCTCGAAGCCTCCGGCGCGCGGACGGCTAAAATGGTCAAGGGCGCCCGTCTGGTGGTGGTCAAAGATGGACCGCATGCCATCAACTGGACGCACGCTGACCAGGTCAACACGGAACTGGTAAACTTCCTGGCGAAAGAACATACCCAAGAAGCGATAGCATAAGAGTTGGCGAAGACCCCGGGGAAAACGGGCGCCCGCAACGGTTGGGGCGCCCGCGGGTACTCGAGCAGGGATAAGACTTACTGCGGTTTTCGATCGCTCAGGTTTCCGGGGCTGGCCCCACTGCGGAGGACCTATGGCACAGTGCTCCCATGTAGATCAGATCAGGATCACGAGCACGGACAAGCAGGTTTGCGAAGAGTGCGTGAAAACCGGCGAACCCTGGGTACATCTGCGGCTGTGTCTTGAGTGCGGCCACGTAGGCTGTTGCGATTCGTCCAAGAACAAGCACGCCACGAAGCACTTCCATCGTTCGAAACATCCTCTTATGCGATCCATTGAGCCGGGCGAAACCTGGGTTTGGTGCTATGCCGATAACCTCGGCGCCGGCGAATTCCTGGGCGACCGGTTCGTGCCCGCATCCCGCGCCGGCTGACGGATTGCATCGACAGCCCGCTCGCTTCGCCGCATTTTCGCGCTCTCGGAATCGAGCGCGATGGCCGTTTCCCAATGCCGCAGAAACCTGCCGGCAAACCTGACGCTCAAACCTGAAACTATGGACAAGTGAGGGTTGAAGTACCCTGGACTGGCGTCGCGTTGCACTGCGTTCACACAACCACCGGTTGAAGCCGCGGCCCTGACCTTCACCGTTCCGGAGGCGCCGGGTACGGCCGGGCTGATCGTTCCGACCGCCGGTATAGGCCCCGGGTATGGCGGAGGAGGTTTCGTACCCGGCCATTTCGGAAAATTTTTGGCATCGGCGGCCGGCGGAGTTACCTTTGTCGATTCGAGGAACACGGTTCAGGCCGCGCTCGGGCCCTCCGCCGCACGCCACACCCTCAAACCCCAGAACGAGTTGCGGCGGACCTGCACAGACCCGCGCGGACGCATCCCGTCCCGGGCAATCCTCGAGATCCTCCATCTGCCTGTGGCGGAAATTTAGCGCATAACTCGTGGGATGCCTGCAGATTGAGGAAAGAGCCTTCCGCGAATTCAAGGCCGCGATTCAAAGATACCCGGAATTTCAGAGATACCGGGAATTGAAAAGATACAAAGATAGAAGATAATAATAAGTCGTCGGCGCTCATGGGCCTCAGGTAGAGGCCTGATAAGCAACTCGAGAGATGACGGTCTGCACGACCAGCATGACGCGTAACTTCAACTACAAGTAATACTTGAAGACTTTATACAGCAAGAACTGTACAGCCGCCAAAGTGCCTCTCGTGATACCAATACCACAGACTGAGGAAAGCTCCTAATAACATGGGCTTACGCGTTTTAGAGGTACATTTCGCCTGAGGGAGCGCGCGGTCCGGTCGTCGGGCCCGACGCTCTTACCACTTATTTCTTAGAGACTCTGCATCCTGAAGAAGGTTGACCGTGACTCGCGCACTACCGCCACAAACGGGACTGATGGTTTGGCCGGGCAGGCCGTATCCGCTCGGGGCCACCTGGGACGGCGAAGGGGTAAACTTTGCCCTTTTTTCCGAGCGGGCAGAGGGTGTCGAGCTCTGCCTGTTCGACTCCTCCGGAAAAAGGGAGACCCATCGGATTCCGATGCCGGAGCAGACCGACCAGGTGTGGCACTGCTACTTGCCTGAAGCGCGGCCGGGCACGGTGTACGGATATCGCGTCGACGGCCCGTATGACCCGGCCCAGGGGCTGCGCTTCAATCGCAACAAATTGCTGCTCGATCCCTACGCCATGCAGATCATCGACGACATGAGGTGGCAGGACGCGCATTTCGCATACAAAATCGGCCATCGTAAGGAGGACCTGTCCTTTGACCGCCGCGACAGCGCGGCGGGCATGCTCAAGGGAGTTGTGGTCGATCCGGCGTTCACCTGGGGAGCCGATGCGCCGCCGCGCACTCCCTGGCATCGGACGGTGATTTACGAGCTGCACGTAAGGGGCTTCACCATGGCTCACCCGGACGTGCCTCCCCGGCTGCGCGGAACTTACGCGGGACTGGCGACGGCCCCGGTCATCGATTACCTGCAGAAGCTTGGCATCACTGCCGTCGAGCTGATGCCGGTGCATGCGTTCGTGGACGACCGCCGGCTGATCGAGCGGGGCCTCAGGAACTTCTGGGGCTACAATTCCATCGGGTTTTTCGCACCCGAGCCGCGTTACTCCTCGACCAATCACATTCACGAATTCAAGACCATGGTCAAGACCCTGCACTCGGCGGAGATCGAGGTCATTCTCGATGTGGTTTACAACCATACCGCAGAAGGCAATCAGCTGGGCCCGACCCTGTCGTTTCGGGGCATCGACAACACCTCTTACTACCGCCTGGTTCCCGACAACCCGCGCTACTACGTGGACTATACCGGCACGGGAAACACGCTCAACATGCTGCACCCGCGCGTGCTGCAGCTCATCATGGACAGCCTGCGGTACTGGGTGGAAGAAATGCATGTCGACGGGTTCCGCTTCGATCTGGCGGCGACGCTGGCGCGCGAACTGCACGAGGTCGACCGGCTGGGGGCGTTCCTCGACATCATTCA
>Ga0123356_10000374_pt1 | contig 51005 bp, 45 predicted proteins | sample TergutEmb28metaG_2_FD_92546 | JGI IMG/M metagenome (GOLD analysis project Ga0123356, IMG submission 92546) | Embiratermes neotenicus P3 segment gut microbial communities from Petit-Saut dam, French Guiana - Emb289 P3 | ecosystem: Host-associated > Arthropoda: Insects > Digestive system > Gut ...
GCTGGTCTTTTCTCCGTTATGCTGCGTAAGGGTTATGTGGCATTACCGCAAGTAGTGCCACATAACCCCGCCTTGCCTAACGAAGAAAATCCTCACCCATAAAGCTGCATTTTAGCTGACGCAGTGTACTAGAAGCTCGGACTACGGCGCGCCACTGGCGCCCCGCTTAACGCCCTCGCCCTTCACAGGTTCAAGTCCTTTCACCCTTACGCAAACTGGTCGACCAGCTGTTAGCTGGCCGACCAGTTTGGTGCGGGCGAAAGGACTTGAACCTTCACGAGGGTTAACCTCACTAGCACCTGAAGCTAGCGCGTCTGCCAATTCCGCCACGCCCGCACGCACTGCGGTATAGTACCATATATTGCGCCATTTAGAAGAGTGAGGTATTAAGCATGAAGCAAGATGGAATTGTCCGCATTGACATACACAACCATATTTACCCAGAACAGATTGCCCAGCGAGCCGTTGAGGGGGTTGGTAAGTTCTATAACATCAACATGGCATGTGGCGGCACAACGAATGAATTATTAGTCTTACAAAAGCAAGCCGGTCTTAATTACTCATTGGTGCACTCGGTGGCTCTCAGGCCTGAGCAGGTCACCACGATAAACGACTTCATTGCCGAGCAGTGCAGCATGCACCCCACACTCATTGGCTTTGCCACTATGCACCAAGACTTTGACGATAAGGCAGGCGAGATTGAACGCATACAAAAACTTGGTCTCACTGGCTTCAAGATGCACCCCGACTCCCAAGGGGTTAATATAGATGATGAGCGACTTATGGAGTTTTACGCACTCCTAGAAGGACGCCTGCCGGTCATGCTACACTGCGGTGACTATCGCTATGACTACTCTCACCCCAGGCGCACCAAACGTGTCTTGCAGGAGTTCTCTCAGCTCAAGATTAACTGTGCACATTTTGGCGGATGGTCACTATGCGATTTAGCAGTAGAGTATTTAGAGGACGAGCACTGTTTTATGGACATATCCAGCGCCTCTATCTACCTTGGGCCACGGAGAACAACCGAGCTTATTAGGCACTATGGTGCCGAACGCATCCTGTTTGGCTCAGACTACCCCATGTGGAATCCAGTAGAAGAGATGGGGCGTTTCTTCCTGAATGACCTTTCCACAAAGGAACAGGAGCAGATTCTTTTGCGCAGCGCCGAGGCTTACCTGGGGAGAGACTTATACTAAGCGTATCGCTTTTTACCTAGCATCAAAGGCCTCGCTCTTTGCTCTCCGTCCAAGGCGCACCAGCAAGATGCCAACAGCAATGCTGATGACGCACAGCAAAACCATGCTGCCTGCCCAAACAAAAGCGGAGGCAATCCAAAATTTATATGGCAACGAGCGAATTAGCAGAGAATCGGCAGGAAAAGTCCACGTGCCGTCGGCAAAGAAAATACCATGCATCCACACAAAGAACGCGCCAAAGTCTACTGCGATTACTATGGCAAGTAGCAAGGCTGCCACAAGGGGGATGATCCCGCCAATAATAAGAGGACGCACGAGGTAGCCAACTCTAGAGCCAGCCTTGGTGCGCCTTACCGCAACTATCATCAAAATGGTGAGCGCTAAGAAAAGCACGAAAAATGCAAGCTCCGAAGCCAGGAAGACCACACGCACGTCAAGGAGATGGGCAATCGCATCAGGGGTAATAGCGTTGCGATAGTCCTCCCCCGCCGGCATGGGGGCTGCATTATTGCCTAAGGAAAAATCTCTTACTGCCAAAGCGGTATCCACTAAAAACGTCTGTTCATTTGGGTCGGAAACATGCTCAGCAATAGAGGTCTCGGCCAATGCCCGACACACAGGCTCAGATAGCACCACCATAAGACCAGCCAGAGGCAAATAGAGAGTCAGTAATATTGCTATTGCTACTCGCACTTTAACCTCTTAATACTCCACGCGCCACAAGGTGAGACCCTTGGCTGGCGCGGTTTGTCCTGCGGATTTGCGGTCGCGAGCCAAGAGCACTTCGCTGATCCAAGATGGGTCACGCTTACGCAGGCCAACTTCAACCAAGCTGCCAACCATAACGCGCACCATGGAGTGCAAGAAGGCGTTTCCAACGACCTGCACTACCAGACACTTTTCTCCCAGATGCTGCGAACCAAAGATGAATACTCTGAAGACCTCTCGGACAGTAGGCCCAAGATCTGCCGACTTGGCAACACAAAAGCTGCGAAAATCATGCTCACCTTCAAAGAGCAGGGCAGCTGCCTTCATGGCAGCAACATCGATATACTCAGAGGATTTGAGCCACCATACGTAGGGCTCCAGAAACACTGGGGGCGTCTCGGAAGGGTAAATGCGATACCGATACTCACGCAGGCGGGCAGAAAAACGGGCAGAAAAATCGGCTGACCTTTGATCGACCTGCTTGACCACCAGCTCATCGGGCACCAAGGCGTTCAAGGAGCTTTGCAGCCTATCCAAGCCGCGCACGTTAAACTCTTCTTGCGAAAGACCAAAGCTCACGACGTTTCCAAGGGCATGCACTCCAGCATCAGTACGTCCAGCGCCAGTCGTAACAATCTCTCGGCCATAAAGCGTTTGTAGAGCCTGCTCCAGAGCTCCTTGAACTGTCTGTAGGCCCTCCTGACGGGCAAAGCCTGAAAAGCCAGTGCCCTTATATGCCACGGTGAGTGCCACAACTGTGTCAGGATAATCCGCATGCGTGGCTAGATCAACAAGCCTTGGCGCTTGACACTCCTTGTTCGGTGTGGCTACAGGCGCTCTAGGGCCGTTTTTCGCCAACGAGCGCACAAGAGCGTTAGATGCAGCCTCATTTGCCCCGCAGCTGTCGTTTTCTGGCATTGGAAGGAATATGTTACCTACTGGTTGTTTATCTGTCATACTTCGTTCACTCACCGTCATCGTATCTCTACAAAGAGCCTTTATTATAGTAGATGCGATTTGGAATTCTCCGCCGTTTCGCACACCATGGCTGACTACCATGAAGACGCGTCAAGCGTCGCATCCCCTCCTTGTTGAGCGGCCTGGGTCACTAAAGTGACCTGGGTCGCTTACCTTAAAGAGCCTTTGAAGAGCATCCGTCGCTGGTTGCGTGCCACTTATCCATAAACTCACACCAACGATTAAGTGTTTCATCGCTAATGGCATGCTCCATAGTACACGCCTCCTCTTGAGCTTTGGCTGACTCGACTCCCAAGACTTCAATAAGAAACCGGCTTAAGGTCTCATGCCGGCTTTGCACCTTGCGCGCATAAAAAAGCCCTTCTTGTGTAAGGGAGATATCTCCATAGTGTGGCTGTTTAACAAGCCCGGCGTTCTTTAGGTTGTTAATAGCTTTATTGACGCTGGCCTTTGATACATCCATCTGGCTGGCAAGGTCAACAGAACGTATCGCCTTAGACGCCCCACCAAGCAGAAATATCGCCTCAAGATAGTCCTCGCTCGAAGGAGAGAGCTTTTCTGGCTGTTCTATCCTGGCTGGCTTATCTTGCTGTTCTGACCCTTCTTTATACATAAATATCACCATTCCATTACCACAAGAAACACCGTTAACTGAGCTCTTCATCGATAGACGCTAAATCTGCCTTATAGAGTTTGCCAAAGACCAAGGTTCCCACAAATGCCACCGCTGTAAAGAAAGCTAAGATACCATAAATGAGCGATCCGTTGTCTCCGGCCGGAGAGCCCAAAAAAGCGGTAATGATTATATTGATAGTTGCTGCCACAGCAATGCAGCAGCTGAAGATGCCCAGATTCATAGCAAAGTTCTGGGAGCCGAATCTCTGGCGCGAAAATGAAGCGCCCATTACCGGCACAGAGCCATAGGCAAGAGCCACTAAAATGCCTGCAACAATGTAGAGCGGACCGATCTTAAAGGCAAGAGAGAGCGAAAGGCCTACCATGCAAAGAAAGCACAGGACACAGGCCGCAAGCATGACAGGAAGCAGCCCCACTTTGTCAAAGCTTACCCCGCTTACTATGCGACTCAGGCCATTCATGCTGGCTACCAAGCCAACCATGAGGGCGCCAAAGCCTACAAATATCTTCTCATCGAGCTCGAGCACGGCGGCACCCTGAGCTGCAGTGCCAATGAGTGCAAGACCGGAAGCAACTACAAAAACCGACCAAATGCTAAACACCCAAAAGACCCTTGTTTTGAGGATGAACTTTTGTTGTGTGAACGAGGTCTTGGTTTGAGCAGAAGCACGTTCTACTCCAAGCCTTGACCCTATGTCTTCAGGAGCCGGTTTAACCACAAATGCCAGGATAAACATAACCGTAAAGGTGAGCATGGCAATGAGCATGAAGACTATGCCCCAGTCTAAAATGCCAAAAAGGACATTGGCTAAAGACCCAAACACCAGGCTGGAAATACCAAATCCCATCATCATGACGCCAGAACTAAAGCCTACCCTGTCGGGAAACCAAGTGTTGACCAAGGTGATTATGGCGTTAAAGCCTATTCCGCAGCCTGACCCAACCAAGATGCCATAAAAGATAAAGAGCGCCCAGATGCTCAGACCGGCAAACAGAGCCGTTAACGAAAAGCCAATAGCCAATAACACAGCTGCCACGACTATTGATGCCTTAGCAGAGAACTTCTTGATTATCTGTGCACCGAGTAAGGCGGCAAAGCAAAAGGAGAACATTGATACTTGAAACACCTGCGACAAGTAAGGCCCGTAACTGCCAAAGGTTTTTCCAATGGGAACCGCAAAGATTGACCAAGCGTAAATCAGGCCGAGCACCAGGAGGGTGGCCGTGGCAAATACCAGATTCAGCATTCTCTTTCGTTTTATCATCTTGCTCGTCAATTCAGCAGAACTCATTATCTACTCCTTATCGCGTTTTTCACAACAGATCAGATGCCCAGTTGGGCACGGATATTAAGCCAGAAGAGCGCAAGCGCACTCCTCAAAGGCTCTGATACCATAAAGATGGCACCAACCACCAAAAGAGCGGCCAAAACAACCACAGAAACATGCCAGGTTTGCGGAGAGGCACGATACAGCTTGCTCACGCCCTTGGCATCAACCAGCTTTGAGCCAGCCTTGAGTCGCACCAAAAAAGAGGAGGCCATGCCGCTGCGCCCCTTGTCCAGATACTCCACCACATTTGAATGAGTGCCCAAGGCTACGATAAGGTCGGCCTTCTTCTCCCAGGCAAGCAGCAGTGCTAAATCCTCGCTGGTTGCCGAGAGAGGCCAAGACTTAAATGGCACACCCAAAGCCTCCAAGCGAGGAGCTGAAGGGCATTCGCCGCTTTCATAGGCATGGGCAATCACTTCGGCACCAGATAGCAAGGCCTTGTCTGAGACTGAATCCATGTCGCCGATGATAATGTCTGGCCTAAAGCCTGCTTCAAGAATAGCATCTGCTCCACCGTCTACTCCTATGAGTACCGGTCTGACCTCGCGAATATAGGGCTTGAGCGCATCGAGGTCGTCTAGATAGTCATAACCACGCACAACCACAAGCACCTGACGTCCTCTTATGGCGGTTTCTACTTGAGGCACAAAGGGATCATAGATGAGCGCCACGGACTCTCGATCGAGGAACTGAATTGTATTTTGCACAAACAGCTCCAGCTCGGTATCCATCCTAAGCTCAGCTGCAGCAAGCAACTCCTCAAGCCTGGCTTTATCCATAATCGTTGCCTTGGCAATGAGCACCTCGCTCTTATAAAGCGAGCCATCGGCTTCTATGCGTAGCTCATCACCGTCTTCCAAGTCATCAAAAATCGCCTGTCCGGCATCGTCGAAGAGCGGAATACCGCTTTCCAGCAATATGCCCGGACCAAGATTTGGATAGCGCCCGCTCACCGATCTTGCAGCATTGACTACCGCCTTGACACCTCTAGCCGCCAAAGTCTCCCCTGAAATTCGATCCAAATCCTCGTGATCTATGATGGCTATGTTGTCAGAACTCAAAAGAGGCACCAGATGCTTGGTTCTCTTGCCCTTGAGCACTTTGCCCGTAGTCATTGGCGCGCCTCCTCAAGCATTTTTTTTGCATGCGCAAGCGCTTCTTCGTCCGATGATCCAGAAAGCATGCGGGCAACCTCTTTGATGCGCTCGTCTTGGTCTAATTGGGTGATAGTAGTGCGAATGTGCTTTTCCACGCTGCTCTTTTCCACTACAAAATGGGCATCAGCCACTACTGCAATCTGAGCGAGATGTGTAATGACTATAACCTGATGTACCTGTGCCAACCTGGCTAAGCGCTCGGCCACAGCATGTGCGGTCTTGCCTCCTATGCCAGCATCTATCTCGTCAAATACCAAGATCATGCCCTGTTCACTCGCTTGCAAGAGTCCCTTAATGGCCAGCATGACACGAGAAAGCTCGCCGCCCGAAGCAATCTTTGCCAAAGGTCTGGCGCTGGCCTCAGGAGCTGGACGATACAGTAATTCATAGTTTTGTGAACCGCGCTGGTTCCATTTTTCAAAGGGGAGATCTTGGATGGAAAACTCTAGACTGGCGCCAGCCAAGGCCAGGTGGGCTATGCTCTCATTAAGCAAACCAATAAACTGTTGAGCGCCTGTTGCACGCGCTAAAGAAAGCTCGTCAGCACAAGTCACAAGCGCACTTTGAGCTTTTGCAAGCTTTTCTGTGGCCTCTTGTATGCGCATGGCGCTATCCTCAGAGCCTAAAAGCAGCTCTCTGGAACGCTCCAAGTGAGCAAACACCTGATCCATACCAGGGCCAAAGCGCCTGCTCAAACCGTCCAACGCCCCAAGGCGTTCCAGCGCCCTTTGCAAGGCCTCAGGGTCATGTTCAATTCCAGAGGCGTAGCGCCCCAAGTCTCCGGCAAGCTCCTCTAACCCTACAAGATAGCTACTAAGCTGCCCGCGGGGCTCATACAAAAGCGTATCGATGTCAACAAGCTTCTCGAGTGTTTTGTCTGCTGCACTCAAGCGTTCAAGCACGCCCTGCTCGCCTCGCAGCATCTCCATAACTTCGCGAGTAGCCTCTGCAAGTTGCTCGCCATGCGTAAGCCGGGGAAGCTCTTGCTCAAGCAACTCATACTCACCTTCTTCGGGAGCAAGCTTTTCTATCTCTCGCACAACAAAGGCAGCCTGCTCTCGCTCGGCACTAGAGCTGCTTGAGAGTTCTTGTAGCTTTTCCAGCTGCACATATGCGTCTTGGTAGCTTTCTAGAGACTCCTGATAGTTACCTAAGGCTACCGCAGATGACTCACCACCAAACTCGTCCAAGATACGGAGCTGTTCTGCTGCCTTAAGAAGAGACTGGTGCTCATGTTGTCCATAGAGATCAACCAGGGGGCCCAGCGACTCTCCGAGCTTGCCAACCGTAACCAGTGTATCGTCCAGGTAACAGCGCGAACGCCCCTCAGCAGTGATGCGTCGCACAGCCAAACACTCTTCGGTAGAGTCCCCAAAAGCAAAGAGCGCCTCAACGCGAGCCTCGTCTCCCTCAGCTCCTACCATGCCAGAGTCTCCCCTCTCGCCAATCAGTAACTTGAGAGAAGAAAGAAGCGCAGTTTTTCCGGCACCTGTCTCGCCAGAAAGTACGGTAAGACCCGGCCCAAGTTCAAGGTCGGCACGGGCAATGAGCGCTATGTTGCGCACCCGAAGCTCAGTGAGCATGGCTGCCCCCGGCAAGCGAGTGCGCAATGCGGGCGTAGAAATCTGGTGTATTGTATCGCAGGAGCACCATGGGGCGCTCTGCCTTGGTTACCACCACTGAGCACACATGATTCTCTCCCAGGTTGGTTTCCAAAGGCTGCCCATCTATGCAAAGCAGTGGGTACTGGTCGGCATGGGGCTGCGCAGACAGGTGAATGACATCGCTTGGCGCAGACACCAAAGCTGCTGCATGAAAACCCAGACAAGAAACGGGCACGATGCAAAGCCCCTGATGATCGGGGGTCAAAAGCGGGCCACCAGCAGAAAGAGCATAGGCAGTTGAGCCCGTGGCCGTTGCCACGATGACGCCATCTCCTCGTGGCGCTGGAAGCGGGTTTCCGTTAACAGAGATATTAACCACTATGACCTTTCCTATGGCGCTTCGCCCAATGAGTATTTCATTGAGCGCCGTGTAGTGCACTACGCTGCCGTCGCTAAAGGTGGCATCAACGCTTAACATGCCGCGAGAATCCTCATGGAGCTCGCCTGCTAAAAATGCCTCCAGCGCAGGAAAGAGGGCACCCGAGGTAGCGCCCGAGAGAAAGCCCAGGTTTCCAAAATTAACTCCCAAAAGAGGCACTTCAAGTGCATAGGCCAGGCGTGTTCCTCTTAAAATAGTTCCATCGCCGCCCAGTACACATACCAAAGAGATGTCCTTGGCCTCCTCAGTAATCTGAGAAAACTCGGGAGAGTCTATCAGCAATTGATTACTATCGACCTCTACTGCCTCAACGCCGCGAGCCGCGAGCCACTTGACACAGGCTATACGCTGCTCGGTGGCATGAGCCAGTTTGGGGTGAACGCAAAAAGCTATTCTCATGCAGACCCTCCTGCTAATTTTGGCACTGATCCAACAACTCCTCATGCGCACGGCACACAGTTTCCATAATATCTTCTCTTTTAATGGTAGCAGTTGAGCTAGACTTTACAGCCCAGATCCAAAACTCAGTATTGCCTTTTGGCCCTAACAGGCAAGAAAAACTCAATCCCCTAACCGCCAAGCCATTGTTTTCGAAGGATTGAGCCACTTCTGCCAAAGCCTGCACATGCAAATCAAAACTGTGAACCACCCCATCCTTAACGCATTCTTTAGGCAATTCAAACTGCGGCTTAACCAAAACAAAACCGTTGCCATTGCTCTCTAGCAAACAAGCTAGCTGGGGAGCCAGGCGAGAAAGAGAGGTAAAACTGAGATCAACAACCATGAGCGCGAAGGGAGCCCCCAGGCAAGCCGGATCAACAAGAGCAATGTTTGTGCGCTCAAACAGCTTCACACGGCTGTCTCCCCGTAATGTCCAGTCAAACTGCCCATACCCTACGTCTACCGCAGTTACTTGAGCGGCACCATGCTTGAGCAGACAGTCGGTAAAGCCCCCGCTTGAAGCTCCTGCATCTATACAATTGAGCCCGCCAGGCTCAAAGGCAAAATCCCTCAGGGCGCCCTCAAGTTTATAACCACCGCGCGAGACATACTTCTTGCTTTCTTTAATATGTATGAGTGCATCAGCCCTTACCAGCATTCCAGCCTGACATACTGTGGAGCCATCTACCTGTACCTGAGCTGCGATAATAAGCCGCTCTGCCTCGCTTGAGCTCTGCGCAAGACCCCTTTGCACCAGGAGGTTCTTGAGATGTTCTCTTTGCCTCACTTAGTTTTATTATTGTGCTTTAGTAGTATTTGCTGAGCAATTTCCTTAGCTGTGAGCCCCAGCTCCGCAAGCAGGGCTGCCTGGCTTCCATGTTCAACAAAGCTATCGGGCAAACCATAGGTCATGATACGAGGGTACAGCTGTTGGGCAACCAGCTCTTCAAGCACCGCAGAACCAAAGCCACCCTTGAGGCTGCCATTTTCCAGCGTGACAACACAGCCAGTGCTGGCCGCATGGGCTACAGCTTCTCCGTCGAGAGGTTTAACCCAAAGCATGTCATATACGCTGGCTTTAAGCCCGTTTGCAGAGAGTATCTCTGCGCACTCCAATGCCACTGACACCATGCTTCCCACAGCAAGAATCGAGATATCCTTACCATCTTGCAGCCTGCGTGCCTTGCCAACCGGCAAGAGGTCAGAGACAGCCTGGTCATCTTGATCTAAGGCACAAGAGGCATAGTAGCTGGCGAGTGATTCCTTAACAGGCACCCTTCCCCGGGGGTAACGAATAGCAGTGGGACCATCAGTAAGGCTCAGTGCCGTGCGAAGCGCACGATGCATGTCAATGGCAGTATATGGCGCTATGATACGCATGTTGGGAATGCTGCGCAGATATACCAGGTCAAAGGCGCCTTGATGGGTACAGCCATCGTCGCCCACCAGACCGGCTCTGTCTACACAAAAGACCACCGGTTGGTTTTGCAAAGCAACATCAATGGTGACCTGATCATAGGCGCGCTGCAAAAAGGTGGAGTACATCGCCACGACTGGACGTTTGCCGCCCAGCGCCAAGCCCGCAGCCAATGCTACTGCATGTTCTTCTGCAATACCTACGTCAACAAAGCGACTGGGATAGAGCTCCTTGAACTCCGTGAGCCCGGTGCCCGTAGTCATTCCTGCCGTTATGGCCACAATGTCTTGATTGCTGGTGGCCTCCTGCACAATCGAAGCGCCAAAAATCTCGGTATAGGTAGGAGCTCCTGAGGTGTCTACACCGGCAAGTCCGGTTTCGCGATTAAAGGGCCCCACGCCGTGATAGTATTCGGGCATGGCCTCAGCGTGAGCATAACCGCGGCCCTTTTGTGTTACTGCATGTATCAACACAGGGCCTTCAGTAGAGCGAGCAGCAACCAGAGCTTCTTCAAGGCTGCTGATACAATGGCCGTCGATAGGCCCAATGTATTTGATGCCCATGTCCTCAAAGAACATACCTGGCACCACCAGTTTTTTAAATGAGGCCTTGGCAGCTTCGCCAGCATTTACAAGGGCACGTCCTACTCTGCCTGTGCTGCCAAGCCTGCCTTCAACCGTGTCTCTCGTAAGTGTATAGGGCTTGCTCATACGCGCTTTGCCTAAATAGAGCGAAAGAGCGCCTACGTTTTTAGAGATGCTCATCTCGTTATCATTGAGCACGATGGTGATGTTTTTGCCATCATGTCCAATATGGTTTAATGCCTCAAATGCCATACCTCCCGAAAGCGAAGCATCGCCAATGACAGCCACAATTTGCTCAGAGCTGCCTTTGAGATCGCGCGCAGCGGCTAAGCCACAGGCAATGGAAAGCGAGTCCGAGGCGTGCCCGGCATCATGTGCATCGTAGGCAGACTCTTTTCGCTTGGGAAAACCGCTCACTCCTCCCTGTTGGCGCAAAGTGTCAAACGCTTCGTTTCGTCCGGTAATGAGCTTATGGGCGTAAGATTGATGTCCCACATCAAAAACCAAGCGATCAACAGAAAAATCAAATACTCTATGAAGTGCGAGCGTAATATCTACCGCACCAAGAGAAGAGGCAAGGTGTCCTCCTGTTTTTGAGGTAACCGAGACTATTCGCTCTCGTATTTCTGCCGCCAGAGTCGATAATTCTTCCAAAGAAAGATCCCAGATATCATCTGGCCTCTCTATGTTTTGTAAAAGATCCAAGCTTACTCCACCTTCTTGCCGCTCAGCTCCACCTCAGGATGCTCAGCAACAGATTCCAACTCATCAGCAGTAAAGTCTGTCATTTCCAACTGCTCAACACAGCGAGTGCCAATGGCGAGGGCTTCATCATAGAGATCAAGGCTCTTTTCTAAAGGCACTTCCTTTGCGCGCGTCTGCAAGACGATCTCTTCCAGGCGCTGTTTTTCACGGCTATACGAATTGGCATCAGACATCTTCTACTCCCTGCACGTTGAACTGATCACTTCTTGCAATGTTTCCTAAGACTCCATTGATGAATCCGCCGGATTCGTCTTCTCCGCCAAACTCATGTGCCAACTCAATGGCTTCATTAATGGTCACACTCACGGGAACCCTATCCATAAAACGCATCTCGTACACAGCTAGCTGCAAAATGCAACGGTCTACCAGCGGCATCCTGTCCAAAGACCAGTTATCCGAAGATTGTGATAGGCAGCTGTCAACTTCTTCTAAGTGCTCGGCCAGACCCTTGATGAGAATGCGCGAATACTCGGGCAAAACACCTACCTCCTCAATGAATGAGTCGTAGGCCAACATCTCACTCGGAGGCCTTCCCAAGATGTGCGCTTGGTATAACACCTGCACAGCCTTACGGCGAGCGACGGTACGGTCGTAGTGAACACCTTTGCTCTTTACCGTACTGTCATCCATAAAACGTAGTACTAGGCTCCAAAGATGATGCCGTCAATGGTGATATTGACTCTATCGATCTCGATGCAAGCCTGGGCGAGCAAGGCATCGGCAGCCGTGGCACGAACACTGGCAGCCACCTCTTGGAGCTTATAGCCGTAGAACACCTTAATGCGCAGTTCTACAACAATAGAGCCTTCTTCTTCCAAGATCAGCACGCCGCTAATCACGGGGTTTTTGCTCATCACTCCAAAAAGTCCGCCGCTTACCTGCGACACCTTAGAGCCAATTTGTGCCACACCTTCAACCTGAGCAACAGCCAGAGCAACGATACTCTCCGCTACTCCCGGGGCTATTACTACAGCTTGTCCTTCTGTTTCGTTCATAGGTATCTCTCCAAGAAGTCCGTGCGAGCCTCTCCTCGAGCAAAGGCTTCTACATCCAAAATCTTGAGATGTAAACCTGCCGTTGTCTTGATTCCCTCAATGCGCACTTCGCCTAAAGCGCGACGAGCGCGATTGAGAGCCTCTTCTCGCGTTTGACCCCATACTATCAGTTTTGCCACAAGCGAGTCGTAGTTAGGCGGCACCGCATAGCCGGCATACAGATGGGAGTCCACTCGCACTCCTGGGCCACCAGGCCACTCCAGCGAAGTAACCAGGCCAGGAGAGGGCATGAAGTTCTTCTCGGGATCTTCTGCATTGAGGCGAAACTCTATGGCATGACCAATGGGTGAAAAGGGCACTTTGTCCATGAAACTGATGGGCTCGCCAGCAGCAATGCAAATCTGCTCCTTGATGATATCAGTAAGAGTGATTTCTTCGGTTACCGGATGCTCCACTTGTATGCGGGTATTCATCTCCATGAAATAGAAGTTGTTATCCTCATCCAGCAAGAACTCCACCGTGCCCGCGTTGACATAGTTGGTGGCACGCATAGCCTCGATGGCTGCGTCCCCCATGCGCTCGCGCAATTCTGGAGTGAGAGCCGGTGAGGGAGCCTCCTCGATCAGCTTTTGGTGACGACGCTGCACTGAGCAGTCACGCTCGCAAAGATGGATGGCGTTGCCGTGGTTGTCTGCGAGAACCTGAATCTCAATATGGCGTGGCCTTAGCACAAGCTTCTCAAGATACACATCACTGTTGCCAAAAGCCACCTGTGCCTCAGAGCGGGCAGAATTAAAGGCAACTTCCAGCTCTCCTGGAGTCATAACCTCGCGCATGCCTCGACCGCCGCCGCCGGCACTCGCCTTAATTAAAACGGGGTACCCTACCGCATCAGCAAAACTGACCGCCTCATCTAAGGTCTCAATCGTTCCCTCAGATCCAGGCACCGTTGGCACGCCGCTCTTTTGCATGGTAATACGAGCCATGCTCTTATTGCCCATTAACTCAATGGACTCGGGACTTGGCCCTATCCAGGCAAGCCCATGCTCGACAACATGGCGAGCAAACTCAGCATTCTCTGCAAGAAAGCCGTAGCCGGGGTGAACGGCGTCAGCGCCTCTTGATACTGCCGCACCAATAACAGCAGGAATACTCAAATAAGACTGCGAGGAGGGTGCAGGGCCAATCTTAACCGCTTCATCTGCATCTCTTACCGCCATGGTATTGGCATCGGCCTCAGAATAAACCACCAGTGAGGGTATGCCCAGCTCCTTACAAGCACGAACAATGCGGAGAGCTATCTCGCCGCGATTTGCAACCAGTACTTTCTTAAACAAACTGCGCTCCTTTTCTATGCATCAGCTTCCTGCAGCCTTGGCCGCAGGTATTACATGCTAGTTACCTGTGGTGTCAGCCAGGGGTTGATCGGTAGTGGGCTCGATATAAAACATTACCGTGTCATACTCAACCGGCATGGAGTTTTCAATACACACCTCTCGTACCGTGCCCATTTGCTCTGCAGTAATCTCGTTCATGAGCTTCATAGCCTCAACGATGCAGAGGGTTTGACCTGCTACTACTTCGGTGCCCACCTCTACAAAGGGTGGCTTATCAGGAGCCGGCGCAGCATAGAAGGTGCCTACCATGGGTGCCTTGACCGCAATCCAGTGCAGGGGAATGTTGCCTGGGGCTGCTGGTGCGGCAGCTGGAGCAGCAGCTACCGAGTCGGCCGGAGCGCTCTCTGCTTGTACGAGCGGTGCTGCGCCCTCGCTTGAGCCCACGGCACGAACCGTAATCTTGCTACCAGCTTCTTCTACAACAACCTCGCCTATTCCAGTTTCTTGGACAGTCTGAATCAGTTCTTTAATCTGTGCTATATCCACAGTCTCTACCTCCTTGGTACCATGGGATTGTTCTCTTAACATCCAAGGTGTCTTCTCAGATGTGCGATGCTTTTCGAGATAGGTGCGCGCTTCGTTGGGAAAGAGCGCCCACATCAATACGTCTTCTTCGCTGCGAGCCAAGTCGCCAGCTTCTGCGGCTACCTCGTCGTAAGTGGTTGTGACCAGGCTCGACGGAGGAGTCTCTGGGTCTAATGGGGCTTGATTGCCCAGTGCCTTGGCAACAATATCTTTGTCCAGGGGGCCTGGCGCCTTACCGTAGTAGCCAGCCAGGTAGTCTTTCATCTCAGAAGAAATGACGCTCCAGCGCTTGCCAGTAAGAACATTAAAGACCGCCTGCGTGCCTACGATCTGGCTCATGGGGGTTACCAGGGGTGGATAGCCCACTTCAGCACGTACACGCGGAATCTCATCCATTACGTCATTGATACGGTTTGAAGCCTTTTGGATCTCCAGTTGACTCACCAGATTGCTCATCATGCCGCCAGGAACCTGATGGTTATAAACCTGCATATGAATGAGCGATGATACGCCGCGCTTGTACTGACCACGTTGACGAACGCTCTCCCAATACTCAGAAATCTCAAAGAGTTTGTCGAGGTCTAAGCCGGTGTCGTAGCTGCTCTCTTTGAGTGCGGCAACGATCATCTCTACCGCCGGTTGGGAGTTTCCAAAGGCAAGAGGTGCACTGGCGGTATCTACGATAGCAGCGCCTGCCTCAGCAGCCTTAATGTAATTAGCCGGTGCCATACCACCTACGTAGTGACAGTGGATATGAATGGGAAGCTCAATGGCCTCGCGAAGCGCCTTGACCATTCGCTCGGTGCGATACGGTGTGAGCATGCCTGCCATGTCCTTAATACAAATAGAGTCTGAACCCAGATCTTTGAGCTTGAATGCATAGTCGATATAGCTATCCAGCGTATGCACCGGGCTCATCGTATAGGAGATAGCGCCCTCTAAGTGCGCCCCCGATTCCTTGACGGAGCGAGCACAGTCCTCAACATTACGAATGTCATTGAGAGCGTCAAACACACGAAAGACATCAATGCCGTTGCGGTGTGATGCTTTGATGAAGTGGTCAACAATCTCTCGTGAATAGTGACGATAGCCCACGAGGTTTTGCCCACGCACTAACATGGAAAGCGGTGTGTTAGGGCAGTGCTTCTTAATAGCACGCAGGCGCTCCCAGGGATTCTCATCCAAAAAACGCAGGCAGGTGTCAAAGGTAGCTCCGCCCCAGGCTTCGATGGCCCAATAACCCACCTCGTCTATTTTTGAGAGTATGGGTAGCATGTCGCCGATGGTCATTCGGGTTGCCCATAAGCTTTGATGGGCATCGCGAATTGTGGTGTCCATTAAATATAGATTTCTCATAGTGCCTCCAAGAGGATAAGTGGATATTACATTGTAACAGTCAAGTCAAGAATTATATGAAATAGTAGCGGTGTGGTTACTGCTCCGCTGATTCTCTCTGATATTCTTGCGTCTGGACGGACAAAAATGGGCGGTGAGTTACACTCTGGTGATATAACGAGCGTCTCGCGTATCGATTTTGAGTACATCTCCGCTGTTTACAAACATGGGAACCTGCACTACTGCCCCGGTTTCCATAGTGGCTGGCTTGGTACCTCCTTGAACAGTATCGCCTTTAAACCCTGGCTCCGTCTCGGCTACCTCCAGCTCCACGAACATCGGCGCTTCCACGCCTATCAACTCGGTGCCTGCGTATTGCAAGGCAACCGTGTCGTTTTCTTTGAGCCATTTGGCTGTGTCGCCCACTACGTCGGCTGCAAGCGCCAATTGGCTGTAATCGCTGGTGTCCATGAAATGATAGTCTTCTCCATCGTTATAGAGATATTGCATTTCTTTGGTCTCCATGCGTATTTCTTCGAATTTCTCGCCACTCCTAAAGGTCATGTCATTGACCCTGCCACTACGTATGTCGCGGAATTTTGTGCGCACAAATGCGCCGCCCTTACCAGGCTTGACGTGTTGAAATTCGATGATAACACAGGGCTTGCCTTCTATCATTATGGCTTTGCCGTTCTTAAAGTCTGCAGTTGAAATGGTCACAGTGTCTCCCTTAAGCTTGTTTCGAATCGCTAAATTATAGCAAAGCCTGAAAAAAATACCTATAATCAACCCATGAACAGTCAATTGCAAGAAAAAGAAAGCTTGCTGCGCAGTAATTTGCAGGCCTATGGCTCTGTAGCTATTGCCCTGAGTGGCGGAGTTGATTCCACGCTCCTGCTGGATGTAGCGCACGAAGTATTGGGTCAACGAGCGGTGGCCATCACTGCCACAATGGCAAGTTTTCCTGCTCGTGAGCTCAGCGTCGCAATGAGCTTTTGTAGTGAGCGAGGCATACCCCACTCCCTTATGGAATTTGATGAGCTTGCCGTAGAGGGCTTTGCCTCCAACCCGCCAGAGCGTTGTTATCTCTGCAAGCGTGGGCTGCTTACAGCCATGCTTGCTCTTGCCAGCAAGCTGGGCTTTGAAGTGCTGGCCGAAGGCTCTAACCTTGATGACGACTTTGATTATCGCCCCGGCGCAAAGGCCGTGCGAGAGCTCGGTGTGGCCTCGCCACTCAAAGAAGCCGGGTTTACCAAGGCAGATATTCGCAAGCTCGCAAAGTTTAGAGGATTGGCAGCTTGGGATAAACCAGCCTTTGCCTGCCTCTCCACCCGCCTACCCTCTGGCACCCCCCTCACCAAAGAGCTGCTGAGACGCATCGACGAAGCAGAGCAGTGCATCTTAAGCACCGGAGCCAGGCAAGTGAGGGTGCGCATCCACGAAAACCTGGCACGCATAGAAGTAGACGAAGAGAGTATGCTGCTTTTAATGGAGCGCCCAGCCAGACAGCAGGTGGTAGCTGCTTTACAGGCTTTGGGCTTTGACAACATAACCCTCGACCTACAAGGCTACCGCACCGGCTCAATGAACGAACGCCGGTAAACGATACAACGGCTCACCTTGCCTCGCTAGGCTTGCAGCGCCTGCAAAATCTACAGCGGTTTATCTCACTTCTATGAGCTCTCTCGGCGAGCGGGTAAAGCAGCTAAAGCCTGCGTCTGTTACCAGGCCAAAGTCTTCGATCCTCACACCGCCATAGCCGGGCAGGTAGACACCAGGCTCTATGGTTACCACGTTTCCAGCAACGAGAGGATCTGTGCTCTTTGGAGAGAGCGAGGGCAGCTCATGTACCTCTATGCCCACACCGTGTCCGAGTGAATGCGTAAATGCCTTTTCCAAGTCTGCCTTTTTTAGCACTTCCAAAGCCAGCTCATGAGCTTGCCGACCGGTAATGCCTGCCTTGATGCCTGCCTTTGTGCGAGCCTGTGCAGCTAAAACCGCTTCGTACATCATACGTTGCTTACAAGATGCCTCGCCGATGACCAAGGTGCGGGTCATGTCGGAACAGTAGTCGTGATAGCGAGCGCCAAAGTCCAGCGTAAGAAAGTCCCCCCGCTTAAGGCAGCGTTTTGTGGGACGGGCATGCGGCAGCGCCGAATGGGAGCCCGAGGCCACTATTGAGGGAAAGGCTCTACCGTGAGCACCCTTTTCTCGCAGAGCAAACTCCAGGCGGTTGGCAATCTCCAGCTCGCTCAAACCAGGCTTGACCCAGGTGAGCAGCTCGCCAAAGGCAGCATCAGTAATGCTTTGCGCCTTGCGAAGCAGGCGAACTTCCCCTGCATCCTTAAGGGCTCTGAGTTCACCAAAAAGCCCCTTGGTCTCAACAAGTTTAACCGGGGTTTTTGAGAGGGCTTTTTTGAGAGCCTTGTAGTGATCAAGGCGAATCGTCGTTTCGTAGCCAAGGCAAAGGCTTTGCTTCTTTGACCTTGCCAGCACTGACTGCACAAAGCTAAAACGACCGGCCGGATCAACGCTGATCTGCCATAGTCCTCCAGAATTATTTGCTTTCATAGCCTCGCTATAGCGAGTATCAGTATGTATATAAAGTCTTGAGGGAGTAACGAGTGCCCCATGCGACTGCTCGTCGTCAAATATCTCAGTCCAACCGCTGAGCCAGCGCATAGTGGCGGAGTCTAACGTAAGCAACGCGTCTAGCTTAAGCTCGCGCATGCGCAGACGCAAACGCTTGGCCCGCACAGCGCAATCGGCCTCGAGGCTACCCATCGCTAATCAGCAAGCCTTTGTTCGACGGCACGAAATATCTTGGTGTACCAAAGATCGGTCGAAGACAGCGGCTTAACCAAGATGCAGTCAATAACGCACAGACGTGCGCCCAAGATGTCAGTAAAGATTTGGTCGCCCACCACAACAGTGCTCGCCCTCTTGGCTCCTATGGTGTTAAGCGCCTTGACATAGGCCACCGGCAGCGGCTTCATGGCCTTGGCAACGATGGGCACGCCGAGCTCGGTGGCATAGTCATGCACCACAGCATGCCAATTATTTGAAAGCAAACAGCACGAGATTCCCGCCTGCTTAAGCCCTTCCAGCCATGCAAGCACCGAGCTCTCTATGGCTGCTGTAGCACGAGAGACCAAGGTGTTATCCACGTCGAGTATCAAAGCGCTATAGCCTTTACTTGCAAGGAATTCCAAGGTGATATCCTCGACCTTCTCAAAGCGTACATCAGGCTGTAATAATTCCATTAGCGCGGCACCTCAAAAATGCGCAGATATTCTTCTTTGGCAACCTCAAATTCGTCGTTGGTTACGCAAAAAGTGTGGTAGCCCTCTTTGGAAGTAAGAACGTAGTAAAAGTAGTTGGTATCCGCGGGATGGGCTGCCGCAATAATGGACTGTATGCTGGGAGAGCATATGGGGCCAGCCGGCAGCTCGTAGTGCAAATAGGTGTTATAGGGGCTATCAACTTCGAGATCCACATAGAGCAGGGGGCTGCCATCGTAGCTTGGTCCCAGAGCATAGACAACCGTAGCATCGATTTGCAGCTTCATGCCGTCTTTGAGACGATTATAGATGACCGAAGATACGAGGGGGCGCTCTTCGTCTATGGCCGTCTCCCTCTCGATGAGGGAGGCCAGGGTCACCACATGAAAGAGGTTCAAACCGCGCGCCTCGGCTACAGAAAAGTCCACGTCTTTGGTTTCAAGGACAAATTGGTCAAGCAGCACCCGTATGACGTAGCTCGCATCTGCATCTTTAGGAATAGCATAGGTCTTGGGGTAGAGAAAACCTTCAAGTGAGTTGTTATACACGTCGTGTAAGAAGGGGTAGTCTACAGCATAGCTGTGGGCAGAATAAACCTCTGCCAAGAAGTCGGCCTGTGCAATGCCGCAGGACTCTTCTACAATGCGTGCAGTCTGCTCAACCGTAAGCCCCTCAGGAACGGTAAGTCTGTTGCCGTCTTCGATAGGCCCAGCTACCAAGATGCCAATAAGGGTGGGCAAATCCATGAGCGTTTCAAGATCATAGACACCTGACTTGAGATACTGATCTGCATTCATGCTTCTGGCCTGCGCCAAGAATGACTGCGTATCGGCTATCACTTGCTCATCTTTTAAAATGGAGGCAATTTGGCTCGCCGTACCCACATTGCTGGGAATAGTCACCGTTACCGCAATGCCGGGCACTATCTCCTGCTTTTCGAAAAATGGGCTGATGAGCTTAAAACCAAAGATCCCTGCCAAAGCAATGGCGGCAATAAGCGGGAGTACAACTAAAAGGGTTTTTCTTTTGGAGTGTCTACGAGGCATGCCCGCCTCAAGGATGGCGTCATGCTGCTTAAATGCATGAGGCGAGGGCGAACCCGGACGAACCCGTTGAAACCTGCCCGTAAGAGAACCGCTTCTTGGGGTTTGAACGGGTCTGGGTCTGCTGGTAGTAGTTCGTTCAGTCCGTGGCGGCCTGCTTGAGGCAGGTCGCGCATTCACCTGTGGAAAATCTCGTCTTGAACGACTATGCTTACCGCGATAATCAGTCATCTATCCCTTTTCGTTGATGGCTCACAGTCAGGCCTGTTTTCAAGCCACGCTTGCAACATTATGCATGCAGCTATTTTATCAGTCTTTCCACGCATGTTCTTCTCGTTGTAACCAAGCTGTCTTAGTACTTGCTTAGCCTCTTTGCTTGAAAGACGCTCATCAGCATAGACAATGGGGAGGGCATAGAGTGTTTCAAGCTGCGTTGCCATGTTGCGAATTCGAGCAGCCTGCGAATGCTCCCGCCCGTCCAGAGAAACAGGCAGGCCTACTACCAGCAGCTCCACATCGTAGTTGTCTAACAATCGTTTAAAGGAAGGTGCGTTGCCTATGACTTCGTGAGTAGGAATGACCTCCAAGGGGTGTGCAAGCAAGCCAGAAGCATCGCTTATCGCAATGCCCGTGCGCTTTTCGCCCAAATCCAAGGCCATGATGCGCATGGTCTATGCCTCCAGGATACGACAAACCTCAGCGAGCGCTGCATCAAGACCGGTGGCATCTTTGCCACCTGCCTGTGCCATAGAAGGCTTACCGCCGCCCCTGCCCCCTATAACAGGCGCAAGCTCGCGGACGAGGGCTCCCCCATCAAAGCCAGCCGCAACCGCCTTGTTAGTGGCAGCGGCCAAGAGGGAAGGCATGCCGTCTGCATCAAGACTGCCTAAGACAACAGCGGAGCTGTCTCCTAGTTTTTGTCGTAAAAAGTCAGCAGTCTCCCTCAGCTCTCCACCGTTAAGCCCGTCTTGCCTATGAACCAACAGCCAATAACCCTGCTCACCACCAATGAGTATGGCTTCATCCAAGTGCTGGGCAAGAGCTCCCGTAGCACTCTCGGACTTAAGCTGGGTAAGTTCGTCATGAGCCTTGCGGAGGCTGTCGTGTTGAGCCTGTATTCGCTGTGATACTTCATCGGGCGTAGTTTTAAGGAGGGCAGCACAGCGCTCCAGCTCTTGTTCTGCCCGTTTGTAGCGATCAAGAGCATCAAGAGAGGTGAGGGCCTCAATCCTGCGCACGTTGGCACCAATGGAAGACTCGCTGATAATCTTAAAAAGGCCAATTTGAGAGGTGTGGCTCACGTGCGTGCCACCACAAAGCTCTCGACATTCTTGACCTAGTGCCAGCACTCGAACCTGGTTGCCATATTTCTCGCCAAAAAGCGCAGTAACGCCGTCTGCCCGAGCCTCTTCGAGCGTGGTTGTGTAGGCATGAGCCAGGCGGTCTTCTACTATCATGGCATTAACCAGTTCTTCTACTTCTGTAAGCTCCTCACTGGTCAGTGGCTCAAAGTGCGTAAAGTCAAAACGGAGGCGCTCTGGCGCCACCAGGGAGCCCGCCTGAGTAATATGATCGCCGAGCACCACGCCAAGCGCGTAGTGCAGCAGGTGTGTGGCTGTATGATTGCGCTCGATGCGCTTGCGTCTTGTTAGATCGATGGTGGCTAATACCGAGCCTCCCACACTCAGCTCACCTCGAGCCTCACCAACGTGCGCAATAATACCCTCACTGTGCTCAACAGTGTTTGAAACAATAAAACTGGCGCTAAAGGGCATGTCACTTGAGCCATCGAGCAAGACGATGGCGCCTTTGTCGGCCATTTGGCCACCCTTCTCAGCATAAAAGGGAGTTCTACTTAAGATGAGTTCTGCAGTCTCGCCGTCTTGTACGGTTTTAACGGTTTGCCCATCCACCAGTATGCCCAGTATCTGCGCATTGGCCGAAGCACTCTCATAGCCTACAAACTCACTGGGGCCTTGCTCGGCGAGCAAGTGCTCATAGAGACTGTTTGCTGTTGCGCTCCACGCTTCTCCCTTAGCGTGAGCACGTGCCTGTGTTCTTTGTTGTTCCATGAAAGTATCAAAGCCGGCTCTGTCAAGGTCAAATCCCTGTTCATGAGCAATTTCAATAGTGAGGTCAATAGGAAAGCCAAAGCGATCATGGAGGATAAACGCCGTGTTGCCATCGAGCTGCTCACCTGGTTGAAGGGCGTCAAGGTGCTCAGACAAAAATCCCTGCCCCAGGTGAAGCGTTTGAGCAAAGCGTTCTTCTTCTGAGTGTGCGATGCGCTCTATAAGCACGCGATTTTCAACAATCTCGTGGTAGACAGCGCCCATCTCGGCAATGACGGCGTTGATGTACTCGCTCATGAAGGGCGACTCTATGCCCAGCAACAACCCGTGACGCATGGCGCGACGCATAAGGCGTCGCAGTACATAGCCTCGACCTTCGTTGGATGGCAAGATGCCATCGCCAATCATAAAGGTGATAGCACGCGCATGGTCGGCAAGGATACGCAGCGAAAGATCGCTCTTTGGCTGACCAGATGCCAGCTTGGCAGATGCGTCATCGCCTTGAGATGCAAAGCTATTGGTATAGCTTACGCCACTCAGGCGCTCCCCTACCTCTATAAGACCTCTGAGCATATCCGTCTCGTAATTGGAGTGCACACCCTGCAAGATTGCTGCAGTACGCTCAAGGCCCAAGCCCGTATCGATGTTCTTCTTGGGCAAATCAATGAGAGAGCCATCTTCTTGCAGGTCATATTGAGTAAAAACACAGTTCCAAAACTCAATGTAGCGAGCACAGTCGCATCCAGGGGCGCAGTTGGCACTCTCGCAGCCAAACTCCTTGCCTTGATCATAGTAGAGCTCGCTGCAAGGTCCCGATGGCCCCGTAGTACCGGCCACCCAAAAGTTATCGTCCTTGCCAAGTTTGGAAATATGGCTCTTGTCTATGCCAAGGCTCTCCCAGATGCCCAGAGTTTCGTTATCATCTTCGTATACGGTAAAGTAGAGCTTGTCAACGCTAAAGCCCAGCACCTCGGTAGAAAACTCCAAAGCCCACTCACACATCTCCTGCTTAAAATAAGCGCCAAAGGAAAAGTTGCCCAGCATCTCAAAGAAGCTCAGATGGCGCCCGGTGGTTCCAATGATGTCTATGTCGGTGGTGCGTACGCATTTCTGTACGGTAGTAGTGCCGATATAGGGAGCCTCAAGTTGCTTTTTCTGCATGAAGTAGGGCTTAAACTGCACCATGCCAGCACTGGTAAGCAGCATAGAGGGATCATCGGGAATAAGCGAGGAAGAAGGCATTCGCTTGCAGCCTTTTGACTCAAAGAAGGCAAGGTACTTCTCCCTCAGTTCTGCAGTTTTCATTGTTGGTCTTCTCCTGTTGAATCATCGCTCGGCTGCTTGCGTTTCTTGATGAAGGGAAACCATTGGTACAGGCCGCCGCTTCTTGCGCCCGAGGCTTCAGACTGCAAGTTGCCACCAAGAGGGCGGCTCTCCATAAAGAGTGCTCCATGCTCGCTCGTCAACTGACGTCCCGTCTTCTTTTCAAAGTAATGTATGAATATTGTTTTGATGGCCGATGCTATGGGAATTGCGCAGAGCATGCCAAAGATGCCGCCTAAGGTTGCACCAACGAGAATGGCCACGAGCACCACTGCTGGATGAAGGGCAACATGGCTTCCCATAATTCGTGGAGCAACAAGATAGTCGTAGAGCAGCTGGCAGGTAATGGTGAGGAGCACTGCCAAAACCGCCGTAAGCGGCGATACAAGAAGCCCAATAAGCCCAGAAAACACCCACGCCGAAATAGGGCCAAGAATGGGAATGAAAACCATCAGACCGGTAAAGAGGGCTACAACCAGCGGATAGGGCACACCGATAATCGAGTAGGCAATAAATGCCAAGGTGCCGGTGCAGATGCAGGCAACTACCATGCCTCGCAGGTATCCACCAATAGCTCGAGAAAAGGCGTTGGCAATAACCAGTGCTTCTGGTAAGTACCGAGGCCCAAGGAGGTTGCGAGCCTCAGCTCTGAATCTCGGTAAATCCTTGAGTATCCAAAAACATACCACCGCTGAAACACCGGCAACAACCAGGGAGGTTCCCAGTGACGTAGCAGCGTTAACCATGGCAGTGGCGCTACTGGAAGCAAAGGTGGTTGCAAACTTGGCGAGCTCTATGGAAATAGTGGTGATTGCATCTTGAATACCCGTTTGCTTAAGGTATTCATCGATTTGTGTAAAGGTCTGAGAGATAAAAGTTTGAGCCTGTTGTAGATACTGTGGCACCGTGCTAAAGAAGCCTATGACCTGCTCAGCTGCCACTGGTACAAACAGCAGAATGATTGCCGCTAGTATCGAAAGCGCTATCACGTACATGATGAAGGTGCCAATGACCCGAGGCAGCCCCTTGCGCTCAAAGAAATCAACCGGCGCTCGAAGTAGAAATACCAAAAAGGCCGAAAAGAGTATTATGGCGATTGGCGTCCAAACCTGTTGAACCAGCCAAAATGCCCCGGCAAGCAATATGATGGCACCAATGATGGTGAAGGTGATATAGAAACGTCGCTTTTCTGGTGCCATTGCTTCTAGTTTAGAAACACCTTCTTCTCCAGGTTGTTTTATGCTCACTCGTCACGCTTGCCCTCTTTGACACCGTCCTCATCGGTATAAAACAGATAGAATCCGTCGACCTGCTTGGATTCAGCACTTGCCGTCTGAGAAGTATCAATGTCGTCGTCCGGCTCAAAATCGGGAGTATAGTTGACCTGCATTGCGCTTCCCTGCTGAGCGGTATCGCCTTGATTGGTCTGGCCAAGACCCGCAGCAGGGCTACTGGTTGCAGGAATATGAGAGGGCGCTGACGCGGTCTGTGTTGACTCAGTTGCAGACTGGCTGGAGCTTGCGGCGTGGGCAGGGCTTGCAGCCTGGGTGGCGCTGGCAGCCTCTGGGCTCTGGGTGTTTTGTGTTAGCTCAGAATAAGCGGCGGCATATGCGTTGCGCGCTGCAACAAATGCCGGGTCAACTGCAGGTGCAGTCTGTTGCTCAGGCACTGGCGTTGGTGCTGGTGCTGGCGTGGGCTCAGGAGCCTGCTCTGGCGTAGGCTCTGGTGCTGGCGTAGGCTCAGGTATGGGATCTGGCATGGGCTCCAGTATGGGCGCAGAAGCAGCAGCGGCCGCAGCGCTTAATTCGCCCTGATCGTAAATAGGTTCAAATTCAAGTGTTGGCTCAAATTCGGTAATGGGCTTTGGCGCAGGTGCACTCACGCTTGCCACAACCGATGCAGCTTCTGCTGCAAGCGGCGTGCTTGTATCTGGTTGCACCTCAAGCTCCGGCTCAGCGCTTGCCTGATAGGCAGGTGCACGTTTAAAAAGTGGGGTATCAGCGACCCCTGAGTCCTCGCCTTCGCTGTAGGTTGGCTCCTCGTATCCGGCCTGGAGAGCAGAAGCACGTCTTACCACATCTTCTGCATTCTTTCGCTCCTTAGAAGTTCCAAAGAGATCACGAACCTTATCTGTTGCAGCGTTAAGCAAGTTGAGGGGGGCGTCGGTTATTTCTGCCACCTTACCAACGGCATCTGAAGCGGTTGCAGTTACCCGCGAAACATCAGAAAGAATGGTATCGGCACGCATTATTTCCAGATTGACCGCATCAACCGTAAGTGAGATACGCTCAATCAGGGGGTCAAGGCGCTGCACAGCTGGCTGTATATCTTCTAGCACCTTGTTAGCCTGGTCTATGGTTGGCTGAATATCATCAATAGTCTTATTGACCTTGCGGATGGTGCCAATTACATTGACTACCAGCACAATTAACGCTATGACAAATACAATTATTACCACTACCAGTACCAGTATGGCTACATCATTCATTGCGGGCTCTGTGACCACATCATTCATTACAGGTTCCTTCCCTACTAAAACTGTTATCCCTAATGATAACACAGCCTATTAAGCACTATGGCTTCCTGTCATTTCTGCGTTGCTCTGTTCGGTATGCCTCCCACCCTCGCTCCCCAGGAGTGTAGAAGCAACCGGTCTCAAGCCCCTCGGGCAAATACTGTTGATCCACGTATCCAGAGGGATTACTGTGCGGGTAATGATAGGCACCATAGTTTTCTGAGCCAGGACGATGCCTGTCGCGCAAATGATTGGGCACCTGCCTCAGTGGCCCTTTGGAAACCTCGGCCAAAGCTGCGTCTATGGCGATATATGAAGCGTTAGACTTGGGTGCCAGAGCCATGTACACTGCTGCCTGCGAAAGATTGATGCGGCACTCAGGCATACCAATCCTCTCAACCGCCGCAAAGGCTGCATGGGCTACGAGCAGAGCCTGTGGATCAGCATTGCCCACGTCTTCCGAAGCAAAGATCATGATACGTCGAGCGATGAACTTGGGGTCTTCCCCACCATCGAGCATGCGGGCAAGCCAGTAGGCAACAGCATCGGGCTCCGAACCACGCATGCTCTTAATAAAGGCACTGACGACGTCGTAGTGCATGTCGCCCTTTTTATCGTAAGGAAGAGTCGTGCGCGGTGCGGCTTCCATAACGCATGAGAGCTTAATGCTTTGTTCTGGCGTAACATTGACCGCAAGCTCCAGAGTGGTAAGCGCACTACGTGCATCCCCACCTGCCATGGTTACGATGGCATCCAAGGCATCATCACAAAGCTCATAGGCTCCAGCCAACCCACGTTCATCAGCAAGTGCTCGCTTGATTACTGTTGCAACCGCCTCATTGCTCAATACGAGAAACTCGATAACTCTCGAACGACTGATGAGCGCCGAGTTAACCTCAAAGGCCGGGTTTTCGGTGGTGGCTCCAATGAGAATAACGACTCTGTCTTCCACTGCGTGCAAAAGCGCGTCTTGCTGCGATCGAGAAAAGCGGTGGATCTCATCCACAAATAGGATGGTTTTGAGGTGGTAGTGGGTCAGGCGCTGTGCAGCCTCATCAATAACCCTGCGTAGATCGCTCACACCGCCACTGATGGCACTGACCTCGGTAAAGTGAGCCTTGGTTTGCGCAGCAATGATGCGCGCCAAGGTGGTCTTGCCCGTGCCAGCCGGGCCAAAGAGGATGATAGACGAAAGACTGTCGGTTTCTATGGCTCCCTTAAGCCAGCTGCCCTGCCCTAAAATTTCTTCTTGCCCTACCAACTCGTCAAGATTTCGAGGTCTCATGCGCACGGCCAAAGGGGCTACGCTGCCCAAGGCCTCTCGCTCAGTTTTAGAAAAGATGGTTTCCATGCTCTCAGTATAGCTGCCTAGCACTCTGTAAGCTTTTAATTAAGTACCTCATTCTTGGTCCGACGGGATGAACCCACCTATCAAAAGGTGGGTACCCGCACCACTGCTTCCAACTTCCGCTACCATGTAGGGGGATACCTGTCTACAGCAGTATCTGGGTTCCCTATTCATTCATGTCGGTCCATCGATCAAGCCGGCCAAGAATGAGGCAATTCAATTCTAACGGAAACTAAATTGCTATTTCAAGCGGATATTTTGCGGAGCCCTCATCAGTATTGCAGGGGTTAACTGCTTTAGATCCTCGCCTGGGGCATCTTAAGCTCTAGCCAGACTTAAACCCAAAACGGCGCGGATGGGCTGAATGCAGATAAGAGCGGCAGCGGCCTTTATGATATCTACCACCAAAAAGGGGGCAACGCAGGCTGCCACAGCAGCTCCAAAGCTTGCACCGGTAGAGACCATAAACCATAAACTACCCAGCAGATAATAGACGAGAGAGAAAACCACGAGCGATGCAATATCTACCGTTGGCAAAAGCCAGTGAGGGCGCAATGGTTTCTGGGGTGCGTCATCATCATCTTTGAGCACCCTGCTCCTCATGAAAGCGATGATGATGGCAGCAACAAGAAAGCCTACGAGAAAGCCTCCTGTAGGGCCAACCAGCATGGCTATGCCACCACGCATGCCCGAAAACACCGGCAGTCCTATAGTGCCCAGCGCCAAATACCCACCTACAGCTGCCACCGAATAGGCAGGGGGCAACAGGCATATGACAATGCCCAGCATCATAGTCTGCAAGGTAAAGGGAATCGGACCAAAGGGCAGGGTAATAAGCGCTCCCGCAGCAATGAGCGCAATACTCAAACCAGTAAGCACCAAAGACTGTGTACGCGACCTTTGTAGCATTAAACACTCCTTTCAGGGTGCTAATATTATAGCGCACAGGGCAACCACTCTCCTGTACACTGGCGTAAACACTGGAGTAAGGCACACAGAAACAAGCAGGTGGGCAACCTGGCTTGGCCTTAAGCATTGAGGAGTCCACCATGTATTACGCAACACAGTATCACTCGCCCATAGGTCTACTCACGCTTGCCTGCAAAGATGAGAAGCTCGCTGGCCTTTGGGTGGAAGGACAAAAGCACCATGGGGCAGGCATGACAAACGAGCTGGTATTCAAAGATGACCCTTTGGTGTTTGGTGCAACCAAACTGTGGCTTGACAGATATTTTGGTGGACTTGCACCAGAGCCCGAAGAGCTTGCCTTGACTTTTCAGGGCAGCGACTTTAGGCGAGGCGTCTGGAGCATACTTTGCAAAATACCCTATGGCAGCGTGATTACCTATGGTGAGATTGCCAAACGAATGGCAGCGTCACTGGGCAAAGCTCACATGGCAAGTCAGGCCGTGGGTGCTGCAGTTGGCCGCAATCCTATTTCAATTATCGTCCCCTGCCACAGAGTCGTTGGAGCAAGCGGTAACCTCACTGGCTACGCAGGTGGTTTGGCCAGGAAGCTGAGCCTTCTCAAACTCGAAGGGGTTGATACCTCCCATTATTCTCATCAAATAGACAGCAACATGGAGGCCTGCGGTTTCTGAAACAGGATATAACCCAGTCAATGATTTAAAGCAGCAACCTCAACCAAAGGGCTACGCTACTACGGTCAGCTCGCCGGTTTGCGTATCAATAACAAAGCCGTGCACATTAACATACCCAGGCATCAGTGGGTGGTTTGCTAAAAGTGCAACGTCCTTTTGCACTGAGCCCTCAAGCTCTCCAAAGCCCTCAAGCCACTCATGTAAGCTTACACCTTCTGCTTCAACCGCTCTAAGGGACTCATCAGAAATACCCGCATTCTTAAAGAGGGCGCTCATGCCAGTGCAGTTCATATGCTGGGCTCCACATTCGGTGTGGGCAACGACCATGATGTCTCTTACACCCAGCTCATAGACCGCAACGAGCAAGGAGCGCACCACCGCACCATAGGCATCGCCTACCGTGGCGCCGGCAACGGTAATAATATTTGCATCGCCATTTTTGAGACCCAGGGCAGCGGTAAACATCGTGGTAAGCCTCGTGTCCATACAAGTAACAATTGCCAACTGCTTTCTGGGCTTGACTTCGGCTCTAAAGGAGCTTCCTTTGTCCTCAGCAACAAAGCTTGCGTTGTGTTCAAGGATATCCGCTATTACTAAATCATTGTTCATGGTGTTTCCTTTTCTGTTTGGGCATGGCTGCCTCTTTAGTCTGCTCTATCGGTGGCAAAAAGCCTTGTTACTCCGTGTCTGGCTTCTGGTCGGTTGCACGATGGGAGGTGCGGTCTGGCATGCGCACATTGATATATGTTATGGTTCCTGCGTACTCCTCCAGCAAAGAGGCAATGGCCAGCTCCTTTGCCTCAATGTTTTCTGCTGCGCCAAAGGCTACGCGCACATTATTATAGAGTGTCAGGCTGGTCTTGATTGCATCAGGTGCAGATATGGCAGCCACCATCCCCCTCATTTCTGGCGAGAACTCGCGCAGAAGCGTAAGGGCATTGGCTATACCTTCGTCTGTCTCCGTCAAACCTGACACTGGTCTTACCGCAGCCGAAACATCTTTGATTTTAGGTAGCTTGACCAATTCCTCAGGACTGATGCGCGCACTTCCTACCACGTCCTTATCTACCTCAGCAATCCAAGCGCCGTCTTTAGAAATAACCCACTGCTGAACAGCGTCGTAGGCTGTCTCAGGCACAATGCTCACCACTGCAGCTATTGGTTGTTCGGTAATGCGCAGCATCACTGTGTCAGGAAAACCTCTTTCCACGCTGACGTCACTAATCCACGGTTCGGTCAACAATCGTTGCCTGATTGCCTCGGTATCTGTTCTAAAAAAGGTGGAATCCTCAGGAACAGCTGCAAGACTGATCACATGGCCGCTCAGCAGTTTTGAATTGCCCACAACCGTTACCTGGGTAATGGGCAAGAAGCCCGAAAAGTATAGCGCTATGGCACCACCACAGGCAGCAATGGTAACCACCAAGGTGATAAGCAGCCTTACCCTCGCTTTGCTCATCAGCCCCTTGCTGCCAGAGGATCGTGCACCACGCGAGCCTCCACGCGAGCTTCTAGAGCTGCGGCGGTCGCCGGAGCGTTCGTAGGCTTCGTCACCGTTGTCATGAGCGAATCGCGAGCCCGACGGTGCGCCCAATACATAGGGTGTTCGAGGGCGCACTTGACGAGCGGCTCTCGCATGAGAGCGCTCGGGTTGATACTTACGCCTGTTAGAGGCCGATGTACGAGGGTTTCGTTTACTCGAAGCCGATGAACTGGGTCTTCGTCTATTCGAAGCCGACGAATCGGATCTCCGTCTGGAGTTTTGTGCCATACTCATCTTTCACACGACGACTTACTTCTCTGATTATAGCAAGCACATCAGCAGCAGTTGCTGATCCGTTATTAACAATAAAGTTTGCATGCTTTAAAGACACTTCTGCCCCACCAACGCGGTAGCCCTTGAGCCCCAGGTGCTCAATCATTCTTCCCACAGAAGTATCGGGCGGATTGCGAAAAACCGACCCAGCCGAGGGCTTGGTTAGCGGCTGTGTTGCTTTGCGGCGACCCAAAGCAGCTTCCATTTTAGCCTGAATCTGAGAAATGTTTCCTGGCTTGGTGAGCAGTTCTGCTTCTACGATAATATCCCCTGGCGAGATACCGCTGCTTCTATAGCTCCAAGGAAGATCGCTTCCCAAAACGCGCATCAAACCCACTTGAGGTCGATAGACCGTGAGCTTGGAGACAATCGAGCCAATGCCCTCAGTTGCTGTTCCTGCATTCATTGCCAGGGCACCGCCTAAAGAGCCAGGTATGCCCACTGCAAACTCAAAGCCACTAAAGCCATGCTTAAAAGCAGTCTGCACCAGATTGGCCAGGATTACTCCTGCCCCTACCACCATGCTCTGCGAGCACAAAGCACCCTCGCCTGGTTGCTCATCGGCCAGTGTGGGTATGATAATCTCTCTAAACTGACCGGCAAGAGTTAAGACCATGCCACGCCATCCCTCGTCGCTTACCAAGAGATTGCTGCCTTTTCCTATGACAACCCAAGGCATCTGCTCGGCAGTTATTACCTTGAGGCAGGTGTGCAAATCGCGCACGCTGGCACACTCAACATAGAGCGACACCGGGCCACCAATATGAAAACTGGTGTGGCGATTCATTGGTTCGTCTAAATAGACGTTGCCGTCAAGGCTGCCTCTCAGCTCGCTATATGCATCAAGAATGGGCATGTGTTTCTTCTCTACGCTTGAGTTCTTCCAGTATCTCTGGAGCCAGGTAGGTCACATCGCCAGCACCCATGGTAATAATGACGCTGCCTCGCTCAGCCACATCTGCCATGGTCTTGGCTAGAGACATGCGCTCATCGATAAGACGCAGATGCGCCCTGGGATTATGCTGCTTGATAGCCTTGAGCAGTCGGTTTGAATCTATACCAGGTATGGGAATCTCCCCTGCGGTAAAGACAGGCATCAGGGTAATGGTAGTGGCGTCATCAAACGAAGTGGCAAACTCGGTGAGAAAGGCCTGAGTTCGCGAGAATCGATGCGGCTGAAACAGGAGGTGGACTGCCGAATAACCCTGGCCTTTTGCCGCAGCCAGCGTGGCTTCAACCTCAGTGGGATGGTGGGCATAGTCGTCTATCACCTTGACTCCGTTAGCCTCGCCAATGAGGTCATAACGGCGATGCGCGCCTTCATAGGTGCTCACTGCAGCGGCTGCCTGTGCGCAATCAAAACCCAGCCAGTCCAGCGTGGCCATTACCGCAGTGGCATTGAGAAGGTTGTGTAACCCGGGCGACTTGCTCAAACTGATAAGCGAGCTTTTTCCTTGGGCAAAGTGCACTTGGCCTGTCAAAGGGTGCAGTCGTACATCTGCTGCCTCGGCAGTGCCGTAGCTGATGAAGGGCTTGCCGCTTTTTTGCACCAACTCCACCAGGCCAGGACTGTCTGCGCATACAACGGCAATGCCTCGCGAATCCAGTTTTTCCAAAAACAGCAAAAAACATTGCTTGATTTCATCCAGGCTCTTGAAGTGATCCATGTGATCAGCCTCGAGATTGGTGATGATGGCAACATGGGGGTCCAGGTGCACAAAAGAGGAATCTGATTCATCAGCCTCTGCCACCATAAAACCGCCCTCAGTGTAATGGGCGCTGGACTCATAGGCGTTCAGAACGCCGCCAATGAGAAAGGCTGGATTTGCCCCCAGCTCCACCAGAGCAGTAGCGAGCATGGCCGAGGTTGTGGTTTTACCATGGGTGCCTGCCACCGCCAAGGTCTGATGATTGCGCCCGAGCCAGGCAAGCATCTGGGCACGATGCCACACGGGAATGCCCCTCTCATGTGCAGCGATGATCTCGGGGTTGGTTGAAGGTATGGCAGTTGAGGCCACCACAACTTCTATCGAAGAATCGGCTACATTAGCTTCTTTATGCTCAAAAACCAGCTCGATTCCTTCGCGCAGCAAGGCCTGGACGTAGGTGCTCTCGCGCAGGTCAGACCCAGACACCTCAAGACCGCTCTTATGCGCTACGTAGGCAAGCCCAGCCATGCCAGAACCAGCCACGCCTACAAAGTGAACACGTCTATAATCGTTTTGAGGGGAATGCTTGCTCAATGCCATCCTTGCTGGAATACGAATTTTTCACGCATGGAATCCTACCACAAATCGCCCCTGTGTTATGCTACAGCTATGAAACGTAATCAACCAACAGTTGCCCGCTCTGCTGCATTGATGTCTGTGGCAACTCTTGCTTCACGCATTACTGGCTTGGCTCGTGTCTTTGTTATGGCCGCAGCCGTAGGCACAACCTATGTCTCCTCGGCCTATGAAATTGCCAATACGGTTCCCAATATGATCTACGAACTGGCGATTGGCGGGCTCTTAAACGCTGCCTTTGTGCCTCTCTATCTTTTGCAGATGGAAAAGTACGGACGCGAAGGGGGCAACCGCTACGCCTCTAACTTGCTCAACATCGTAGTGCTGGTTATGGGCACTTTAACGCTTTTCGCTACTTTCTTTGCGCCTCAGGTCATTGCCACTCAAACTTTTACCCAGCCTGTTGATGCTGAGGTCACCACAACCGCTATCTACTTCTTTCGTATCTTTGCCGTTCAGCTGCTGCTCTACGGCATTGGTGGCGTGGTGACGGCTCTGCTCAACGCAAACCGTGTCTTTGTGCTCCCCTCGGTGGCACCTGCCTTTAACAACCTTTTGGTAATAGGCTCGTTCATAGCCTATATGCTCTTGGTTCCTACTAACAGCCAGCTTGCCCTGCTGATACTTGCAGTTGGTACTACGGCAGGAGTGTTCATGCAAGTGGCAGTGCAGGTTCCTGCACTTATCAAGCAGGGTTTTAGATGGACGCCGCGCATCGACTTTAGAGACCCAGGCTTTATTGACACACTCAAAACCGGTGTGCCTATGATTATCTACCTGGTGGGCATGACCGCAGCCTTTACCTTCCGAAATAACTTTAGTCTTTATGCAGACCCCACGAGCGGCAAAGCTATACTCAGCTATGCTTGGATCTGGTTTCAACTGCCGCATGGGGTCATTGCGGTCTCGCTCTCAAGGGCACTCTTTACCGAAATGTCCAAATCCGCTGCAGCCGAGGACATGGGAGCCTTTAGGCGCTTCATGCAGCTGGGCAATACGGGTACCTTGCTCTGCATAATACCTCTTGCCGGACTTATGAGCCTTCTCTCCGAACAAATCATGCAAATGTTTCAAATGCGCGCCTTTACCGCCGATGATGTAGCAGTGGTAGGGCTTGTGCTGAGTGTGTGGGTGGCGGCACTGCCTTTCTACTCCTTTCAGCTTCACCTGTTTAATGTCTATGCCTCGCTCAGACGCTTTATGACCTTTTCGCTCATATGTACCGGTTTTTGTGCCTTACAATGCGCTCTTTATGCAGCGCTCTCTTCGCCTGACCTACTGGGGCTTTTGGGAATCTGTTTGGCTGACATAGCCTACTACGCCATTACGGTGGTCATTTTACTTGCCGTGCTGCGACGCTATGTGGGCGAAGTGGGTATAAGGGGCACACTTACCAGCGGCCTCAAGGCTCTGGCGGCCAGTTTGGTAGTATTAGTCTTGCTCTGGCTTGCCTTACCCCACCTCCCCCACTGGAGTGGCCCCCTAGGCGGCTTTGCCATGACGGTACTCTACGGCAGTGTAGGCCTGGCAGCCATACTTGCCCTCTACAAGCTCTTTAGAATTCAAGAAATGGATTTGCTGGCCAAAGCAGCCAAGCGCATTGTCAAGCGCAGCTAGTGCACTGTGTCAGCTAAAAAGCAGTTTTATGGGTGAGAGTTTTCTTCGTTAGGCAAGGCGGGATTATGTGGCACTACTTGCGGTAATGCCACATAATCCTAACGCTGCATAACGGGGAAAAGACCAACCAGAAAGCTGCTTTTTAGCTGACACAGTGTACTAGGCAAACTTAGGGCGACACTATCTTCTTGACAACACGTACGGCATTACCCTGGGCATTGATGAATAAGTCGGTTTGCGAGCCAGTTTCAAAATCGTAGCCTTGAACCTCCGTAAACAACGAGGCCAGCTCACGTGCGTCAACTCCAAGACGAGAAGAAATGTGATCATAGTTTTGCATGAGCCGAGTTACCAGCATCATAACAAAGGCATGCAGCGAGCCAGGCACGCCGTGCACGCGCACTCCCATGGGAAGCTGGCCCAAGCGGCTGTTCTTGATCACAAATACCATGGAGACGTAAGAGCCGCCCTCGCTCCTTAAAGAGCCCAAAGAGAGCGAGCGCAGCTCGGGATAATAGTAAAAGCCCGAGGTTGCATAGCTTGCCTGCTTGGCAGCACTGCTGTATTGCTTGGCGCAGTCGGGAGAAAAGAAGCTTACACGTTTGTCAGAAAAGCCTATCTCCCAACGCATGCCCTCTGCGGTGCTGGGATTTCTTTGATAGGTCGAACCCATGCTGATAAAGGCATAGAGGTCAAGACAGCCCAGAGGCAAGATTTCAAAGGCCTCCCCCGCATGCGGAGTGAGGCGCCCCGTTGCATCGGTGGCAAAACCATCCGCAGCATGCGTGCGCCCTTTATAGGCAGTAGCAACCTTACGTCTTTCAATCAGCGTTCCCATATCAAAGCATTATAGCGGATTAGCACGTACAGCTCGCAACTCGCAAGTGCCGTCTGCTGTTACAGCGCTGCTGCCGTTACTGTGCTCACACTCTGTCCGTCATTGCGGCCTCCGTGCCGCAATCCTACCAACATGAATTATTGATTCAGGGTCAAGCCCACAGTGACGATGTATAGACTGAACTGTAACCTGCTGCCAAGGTTGACTGGTCAGACCCTCGCTTGATACCGGCAGATTTGAGCCAGTAATAGTTGACGCGGCATAGTTGGCATAGTTGTTATAGAATGTCCAGAGCAAAATGGAGATGAGGTGGCGCTAGGTAGCCTCCTGCGTCTGAGTTGAAGGGATATGAGTATGAAGCAACGTAGAGTAATCATCATAGGTGCGGCAGGGCGCGATTTTCACAATTTCAATACGGTGTATCGAGATAATCCTGCTTATGAGGTGGTTGCGTTTACCGCAGCACAGATTCCTGACATTGCCGACAGAAAATACCCGGCTTCTCTTGCTGGCAGCCTGTACCCTCAGGGTATTCCCATTTATGAGCAAGAGGATCTTGCCTCTTTGATTGTTGAGCTCGCAGCTGATGAGTGCGTCTTTTCTTATAGCGATGTGCCCTATACCGCTGTCATGGAGGTAAGTGCACTGGTTAACGCTGCTGGTGCAGACTTTACCCTGCTTGGCCCCAAGGCTACCATGCTCAAGAGCACCAAGCCGGTCATTGCCGTAGGTGCCGTGCGCACCGGCTGCGGCAAAAGTCAAACTACCCGACGCATCACTGAAGTGCTCAATGCTCATGGCCTCAAGGTTATCTCCATTCGCCACCCTATGCCCTATGGCAATCTTGAAGCACAAAAGGTTCAGCGTTTTGCCACCATTGAAGATTTGACCCTGCATCAGTGCACCATAGAAGAGATGGAAGAATACGAGCCGCATATTGCGAGTGGCAACATCATCTATGCTGGCGTAGACTATGAAGCCATCTTGCGTGCAGCAGAAAATGACGAGTGTGGCTGCGATGTAATCTTATGGGACGGCGGCAATAACGATTTTTCCTTCTACGAGCCCGATCTTATGATAACGATCGTAGACCCTCATAGGCCAGGTCACGAGCTTTCCTACTATCCTGGAGAAGTGACTCTGCGTCTGGCCGATGTGGTAATCATCAACAAGATAGACAGTGCCGATTACGAGGGCATCCAGGCAGTGAGAGCCAACATAGAAAAGGTTAACCCACGTGCCATAGTAGTAGATGCTGCCTCAACCCTCATTGTTGATAGACCCGAAGTCATCCGAAACAAAAGCGTGCTGGTTGTTGAGGATGGCCCAACGCTGACCCATGGCGAGATGAAGATTGGTGCAGGCACGGTGGCTGCTCGCCGTTTTGGGGCTGCGCACATAGTAGACCCCCGCCCCTTTGCCGTAGGAAAGCTTACCGAAACCTTCGATATCTATCCCAAGATTGGACAGCTGCTGCCAGCAATGGGCTACGGAGAGCAGCAAATGAAAGACTTGGCTGCCACCATCGAGCAAACCGTCTGCGACTCAGTGGTCATAGGCACGCCCATCGATTTATCCCGGGTTATCGAGATAAACAAAGACTGTGCGCGTGTGCAGTATGATCTCCAAGAGATTGGCACTCCAACCTTAGAGGACGTCCTGGCTCCCTTTATCAAGTAGGCCAAAGCTGCCCTCACGCTACTTCTTGGGTAAATAGGTTTCCAGCGCCTCTAAGACTTCGGCAAAGTCGAGTGGCTTGCCCAGGTGACTATTCATGCCAGCGCCCAGACACCTCTCGACATCTTCACGAAAGACGTTGGCAGTCATGGCAATGATGGGTATGGAGCTGGCTTTTTCTGTGCCGAGGGCTCGAATACTCTTTGTTGCCGTAATTCCGTCCATCTCGGGCATCTGCACATCCATGAATATCAAATCGTAGCGCTCGGGTGCGTCCGAAAACATCTGTACAGCTTCAATGCCATTGAGCGCGCAGTCTACCTTCATCTGCGTGGGCTCTAAGAGCGCCAGTACGATTTCGCGGTTAATGTCTATATCTTCGGCCAACAAGATACAGTGCCCATCAAAGGAAGTGCTGTCATCGGCCTTGGCTCCCACCGTATCGTGACTGCCTGCTACAGAGAAGTACTCGCCCACTATGCCCTCAATAGTCGAGGGGAACAACGGCTTTTGGAAGAACTTCCTAATGCCCACTTCCTTGACTTTTTCTACAATCCCGCTGTCATCAACGGCAGACATCATAATAAGAACGGCGTCTCCCACCTGCGGCATGAGCTTGTTGAGCTCTGCTGCCAGTTCGATGCCGTCCATGACGGGCATCCTCCAGTCTATGACCACCAGGTTGTAGTCTCCCTTTTGCGCAAAGAGATCAAGTGCTTGCTGGGCGCTCATGGCAGTGTCGCACGCAGCGCCAAACTTGTTCATGATTCCCTTGAAATCATCAACTATGTACTCTTCGTCATCCACCACGAGGGCTTTGATGCGCCCCCACTCAATAACCTTTTTGTTAACATCGGGTTCAACGGTTTTGCCGCGTTGCAGCTTGGCAGTAAAGGAGAACTCCGCACCCTCGCCCAGCGTCGACCTCACGATGATGGAGCCTCCCATCATCTCTACAATGCTCTTAGAAATCGAAAGGCCCAGTCCGGTGCCACCAAATTTTCGAGAGGTGTCATTTTCGGCCTGTTGGAAGGCCTGGAAGAGTTTTTCTTGCTGCTCGGGGCTGATGCCGATGCCGGTGTCGGACACAGAAACCATGAGCTTGCAAACTCCATCTTCTTCTCCCAAGTAGTAAGTCTTGATGAAGATGGAGCCATTTTCTGGAGTGAACTTCATGGCATTGCCCAACAAATTGGTAATCACCTGGGCCAAGCGCTGATCGTCGCCGATGAGCATCTTGGGGATGTCTCTGTCCATGTAGATGGAGAGCTTTTGGTTCTTCTCTCCCACGCGCATGCTGATGACGTTGACCACGCGCTTGAGCAGCTTCTCAAAGTCAAACTCCGCATAGGAGAGCTCAAACTTACCCGACTCTATCTTTGACACGTCAAGAATGTCGTTGATGATACCAAGCAGGTGATTTGATGCATCCTTAATACGCGCAAAGCTATGATCCTTCTGCTCAACGCTGGTGGCAGCCTCCCCAATGCTGGTCATACCAATGATGGCATTCATGGGAGTGCGAATCTCGTGACTCATATTAGAGAGGAATTCGCTCTTTGCCTTTGATGCCGCTGTGGCTAGGACTACCTGTTCTTCGAGCTGCTTCGTACGCTGCTTAACTGTGGTTTCGAGTGTCTCGTTCATCAGTGAGGTGGCTTCAAAGCGCGAGGTATATTTGCGCGCCAGCATAAAGGCCATCCAGAGCATGAAAAGCGAAAAGCCATAGCGCGAGGTAAGGGCTCCGGTGTGGAAGAACGCCAAATCGAGCATATCAAAAGAAACCGTGAGAAACACCACCAGCATGGGGATGAAGATATTGCCCAGCTCTGTTTCTCTGAGCGTTGCAATGAATAGATCGCTGTGTTTGGTAGATTCGCCTTTTTCTTCTCTATCAATTTTTTTCTGCTTCATGTTTTTGAGAAAGATAAGAGCCAGGTTAGTTACAAAGATATAGGCAAGAAAAACGCCTGCGCAGGCCAGCCAAATCGTAGCGAGGTCATTGGCAAACCAAATCGGAAAGAACCACTGTAAAACAATGAGGATGGCGCTCAGCACACCATAGGCAATGGTGACCTTTCTCACCTTGCCAAAGTTGAGGTTCTCCAAAAAAACTGCCAAAGCCAGCCCCAGCAAATAGAGTGCGGCAAATTCAATCCGCTGAGCAACGGCCGTGTTCTCAAACAGATAGTATATGAGCGGGCTTCGGGCAAAGTAAAACGCTGCTAAGATGCCCGCAAAAAGACCAAAGAAGAGGTTGGAGCGGTCTGCCTTGCGCAAATAGAACAAAAGGATATGGTAAAGACCCAAGAATATGAAAAAGGTGCAGAGCGCCACCGTGATGGCATTGGTGCCCACACTGGATATCTTTGTGTAGTTTCCAATGTAATAGGGGCCTGTATAAAACAAGCCGGTCGTTTGGCTGCTGCGCGAGCCGATGATATGGAAGACCAGCTGGTTTTCGCCCTCGTTAAGAAATCTCTTGTCAAAGGGAATGCAGACTCCTCTTTGGCTTTTAAAAATCGTGATTCGGTTGTCTGAGTCCCGATAAACCTGCTTGGCAATGAGGTCACCATTTATATATATCTCCCAGTTTTCGCCTATGCCAGCCAAGTACATACCCGGTGCAATGGGGTTGTCGCTATAGAGGCTGTCGATTTGTTCTTGGCTCAATTCAAAAGAGATGAGGATGGTAAACTCTTCAATGACACGCTCTTCGCGCGATAAGAAATCTGAGGAAGCTTCCAGATAAGCTCTCTGGGGCAGTCTGCTCATTCGAATATCATGATTGTGGTTTGCCTCAAGCTCCAGGTCCCAGTCGGTCAATCCTGGGCTCAGCGAGGCATAGGCAGGCTCATAGCCGTTTTTGACATAGGCCGGAAAAGCAGTGAGGTCGGTATAGAGGGAGTCTCTGGCAACGGAACCACCGCTTCCCAGACTAAAAAAGAAGACTATCGCTATCACACTGACCGATAAGAACGCAAGCCAAACAGGCAAGTTCTTACGCATGACGACACCGCACCTCCCCTTTTCCTCCAACCTCTGATTTGCTTATGCATGTCCTCACCAAAAAACAGCGAGGGCACCTTGCCTCATCAATATGCGCGCTGGTCAATAATTTCTTGAGTAATGGTTGTTGCGTCAAAAGCTGCTTCCTCCACATATACCAGCTTGTCCGGGACTCCACCACTTTCCAGCTGCAGTATTATTGCTTCTACACGAGGGCCGTGTAGCGGATTACACTCAACATTATAGTTAATCTTGCCTCTGAGTGTATCTTCCAATCCTGCCTGTGTTGCGTCAAAGGATATGACCGTAATTGCGCCACCAACGCCGTAGCTCCGTTGTGCTGCGTCCATAGCCTCTATGGCACCAAAAGCCATGTTGTCATTTTCGCAGTACAGTACATCAATTTGGTCAAATTGCTTGAGAACATACTCCATGATCTCCTTGCCCTTGACCTGGGTAAAGTCGCCCGAGGCACTGTAGATGATTTCCCAACCTGGATAGCTATCTACCGCTGCCATCAGGCTTGCCGAGCGACCAATCTGTGCAGATGAGCCCATGCTCCCCTGCAAGTGGACAATTTTGAGAGTAGGCCTGTCCCAAAAGGTCTGACCTATCCAAGCCACTGCGGCTTCTCCCTCTTTTCTAAAGTTTGAGCCCACCCAGCAGGTGTAGAGACTGTTGTCTTCAGTACTAATCATGCGGTCCACGATAATCACAGGGATTCCTGCAGCCCTCGCTTCTGAGAGCACTTGATCCCAGCCCTCTTCAGTTATGGGAGCCAGAACTATGTAGTCCACTCCCATTTCGATAAACTCACGAATGGCGGCGTATTGATTTTCTGGCTTTTGCTGTGCATCTCTGAGAATCAGACGGTAGCCGTTTTCCTCGCTCAAGGTCTCCCTCATGGATTTTGTATTTGCCAGGCGCCAATCGGACTCTGCGCCCACCTGAGAAAAGCCTATGACTATCAACCCTTCATCGTTATTTGACAGAGCGCCATCATTTGAGCTGCCCCATCCACACGAAACAAGGGTAGTTGCCAATATGCACATCAATATGACTAATAACTTTTTCATAGCAGTTTCTCCCTCACAGCGTCATTATCCAACCGAGCCAAAAACGACCTACTTTAACTCAGCACCCCTTTTCCACATACCACACTCTGTGATTGTGACAGTATAGCAGCAATTTACACTTGGTTGCTAACTGGTTGCAAACCTGTGTACTTTCTGTGCTACCAGTGTCACTGCTCACTCTGTCCGTCATTGCGGCCTCCGAGCCGCAATCTTACCAACATGAATTATTGATTCCGGGTCAAGCCCGGAATGACGATGTATAGACTGAACTGTAACCTACCAGTACCCTGAGTCAGACACTCGCCTGGAGCATACCCTGCTCCAGGCGAGTGTCTGACTCAGTGCCCAGGGGTTACAGCTTATTAACAGAGTTGGGTAATCTGCGACTTTTTTGGGCAGTTATCGGGTATACTGGGTTCATGAGCGCAAAACGAAACCTAAACAAAGCAAGCGCCATAAATGAAACACCGTTTTTTGGCGACGTCTGTCTACTGGGCCTGGGGGTCACCGGTCGAGCAGTCGTTGACTTTTTTTTGGGGCATCCCCACTATCTTAATACGTTAACTGTCTACCCCGGCAGCTTGGAGGGAGAGAGTCTTTCCTTCCTCAAGGGGCTTCCCGAGTCTGTTGTCGTTAAGAGCGGCGAAAAAGCAGTGACGGGAAGCTACGACCTTGCAGTAGCAAGCCCGGGCATACCTCCCCAGAGCGCCTTGTACCTCAGCGCTGACAAAGCAGCAGGCGAAATAATCAGCGAGCCCGAGCTCGCTTGGCGCATTGCGCCCGAGAGGTGGATTGCCATCACCGGCACCAATGGCAAGACCACCGTTACCGAACTCGTTACTGCATTGCTTGAAGCTGCTGGAAAGACCGCCTGGGCGGCGGGCAACATTGGCATCCCCTGCATAAAGGTGGTAGCAAAGCGCGACCCAGAAGACTGGATCGTAGCTGAGCTCTCTTCTTATCAACTCCACTCCACCAGGCAGTTTGCGCCCAGCATAGCCATTCTTCTCAATATCACCCCGGATCATCTCACCTGGCACGGAAGCCATGAGTGCTACATCGAAGATAAAAAGCGTATCCTCGCCAATTTGGCTTTAGACGCCCCTGCCATCATAGCGGTTGGTCAGCCAGAAACCAGAGCCATGGCCGATGAGCTTGCCAGCCAGGGTAAACGAGTCATCTACGTTGGCAGTACCGAAGAGCTGCAAGAAGCTGCGCCTAGGCAACACCAAGAACTTGCCTATGTGGAGCCAACAAGCGGCATGCTCGTCTTGGAATCCGAGCGAGGGGTCTCTCGCTTGTTGCACGCCGACGAGCTTCTTATCAAAGGTCCTCATAACCTCTCAAATGCCTTGGTAGCCGCTGCTGCGGTAGCCGAGCTGGGCGCTACGATAGACGAGCTCGCTGCCGGGTTGGCAAGCTTCTTTCCTCTTCCTCATCGATTTGAGCCCTGTGGCGAGGTGGACGGAATCTACTTCATCAACGACTCAAAAGCTACCAACATCGATGCCGCCATCAAGGCTCTCTCGTCTTTTAACGAAGACGGGCAGACCGGCAGGGTGGTGGCGCTGTTTGGTGGTCTTGACAAGGGAACCAATCTCGACGAGTTGGCAGAAGCCTGTCAAGGAACTTGCCGTGATGTAATCTGCTACGGCGAGGCTGGTCAAAGATTCCAGGCTGCCCTTGCCACTAAGGTGCCCGCCCTCTATGCAAAGACCTTTGATGAGGCCTTTGATGCGGCCGTGGAGCTGGCCAAAGAGAGTGACACCGTCCTTCTTTCTCCGGCTTGCGCTTCTTTTGACGAGTTTAACTCCTTTGAAGCGCGTGGCGAGCAGTTCAAGAGAAAGGTTGCTCAGCTCAAAGGCGAGCGGTCATGAGCAACAGAAGCGCCATGCAAGGAGCTTCTTCGACCCCTGGACAAGGGGTCGCTTCGTCCATAGTGATAGCGCGTATTGGCTTTCTTATCATAGTGGCCATCTTGCTGGTGTTTGGGCTGATTATGCTCTACAGCGCCTCAAGCATCTATAGTTACAACTTAAGTGGCGACTACACCTCGGTTTTCTACCGGCAGACAATTTTTGTGGCTATTGGCGTAGTTGTAGCCTTGGCCATTGCGCTCATACCATACAAACAGTATTCGCTGCCTGTATGCGCAATAGCACTCCTGATTACTATTCCCCTTTTGATATTAGTGCTCACCGATGGAAGCGATGCCTTAGGTGCCAGGCGTTGGATTGACTTGGGCTTTACTACCCTGCAGCCAAGTGAATTTACCAAGATTGCCCTTATTTTGGTCATGGCTCACCTGGTGGATAGGTGCAGGACTAACGGCTATTCGGTGGCACTCATAGTGGTGATGATTATTGCCTGTATTATCCCCATTGGCCTCATCGTGGTAGAGCCCGACTTGGGCACCACCATCATTGCCGTTGTAGGCATTTTGGCGGTACTGTGGTTTGGCGGCGTACCCAAACGGATTGTGGGTGCACTGGCCATAGGCCTTGTAGTGCTGGCGGTAATCGCCATTGTTGGCTCTGGATTTCGCCAAAGCCGTATTACGGCATGGCTCGACCCCTGGTCTGACCCACAGGGAAGCGGCTACCAGCTCATCAATTCTTATTATGCCTTTGGTGGAGGCGGAGTGCTGGGTGTTGGCCTGGGACTCTCCAAGCAAAAATTCAGCTGGCTACCACAAAGCGAGAACGACTTTCTCTATGCCATCGTTGGCGAGGAGTTGGGTCTGCTCGGAGCTTTTGCCGTAGCGCTGCTCTTTGTTGGCCTCATCATCATGGCTCTCAGGATTGCCCGAGATGCGCCCGATGCCTATGGAGCCATGATAGTGGGTGCTTCGGGGGTGGCCATTGGTTTTCAGGCCTTCTTAAACATGCTTTGCGTTGTAGGAGCACTTCCTATTACCGGCAAACCCCTTCCCTTCTTTAGCGCAGGTGGTACCTCAATCATCAGCACCATGATTTTAGTGGGACTCATACTCTCTGTTTCGCTTCAGTCTTCAAGCTCTAACGTGCATGACTTCAGGCGCGAGCAATTTGCGGTAGTTTCGGGAGGCAGGCGGCTGGGTTCATCTTCTGGGAGCCAGAAGCTGGCTCTTCCTGCACTCCCTAATCCGGCTGCTCTCGTAGGAGCTTTGCTCTCCAAGCAACCAGCTCAAAGTCAAGGGCGCCGCGAGCGCCCTGCTGCCGTTGCACAAACAAACAGCAGGTCAAATGCCCGCCCCATAGGCAGAAATAACGAAAGACCTCTAGAGGGCATGCCTCGCACGGGCAGGACGCTTGATAGCAAGGTGATTCCCATCTCGCGTGGCAGAGCAGACAGGGCAACGCGCGAAAAGCACGAGCAGCGCAAACAGCATGAGGTGCGTACAAGCAATGCTTCCTCTGAACGCAGCAATGCTCCCGTTTCTATGTCCTCGCTACGACGCAACCGCGTACGAAGAGAACTCGATGAAGACAGGTCAACCGGAGGCAGATCAGCATGAGCTATGTCATCACCTCTGGAGGCACCGCTGGACACATCAACCCCGCTTTGGCGGTAGCCACAGAGCTGGAGCTATTGGGCAAGGAGGTCATCTTTGCCGGCAGCACCCACGGCATGGAGGAGCGCTTGGCTTGTCAGGCAGGCCTGGGGTATCGCGCTTTTGAAGCGCGGGGTTTTAATCGCCAAAGGCCATGGACTCTCATCAGCTCAAGCATGGTGCTCGCCCGTTCTACCCGTACGGCACGCGGGTGGCTGTCCGAGATCAAAGCAGAGGCAGTGGCTGCCTTTGGCGGCTATGTTTCGGTGCCGGTAGGGCGTGCTGCTGTACGCGAGGGGCTTCCTCTTTTGATTCATGAACAAAACTCCCACATGGGTTGGAGCAACAAACACTTGAGTAGGCATGCCACGGCTATTGCTCTTTCCTATGACAACGTAATTGATGCCTTGCCAGAGAAAGCTCGAGAGCGCGTGCACGTAACCGGCAATCCGGTGAGGTCAGAGTTTTCAGTGTTGGCAAACCCTGAAGAAGCCAACCAGTTACGTATGAACCTCAGACAGAAGCTCGGCTTTACGAGCAATAGTCTTGTTGTCTTGATATTTGGTGGGTCGCAAGGTGCCCGACATATCAATCAAGCCTTGGTAGAGCTGGCTCCAGAACTGTTGCGGCGCCCCGAGCTGTGCGTACTGCACCTCACCGGGCAAAAAGAGTATGCGAGCGTACAAGCAGCCTTGGCGCAAAAGCTCAGTAGCGCGGATATTCATCGTTGGCAGACCCTCGCTTATTGTGACGAGATGCCCGCAGCCTTTGGGGCTGCAGATATCGTGGTTTCACGCGCTGGTGCTTCCTCACTGGCAGAATTGGCAGTGGCTGCCAAGCCTGCCTTGCTCGTTCCATTTCCCTATGCCACTGCCAACCATCAACATAAAAATGCCCAGTCTCTGGTAGAAGCAGGCGCGGCCAAAATGATTATCGACTCCGAGCTCAAAAGCCCCCGTTTCCTGGAAACGCTCACTGCTCTGATAGATGACGAATCACTTCGCCAGAACATGCTCAAGGCAGCCAAAAGCCTCACCCAGGCAAACGCAGCCAAGCACGTTGCCCAACTCCTCATTGATATAGCTGAGTAAGAATCACTCTTCAGACTTGCCAGCTGTTGAGATAGGTGGTTTGCTCTGGCGTAAGCGTATCTATGCTTACGCCCCAGGCTGCGAGCACCTCTTTTGAGATGAGGTTATCGATTTCTTCGGACACGTCAATCACCTTGGGCTCAAGCTTTTCATGGTGCTTAAGTAGATAGAGCACCGAGTGGTATTGCACAGCAAAGCTCAAATCCATAATCTCGGCGGGATGACCATCGGCAGCAGCAATATTTACCAGCTTGCCCTCGGCAATGATATTGATGCGTTTGCCACCAGGCAGCACAAAGGTCTCAATATGGGGGCGTGGTGCATGCTGCGACTCAGCAAGCTCAGCAAGCCCTGCCACATCCACCTCTACGTTAAAGTGCCCCGCATTGCACAGCAGCACCATATCCTTCATCAGTCGCATATGTTCAATCGTAATAACGTCCCTGCAGCCGGTTGCGGTGATAAAAAGATCGCCCAGAGGAGCAGCCCTGGTCATGGTCATGACAGAATGCCCGTCCATGCGTGCCTCGATTGCCTTAACCGCATCTATTTCGGTGACGATTACAGAGGCACCCAAAGCAGCAGCACGCATAGCAATACCGCGCCCGCACCAACCATAGCCTGCAACTACCACGGTCTTGGAAGCAACAATCAGATTGGTGTTGCGCAAAATGGAGTCCCAGGTGCTTTGCCCGGTTCCGTAACGGTTATCAAAAAGGTACTTCATGCGGGCATCGTTAGCAGCAATCATGGCAAAGCGCAAAAGCCCCTCGGCCTCAAGCGCTCTGAGACGCATAACTCCGGTGGTGGTTTCTTCAGATCCTCCCCACATCTCTACTGCCAGGTCTGGTCGCGCAGTGTGCAGCATGTGCGTGAGGTCTCCGCCATCGTCTATGATGATATTGGGTTGGTGCTCAAGGCAAAGCTCAATGTGCCTGAAATAGTCTGCATCGCTCGCACCATGCACCGCGTAGACGCTCACGCCACTTTTTGCAAGCGCAGCTACCACATCATCTTGTGTGGAGAGCACATTGCTGGCAGTGGCCACAACCGAAGCACCTGCCTTGGACAGCACCTGACAAAAGTAGGCGGTCTTGGCCTCCAAGTGGATGGAGACGCTCAGCTTGACTCCCGCCAAGGGCCGCTCGCACGGGGGCAGTATCTCCATGCTCTCTTCAAGCGCTCTCAGCAAGGGCATATGCTCTCGCACCCAGGCAATCTTGAGCGCCCCGCTTGGTGCAAGCGCCAGATCTTTTATCTCGTAGCGGTTCATAGATGTCCTCATACCTCTCTATAGCGTGCGCTGGCGTGTATCGTTTTCGTAGGCGCGTTGCGCTAATGCTCAGGCAATGATACCTCAATAGTGCCCGTATCACTTCGAGCAAAGTCGCTCGCCTCAGCGCTCTCCTTGGCGCAGGCAGGCACAAGCAGCGCCGTCTGAGGTACAATGTTTGAATCTAGTTCTACAAACAGATTAAGAAAGGTCAGCCATGAATATTATTCGTACCAAAGCAGTGGAGCTCTCGGTGATACCAGCTATTGCCTACAAACAAAAACTTGCCTCAGGGGGCGCAGGCATCAAGATAATGCTCACCAGCGGTCAAACCGCTGTGAGAACCATAGACAAGCGTTCTTCTGACATGGTGGCTTACGGAAAGATTGATGAGGAGCTGTTTCCTTATGAGGCCTTTGACGAAGCCTTCGAACTCACCAGCAGCCTACCCTATTCGTCAAGGGGTAATATCAAGGTCGTCGAGATTGAAGAAGTCCAAGAATGCGATGTAACCGAAGAAGCCCCTGCCGAACAGATAGACATGACGCTCTCTCCAGAATATGAGGCTATAGTCGAGCGCTACTGCGACGAAAAGGGTGGGCTCAACTACACGCTCATGAACAAAGACTTCATTCAGTTTGCCTCCAGGAGCAAGACAGTGTCGTCCATGATAGGCCAAGGCGCTGGACAAGAAGACATCTTGCTGTTTATCGTCAAAAGCCGAGCCGCAGAGATCTCGCGCCAAAAAGAGAGCCTTGATGACGCAAGCGTCTGGCTCCTCATTGAATCTTTGGACGAGATGAACCCACGTAGCGCTTACAAAGAGCTCAAGGCTCATATCAACCGTATGCTCTCGAGAGGCAAGATGCGCTAAAGCATCCTTGCTTTGAAGCGTCAATCAGATGGCAATATTGCCATCATCATCAAGAGCCTGACTCAGTAGGCCTGGGAGTTCTTGACACCAGAACCTGTGCATTGTGGCCTGCCTGGTCAATGCCGACTTACTTCAGTTTGGCGCGGGGATGACAGGTGAGGTATTCCTCTCTCAGGTGAGTGCGCCCCACATGTGTGTAAACCTGCGTGGTAGAGATGGAGGCATGGCCAAGCAACTGCTGGATGGAGCGCAGGTCGCATCCGCCCTCAAGCAGGTGGGTGGCATATGAGTGCCTGAGGCTGTGTGGATGAAGGTTGGCAAGCCCCACGCGCTCACCGTAATCTACGACGAGGTCATAGACTCCATGACGAGAGAGGCGACGTCCGCGTGCATTGAGGAAGACAGCGCTGCCCTCGGGAGGTGCTGTGGCCTGCTTGGTGTGCAACATACCACGTGCCTCGCTCAGATAAGTACTCAGCGCCCGTGCCGCTGCGCCTTCCAAGGGAACCAGGCGCTCTTTGGAGCCCTTGCCAAATACCCGAATAAGGCCGCCATTTAAGTCGCATTCTGCCAGATCCAGGCCAACGAGCTCCGAAACGCGCATCCCACAGCCATAAAGAAGCTCCAGCACGGCTTTATCGCGTAGACCCCGCGGCGTCAGATCAAAGGCTTGATCGAGCAGCTCGCCTATTTGTTCTATACTCAGAGCGCTGGGGAGGTGTGCGGGCACCTTGGGTATTTTAAGGTTTTCCGCGGCGTTATTAGTAGCCAGTCCATCACGCACCAAGAAGCCACAAAAGCTTTTTATGGCGGCTACATTACGTTTAAGCGATGCGGGAGCAAGCCCCAGATCAACCAGTAGGCTGAGGTAGGAAAGAATACCCTGATAGCTCAGCGAGTTGGCAGGAGCTGCTTGATCCATCTCGCAGATAAAGCGATTTAGATCGCGCTGATATGCTTCTAAAGTTGCTGGCGAGGCACCCTTTTCTACCCGCATGTATTGCAAATACTCTTTAAGGGCGGCAGCGAGGCTGTTCATGCAGACCTTCCTGTAGCGAGGCTGTTCATGCAATCATCCAAGGGTGCAGCAGTCTCATGCAATCATTTCTGCCGCCAGGACGCCGGCCGCAAAAGTCGTGTTAAAGAATTCTGGGTCATCAAAGCGCGTTCTGCCCATAGTGGTAACCTCTACGCCACGAAGATCAATATCACAATAGCTCGCTTCTACTAAGGAAACGTCATGCCCTTTTTGGGTCTGAAGCAAGCTCAGCTTCTTTTCTATTTGTTCAAGCTTGCACGGTGAGAGATTGGCCGCAATGGGAGCACTTACCGGGGCAAGGCATATTTGCCTCAGTACGGTTTGGCTATGATGACTTATTCCCTGATGGCGATTGCGAGCATCTTGCCATGATAACCTGAGCGCCGCTATGGCGCGTCCGCCGAGAGCATTCACCGCGTTGAGTGCCTCTCCCTGGGCAACACTGCTGTGGCCAAGGGCAGTGCCCGTGCCTACCGAGCCTGGCCCTGGTGCCACTATGGCCACATCGGCCTTGCAGACCAAATGAGCCGAAAGCAATGCGCTATGGAGATTGACAGCCTCATACTGCCCGCCAAAAGCATGACCGCTGCTGATGCTGGTATCTACGAGCTCTGCTTCCAAAGACTGCTGCACCAATTTCGAAAACGCCAGTGGCAGGGCTGCAGAATCGTCCATGATGTATGCCACGTGCGCCTTGGGCGCCTGGTGCTTGAGCGCTGCAGCAATGAGCGGCATTTGAGAGTGAAGTTCGCAGCAGACCACCGGCATCCCCTCAATGCTCTGAGCATTTTGCAACAACTCATGAAACGATGACTCCTGCTCCTCCACGCTGTCAACAACCAACTGTAGTGGGGTATAGCGCAGTTTGATTACATGACCGTAACTCGCCTTACCCTCGTAGTATTGATTGGGCACTACAAAAGCAAAGCCGCCTGTGCCGAGCTCAAGGTCAATACCCGTGGTATTTACCAGCACGCTTTGCCCTGGGCTCACGCATGTATTCAATTGTAGATAGTTATAGGCGGTTACCACTTTATCTAAGCAGTCGCAATACGACTCATCAATACGCACCCTCAAAATTTGCAGGTTTTCGCTAGTTGCAAGCACTTTTTTCACTGACGCCTGTTTGAGATTCATCTCTACTTTGCCCCTTAATCCTACCAAACCTGCCAAATGCCCTGAGGCGCTTGACGTGTCACTCACTTTATTGTTGCTTGAGTGTGCACAGCTTGCAGACAGCAACATGGTGAGCACTTTTGGTTTTCACTCGTCTAAAGCCGCTGCAATCTCTTCGGTTATCTGCATGGAATGGTAGACGTTTTGCAAATCTTCCAACTCTTCAAGCTTATCTACCAACTTCATAACCTTTTTAGCCTGCACAACGTCTACCTCGGTGGGGGTCGAAGGCTCCATGATGAGTTCATAGCCCTTAATCTCCAAGCCTTGAGCAACAAGCGCATCACGTACACTGGCAAGCTCAGTAGGGCCGGTAAACACTACCCATTCATCGTCTGCATCCTCGTAGTCATCGCCTCCAGCTTCGGCCACGGCGAGCATAAAATCGTCTTCGTCGGGCATTTGAGCCTTGCTGAGAGCAATCTGCCCCTTGCGCTCAAATTGAAAGGCAACCGAGCCCGTAGTACCCAGATTGCCATCGGTATGAGAAAAGGCAGCACGTACGTCGGCTGCGGTGCGATTGCGGTTGTCAGTTAGTGCTTCAATGTAGATGGCAACACCCGCGTGCCCATAGCCTTCGTAGATAACGGTCTCAAACACCGCACCATCGGAGCCAGAGCCAAAAGCCTTCTTGATAGCCGTGTCAATCTTATCTTTTGGGAGACTGTAGCTTTTTGCCTTGGCAACTGCTGCTGCCAGGCTTGCGTTGTTTTCTGGGTTGGGATCCCCGCCCTCCTTTGCAGCTACCGTGATATTGCGGGAGAGCTTGGAAAAAAGTGCGCTCCTCTTTTTATCCTGTGCTGCTTTGCGATGTTTTGTTGTGGCCCATTTTGAGTGTCCGGCCATGTGATCCTCTCTCTTCTGTATAGCTTCTTAGTATTGTAGCAGTTTGGAAGCAGTTAAGGTCTTGCTTAGAGTTTTGAATCCAGCAAGGCGCAGTAGGGCAATAATTAAGATTCGGTCGTTACAATAGCTAGAGAGTCAGGTCAGTCAGCCACAATCAGGTCA